>Ga0307511_10002493_pt1 | contig 19230 bp, 25 predicted proteins | sample 13_EM_MG_FD_200266 | JGI IMG/M metagenome (GOLD analysis project Ga0307511, IMG submission 200266) | Populus trichocarpa ectomycorrhiza microbial communities from riparian zone in the Pacific Northwest, United States - 13_EM | ecosystem: Host-associated > Plants > Roots > Unclassified | place... | reverse complement strand
CCCTCTCCCCTTCCCCTCCCTGCCCCCTCCTGCCTCCCTACACCAAATCCGAATTCTACTTCACACTTAGAAACCAAAGTAGGAAAAAGGTCATCAAACCCCGAAGCCAAAGGGGGAAAAAAAAAACATCCCACACAGAGGGCATTAGTATATCAAAAGGTATACTCGAATCGAATAAGAATAATGAAAAAGAGAAAAGAAAAAAAGAAAGTCCATAGCCAAACGTAAGAACCCAGAGCAAGACTTACTTGTAATTGGTGAATAAAAAGAAAAGGGTTTTTGCATTAAAAAAAAGAAAAAAAAGAGTGTATGGCACGCCAAACTCGCTCTGCTACAGTAGCCGTGCCCCCCCACCACCACCCGAAGTACCGCAACAAGAACCAAAAACCCACGGCGAACATGTGTATCCTCCACCCAAGGGTGATAAATTGGATATTGCACCACTACCCAGCGCCGGACATGATATGATTAACAACGTAAGGAGTAAGAGGTATGCATGCATCAAACAAGGCCCATTTTCCCTAATTCTTTTCTCTAAATCTCTCTTTCATTTGCTGGTTCTGGTTCGGCGCTGGATATTGAGCTAAGTGACTTCCTTTCACTCTATTTCCCCCAACGGGGCCCAGTGGTCAGACAACAGGATTATTCATCCCGAAAGCTTAAGTTCTGCCCATCACCCCAAGCTAAAGCCTCCAGAACCAACCCATGCCCACCCAATATATATCTTTCCCGCAAGAGAGTCGTCAATGCGTATAGAGAAGCCAAGAAGGTAAAACGGAAGAAAAGGCCCCAAAACAAGAATTACCCAATACCAGAAAAATAAAAACACAATAAACACCACTACCCTACTCGGTTGATCATTAAACCTCCATTCTGCCTATCCCCAGTCCAAGGTCACGACAGTAGAACCAAGTAATTTGATGGCGCGATACCCGTCTCTCCGTTTGCCTTCCTTGCCTGCCACCACCTTCCACTCACATCCCATACATCCAGCACCTCATGCTTCTGGAACGATATCTCATTTGCATCCTCCGGATTTGCCTCATAATTGTACATAGCTTGCGCCCTATATGGGTATTCGGTGGGCTGTGCGACCTCTTGCTCCGCCACAGGAGCTGCAGACTGTCCAGGGGTAGGTGTTGATGCAGGCGGAGTCGTTCCAGAAGCAATCCTATTCGCCACACTCGTCTCAAAGTTCCCTCCGAGTTGCGCGCTAGTGTACATTTGTGGGGTATGGTGAGAGCTAGTGCTAGTCTCGGGACGATTCGATCCGTAAGGGTACCCGTTGGAGGATTTATCCTTACCCATGGCGTACGAGTCGTAGCCGGTGGGTGGTGACATGTTTTGACCAAAGTATCCTATCCAAACAATCTGTAATAGAACCTAGTGTTAGCCGGGTCCGTGTCCCAGTTACACAAGAATCAACCACAACACGCACCTGAACCATCGCAAATAGAATAAATCCAGCCGCTGCAGCCTCACGGGCTGGAAATGAGGAGGCAACTAATCGGTCGGCGGCGAGTGATGTGTTGACCAAACCGGCCGCGAGGTATCCAACAATCTAAATTTGGCCGTCAGTGCCACGTTCCCTCTGATCACCCATCGTGTGCTACTCACGGCCATAGAATATCGATGGTGCGAGCTGTAGCCGATAACAAATGTCACCGCCAATAGACAGCACATCTGGTATGCAATAGTCCACCATATAAACGTGTTTACCTTAGACTGTGTTTGAGCAATAACCGAACCAACAGTCGCAATCAACCACGCTATCTGTATTGTCGTAAACATTCCACGGTCAGCCATCTATCCGTATTCTTGCCATAGTCCCTCATCACTACTGCCTATTCCACATGGCCCCAAGCACCTGAGGGGTGTGCGACAAACCCACCATTGACACAGAGATCGTAGCTAGTGCAAATGGATCTCCAGCAATATTACCAAAGTCGAACCTGTTAGACCCGTAGGGCCCGCCCCGTTGAGAAGGATCCTGTCCGTTCATTTTCGAAATTGATGGTGAAGGTATCGAAGCGTAGAATGGCATGAACACCCCCTACTGCACACACTCTTTCCTAGAGTGATGCAACCAAAAGAGGGAGAACACAAGTTTCGTTGTCACCAAGCACCAGTCTCGAGTTCAGAGATCGAAACTTGTCGCTAAATAAACGAGGGAAGGAGTGTAAAATAAAAAAAGGATTGAAATGAAAGAGTGTATGAGTAAAAGGAAGGGAACAGGGCGGCCTGGGTTGAAAGCTGCGTTCCTGGAATTATTAATTTGGCGATGAACCCGGATGAGGGATGTAGAGTACAGTACGAATGGGTAGGGTTGTAAAGTTGTACAGGGGCCGGTTTCAGGTTCAAAGCGATGGTAATAAAGCGGTCTAATCCAGCGGGTTAGGTTGGATTAAGTCGTGGTGTCGTCCGCCAGATCAGTGGAGCACGGTCGGACGCAACGCGCGATGATGATGGGAGGTGAGTGTGTTGGACGGGGGGAGACGGTGTAGTTGAGACGAGATGCGAGTTTGCAGGAACCGGATGGATGATCTCGGGGGGGCAGGGGCGGTTTCTTGTGGTGTTTCGTAGCTAGCACAACAGCAGCAGCAAGCAGCGCTGACGAAGCTTCCGGACGTCGTGCTACAACACGCAGTTAGATCAGGCGAACGCAATAATAAAAAAAAGCAAGTGCGCAAAACACCAAGGTAGGCGATCAAAGCGAGTGGGTAGATGTAGAGGCAGAGGCAGAGGCAGAGTAGGGCGTTGGGGTCGTGATGGCTGCTGTGCTGTTCGCGAGCCCCGAATCTGGAGAGAATGAACGAGTTGTGGTGAGGGGGAGGAGAGAGAACATTACAGAAGTGAAAAGCACCGGCCAGAGCAGTATAAACCTCCCAGCTTTGCGTCCTCGTCAACTGAACACGGGCTTCTTCAGCTTAATTGCCAGTTAATTGCAAGGCGTGGCTTAGGTATGGCTTTTGCTCCCGCTCCTTCCAGCACGATTCGTTCTCAGGGGTCCAGGTCAAAAAAACCGGGAAATTAATGAATTGGGCACAATGATTGGATCCCAGGACAAAGCGAACAAAGGGACAAATTGGGGATGGGAAATCTAACTTATTAAAGGCCGGCCTCCCTTGTGTGGGGAAATTCAAGAAATCAAACCCTGCTCAAGCCACGGCCACCCACAACCATATATAGCACGGCGTTCGCGATCTCAAGACAGACAATGTAATCTGCTGCAGATGCAAATGCAGAGTTCCCGAACTTGACTGATGTGCAGTAGTTACAGTATGTACGGGCTCCCCCTTACCGGCGACGCTGGCCTACCCTAGGATGTGGCTTTTGGTGACCAGCTTGAATTTTGTTGGGTTTATGACTTCGTGACAATATAAGTATGCCGGAGCAGCGAAGATGGTTGTTTGCAGCTACCTCGGAAGTCTGTCAAGTTTGATTTGTATGTATCACACCCCTGGCACCTCTGTTTCTAGATCTGGTTTTAGTTTCGTGGGTATCCTTTGTGGTTCTCAGCCTCTATTATTATTCCTAGGGTCGTCGCGCCCTTCCTTAACGTCGATAGCGCCAGGCAAGATATAAAGCCACTTCGAGAACCGATAGATCGCGACAATGGGCCTTGATGTCCTTTGGGACTGAACTTGCCCCCCAGTGGATGTTAGCGGCTAAACTCATTAGCCATATTATCACAGAACCAAACATGCATTCCAGTTTGCAATGTGCCACAATGTCTCTGCGCCATCCGCTCCCCCACTTCTCCCGCACGCATACATATCACCCTGTCACACATCATGACCAGGGCCCTCGAGAATGTAACAGAATGGGAATTATGATGCTGATGCTAGGGGTATGGGGATTGGTTGATGTTTACTTACTTAGCCCAGTCGTCAAAATTGTCCTTTGCGCTTAAGCAAGCTTCAAAGCTTCTTTAATGGGTCCAACTGCCAGAGCTTGTTTGGTTCCGGGAATCCGATGAGTATGATGCACGTGTCCGGCGTGGGAGGAAAAAGGAATTTGAACGAAAGGATATGAATGTAGAAAGGCGACCAAGCGCTCAACCTCAGATCAAGCTTGCAAGCTCACCAAAAAAAAAAACAGCGCAGCCAGGAACAACTTCAAAGTTCAGTGCCGTTTTGCTACATACATAGATACGGGCGGACTATTGCCCTCTATATATCTTTGAAAACGACAAACATATCCAACTGACTCAAATACTCATGTCTCGAGCTTAAGCTCTATCAATATCTCAACCCCAGACCCGCAGTTGGTGCTAACAGCAACCTACTAGTACTAGGCGAAGATCAATGATCAACCCCGCAGATTTTTTTGGGTCACATCGACGATCAATTTCTTGATTCTTCTGATTTTCCCATTTTGACAACTTAAGCTTCCGAGACATGTGCCGCCTAGGTACAATATAAATAGAAACCACTCTAGGTTTGTACTTTTTATGCTTGATGCAGCAAATAAAGCTGTCGCCAACCACGATTGAGGGTAACTCTATTACTTGGATGCCCGCTCTACTGATAACAAACAACTGCACTCAGCATGGGGATAGCTATCAACATATCGCAGATTCTTTTTTCTTATTAAATTATTCTATAATACCCCGACCTTGAGCACCAGCGGATGGGTGAAGTAATGCCCTGAGTGTACCCGGAATGGGCCCTGACCATGAAAACAAAGCCTGTTCATACCCTATTTATCCTCCTCACATGCAACATACATAATATAGAAACTCTGTAATGTAAACCCCGCCTCTTAAAACCCTGTTCTCTAAAATAGGAAAATATATCTGTATCTAACCATGGAAGTGCTGGGGTTGATAATATAGCTGAAAATAAACCAGATATAAGCAGCCATTCGGCATAAATCTAAGAAGAATGAATAGCGAGGCAGTATTCAAATCCCTCGTCTACTTGGTGAACTCTAACGATAGAAGGACTTCTTCCTTCTCCTCCTCCTTCACTACCATGTCAGGATACCTGTTTAGATTCTCTATATCAGTTCGTATCGTTTTGGCAGTGGGGACTGCTCCGTCGTTAATTACATCTCCTACTCCAAAAGGCTCGGGGTGCTCGGGAGAGTTGGGAAAGGTAATTCCCGTGCCCGTGGAATGCTGACTTGAGCTGATACCGCTTGACAGACCGGGGGAACTTGCACTTGCGCCTTCGCTAATAAGAGGCTCTTCCGGTAAACTTAATACGGCAGTCCGTTCCACTAATCCAATTTCCATGGGCCCATCACTCGGCTCTGTCTTCACTGGGACACCAGCAGGGTGTTGCTGTGGTACATTAATCCATCTTGCGGTTGCTGCAACACGGAACAAGCCAATCGGTTGGACCGCATGCTAGAAGGAAGTATTAAAGCCATGTTCACCAATGCTCAGGATAGTCAAGACTCACCTCCCAGATTCGCTGAATCTCCCTTCCCTTCATTACCACCACATCTCCATGGTTTAACCTCAACTCCAGTTTGACTCTTGGTTCCTTGTGGATCTCTTTCTTGGCTGGCGTAACACTAGGCCGCGCCCTCTCCTCATCCGGATCCTCATCCCCTTCATTATCTTCTGGCTGCACTTCCTCCACGGAAACCGCTTGCTGCACCTGAGATTCAACCTTCACTTCGTTCGGGGCATTTTTTGGTTCCCATAGCTTATAACTTGACATGTGTTTTGCCTTAATGCGGAACCTCATTTTTGCGGGGGCGCCAAGCGAGATTGAGGCAACTGTTTCACCAAGCTCTTGCTCTCCATCATCGTGGTACTGTCTTATAGTTAGAACACTTCTTTTTACCCGAGTGAAACTCTTCAGGCCCCATTGACTCACATCCATCTTCTGCCCTTCAAAATATCCGACGCTGAGAATCTCGTTGAATTCTGTCTCGGGGTGTACGAGTTTTACTCTCTCTTGAATTAGTTCAAGGCTACGGGTGACTGCCCTGGGCGACTCTTCAAACGGAGTACTATCGACAGCTACGATATATTTGTAAGGAGCACCCTATAGCAAGCGGTCAGTCACATAACCCAGGCAATAGTATAAAACCCTATACTCACAGCATTGAAAGAAAATTGTTGCGTCAACAACTGCCCTTGGACTGCTTACTAGTAAGTATTGGCCCTACAACACAATACTTGGGTAAACATACCTTTATGGCTTTTCAACGGATACCTCTTAAACGGCATCTCGGGCGCTTGATATTCTTTAAATAGCCAGTCCGCGCACTGAGGCCGCTTATTTTGGTATTCACTGGCTAGAATATGTGCTACAGTCCCACAATCCTTCAAATAATAGATCAAGCATGTCATCCCATCAACAACCGTCCTTGTCCATGTAATGCCGGGCTGAACAATGTTGCTAGGGATGGCAGGCCCCGTGTAAACCGAGCGGTGGGGATCTGCAAGACGGTCTGCTTCAAATATTGTCCTTGGTGGCGACGACGTGAATTCGCAGTTCTTACAGACCCAGCCTGCCCAGAACTCGCGACAGCTGAGGCGACCGCACTGTGGGCAACACATGCCTTTCCAGTAAACTCGTGCAACATCACCTCCGTCATAGTAATTATCCCTATCAGTAGCCAATGGGGGACGAAGAGGCGCAGGAGGGAGCTCAAGCTCAGGGCCCCATGGGGTATGGCAATTAATGAACGAATGGGCATATTCCAGTTTATCTGGGGGGCTTTCTCCGTTCAACTAATGGAATCATCTTAGCTCAGTACGTTTAAACCGTTGTTTGAATAATCTACCTTCCAGAAATTGGGGCATTGTGGCCTCAAACACATCCAACCTTGCTCATAGACCTGTGGACTTTCCTCCCTACAGTTGGTGCAGCAGGCTTTCAACATCTCGATTGATTCTGAGGGGTGGTACTCTTCTGTTGGTGGCGCCCACCATCCCAACTTGGTGGAATCAAGCTTCTCGAATCGGAACATCCATCTTACGTGACTTGTACGAAGATCTCTCTCTGGCCAAGCCGCGGTGACTTTGAACCAATCCATGATGCAATATCTATGAGGTATCCTGCTGGGTGATGTGGCGCATTGATCTCCTGGTTGTGAATCAGCTTTAATCCAGCAGATGACAATGCGTTTCATCCTTACCCATAATGATTATCATCGGCCATTTGCCTCGGAGATTATTGATAAGATCTCTGATACCAGTGCCCGTTTCGAATTGACTAGACATAAGCCTTCGGCCCCCATCTTCATCTGTAGACGATTTACCACCACTTTGAAGATCAGTTACCCTGAACTTATCTTCGAGTTGTAGAAACATACCTGTGAGAAATAACAACTCTCCCATTCATGAAATCACGAGGCCCAGCACAGCCGTCGGCAAGGTATCCACGCATAACACCGCCAGAGTGATAGGTGCCGCTCTGATAGCTTCTAAAATATGGAAGACTCTCACATAATTCTTGACGGTTCTATGCTTTTGATTAGCCTCAATACAGTCTGCATAAACACCACACCATACATACCGTGCACCAAACCTCTGGATCTCCTATGCACATAGGCTTATGTGCCTGGGGATGTGGCCGCTCTACCCAGACACAATCCAGGTCGCCCCTGAACGTTACAGCATTTGATACCCGCTTCTTTGGAGTTTTGGGTTCTCTAACCCTGCACTCCTTCTTCACCTTAGGGATCTTAACCTTAGGTGAGGCCGCGCTAGGTTCAGACCCGGCTTCAAATTCGGTCTCAGTTGTAGAATCTGGTTCTGGCTCAGGCGAGCTTGAGGTACTCGAGTAAGTCGCCTGAGGCTCCCTCTGACTGGTCTTTTTGACTGTCACAGAAGAGGCACTTTTCCTACTCTTCCTGCGGCAATTTTTCCCCTTTGCAGCAGTGAACAATCCTTCTCCCCGCTTACATTCATGTCCATGACCGAGAGTGCACCTCAAGCAAGGCATATTACGGTCACAGAACTGTCTGTGTTGAATACACCTCCATAATTTATTCAAAGTCAGCTAACCTACCCGTGCCTGTAAAGTAGGTGTAAGGCAAAATTATTACATACCTGTTGCAGCTAGCTGGAACTTTCCACCGCTTGTCTTCCGCATTGTAGGAGACCGCGCTCGGATGATATCGAGAATCGTATGGCAAACCTTCAGTTTCCCCTTCATCGCCACCTTCCTCATTTTTGACTTGCGCTTTTGTAGCACGCTTCTTAAGCTTCTCATGACCAATTACAGCAGGACTTTTCTTTGGCTGAATTAGTTCTAGTCTCGGCCGCTTCTCAGCTCTTTCTAGTTTCTCTAGGAGATCAAATGGGAGTCCTCCCTCATCTATTGATATATCACCATCAGATATATCCAAAGCATCGGATATATCCATATCAACACCAGAAGAGCCCCCATCACGGAAAACATGCTCAGCGCACCCTTTCTTTTGAGCTGAAATTGCAACCGCCCATTTGCGTTTCAATTTCGGTCTGGGTGTCTCCCTGGGTTCTCTTACACCAACATAGCGTTTATACTTCCTCGTTGACCTTCTTAATTTGGTAGTAGCCGAATTCGGAAGTTGGGTGACTATTGGTGATGTAGTTGCAGGTATAGCACCTTCTGTACAAGCACGCCTCCCTCTAGCTATAGGGTTTAATTGCGGATGTACAAAATCCCTGGCTTCGGTCCCACCCTCCTTCGGACTCGCATTTTCTCTGTTCCTGGAACAGAACCTTAGAGGTGGTGCGCTTCTACCTCTCGCCCTAGGCTTATTTACCTCCAACTTAACATCCAGGAGCACTTCTGATGATGCACGAATGTTTCGTGGCAAAAACCCGGATTCATCCTGCTCCCCAGTTGAGTGCAATGTACGAGGAATTCGTCGACCGGCAGGTGCCGAGCTTGAGCGGCGTCTGGGGTCAGGTTTCGTATTGTTCTCTACTGGTTGCTTCAAAAGCGTAGCGGTATGTAACAGAAGGCTCTGTTTCTTCGCAATATTTCTCCGCATCGTTTCCAGTCTTTTCCTAAGGGCTTTAATTTTTCTACCGCCCGGTTTCTTCAACGGCGACTTCAGTTTGGCTTTTGACGACGATTGTGAAGTAGCGGCCCCAATATTATCTTCTCTCTTGCCCGCATCGCTCTGTTTGGCAGAGTGTTCTTGTTTTTGGGTTGTGAGCCTCTCTATTGTCGTTTCTGGATTACTTGGTGTACCAGGGTTTTCAACTATAGGCGTTGAATGTGATATTGGCATTTCTTGTGTAGCAACTGTAGCTGGGTACGTAAGGGTAATGGTCTCCTCCATACTGTCAGATTGCGGGATACTTAGAAGATTGTTGGATTCCTCTAGTATTTCTTTCTTGACTTTTCTCCTTTTATCATCTCCAAACTTCACTGACGGCTTCCTCTTCTTCACACTCCTCTCTAGATTGGCCACACGGCTCAGGCCTTGACATTCCGCAGCGGCAGGGGATATGTGTGGCTCAAATGCCGACAGCGCCATAGTGTCACGCACGCCTTCCACTATATATATACCGTCTTGAGGTATCACCGGTAGGGTGGAAGGAGAGGACAAGGAGTATAAAACAGCAGTATCCTCCTCCTTAGGCTCTACCTGCAGCTCCCTCTTCTCTGCCTGTACAGGTGACTGTGGTGCTGCTGTAGTAGGTGCTAATACCGACTTTTGGCGAGGGGAAGCCCGCAGAGCGGTATTTCCCTGATCAAGCGGCTGGATTGCCGTAGGCTGGATCGCCGTAGGCTGGATCGCATGCATCACCTCTCTGTCTGTACAGTCCTCTACTCGACCAGGATTCTCCTCCATGGTTTTTATTACAATTGATGCGCCCAACAGTGCCGACTGACTGTCTTGTATTTCTAGTGCAGCACTGCCAACTAGCACATTCGGAAGCATTTGTGCCTTAAGGTTGAAAGCTCCATTGCCTATACCCATATGGTGCATTAGATTCAGGTATATCAAGATTCATGGGTGGAAATTTCAAACCTTCTTCGCTCGCACCCCAAGCTACGGGTTCAGTCTCAGTGGCCTCCATTGTAATCTCACGTAGGTTCGAAGCTCTTGTGAGTACAAATGGCACCTCCATATGGGATGTTGCGTTTTTGCCATTTTGGTCAGATATATATGCCGAAGTTGCCTTTTCGTCATACAGGGTACTTGATATTGAGCCTATAGGAATGACAGTGGGATAAGCCTCTTGTTAACCGAATATAGAGGTGGAGGGGGAGGGGGTTCGAAATATCACTGCAGGTGGAACATGCATGACCACCCATTTCCGGGCTGTAATGCAGCCCCACATGCGGGAGGTAAAACTAACGAGAGGCAGGTAGCTGAGTGAATAATATGTAACAATTCAAAGGGAAATGTTAAATTCTTGGTCTTAAGTTATCTTGGGTATACAGACGCTATGAATAGGAAAAACCAACTACACAAATACACAAATGGTATATATGTATGTGGATATATGAAAGAACTCAAAACTTATATACCTTCGTGCCTGATTGGTTCCAGTTCATTTGAACCAGACGTGGTATTCAAGGGGATACTGTCCACAGCTTGCAGAGAGCCCGTTGCTCGTTCACTTGAAGCATCCCTGGCTAGTGAATTGGGATTGACAGGAGCATTGTCCTTTGGGAACTTTCCTGCTGTCACTGCAGCTGAACTTCTACAACTCCTGAGACGACCCATTGGTACTTTGAGAGCCCACCCCTAGGCCTAAGACCCAAGGTAAGTAGATATTGATATCGACAATCGACAGGTTGCGAATGTAGAGTATGGGGAAAGTTGGGAAAGAAACTGTTGGATATTGGAAGAGTTCTCGATGATCGAGTAGGCGTACACGATGTCTCGAGAATCGCCCCCCCGCCTCCATCAGTATATCCAGGGCCCCCTAAAGCCCCCATCCCCATATTGAGCCACGACTGAGGGCCGAAATTGTAGTATGGTTACTGAAATTGGTATTTGGGAGACTGCATGTTGGAAATTCCTAGATTGGGCAGTCGGCAGCCGAGACTATCGTCATTATTACCTTCACCGGTAGTTCAGGTAGCATGTTACCGGTAGTGGAATGTTAGTGTCTCGCATGGACGTTGGTCAGCACGTGGTGGCTGAGGGTTGTCCGGTTGCACCAAAATTTGAAAATATCTGAAAATACCACATGAATTCAAAGTATTGGATAATGGACGGGTCTTGTACCCTGAGGCGAACAGTATACATTCAGTTTAAACCACTAAGTACTTACTTAGTGAGTATGTATATCAGTATGGTTCACCGCGGGAGAGGTAGTCCAGTTCTCGGGTTGCCGAACGGTGTTCGTGGTTACATTATGTTCATTACTCGGAGGCACAAAAAAGACAGCTCTGGAGCCCGCGGCGACGTGAACGCCATCCAATGCACAATCCACAATTTGAAAAAGGATGAGGTTCTGAGAGTCCCTCATCCTTTCCTTCAAGGATCCAATCAGTCATCTTCTCCCCCACTGGTATTACTCTCATCTCCGCTCTCAATTTCACTCCCAAGCGCACTCTCTCTCGGCTCCAACTCATCCAAATCCTCTAACTGCGCTCTCGTCGGAATCCTCGGCAATGCAATATCACACACCCTGTCCTTAGTCAACAGGTCATCAATAAACTCATCCATATACGTCAATCTAAACCCAGCTTGACCTCTCAGCTTCAGTTTTCTATAATCTCCCAGGAGCGGTTCCAGTGTCTTGAAAATATCCACTGCAGACCATGTAAGCCGGATATAGAAAGCTGCTAAGGCGCGAAGGTACTTGAAGTCTGTGTCGTGAAGGTACTCTAGAATGATTTCCCGGTCGGGCATAAGCTGGAGGAGCTTGAATACCAGGCAGAGAAAGGGGGTAGGTTTTTGGTTCCCGTACTGGCCGCCGATGTAGGTGAGCTCGACGGCACGGTCTAAGAGTGTTGCAGCTGGGGGTGACGTTAGTCTGGGTTCGTGGAGTTAGTCGGGTGCAATTGGGTCATATGTGGTGCTTATGAGGGCTCACCATTTAAGCCGAAAGTTTGCTCCTTCCAGTATAAAGACTCGAAGATACGCTCTCTAAAATTCGAGTTAGCAAGTCCGTTGATAAGTCGGCAAAGGATCGGAATACCGTATAATTTTCTCAACTAGTAGAAGAGGATTAACACCATGTATAGTAGCGCCTTCATAAAGACCACGACTGTCTAACATAGACTTTGCATCTGCTAAATGTGCCATTGTTCCCCTGGTAGAAAATGTTTTGTACGTGAAGCTTAGTGAATTTGAAAGATCAAAAACCGTGGAGCTTGAAGCTTGTATGTTACGCCAAGCTATCCATGCCAAGCCAAAATAGAATATAAGATAGCTCCTCCGAACTCCTTGACAGCTCCGCCAATTCAGACATTGTCAACATGGCCAGAAACAGTGAGAAGGGTAAGTCTTTGTCAAACAATACGGTGGGAAGCTATTGCTAACGAGCTTCTCACATAGCCCAGTCTATGCTGTTTCGCTTTCGCGAACAGCAAGCTGCCGACCTTGGAATCATTGATGCCGGAAGGACAAGGTATGGGGGCTAACATTTCTCGATTGAAATCAGCAGAAGCTTATAGGAGCGATATAGACGTCCGAAAGTCATCACCGAAGTTAACTCTATCCCCTCGTGTGAAAAATGGCGAGGGCAAGTGGTCAAAGAAATCTCGCGGAAGGTGTCAAAGATCCAAGACCGTACGCCGTCGCACCACCCCCTCATCTATGCAGCCGATTCAACTGACACACTTGCGCTCACTACAGCATCCCTATCCGACTATCAAATCCGCGACCTGAACGATGAAATCAATAAGCTAATGCGCGAGAAACACATGTGGGAGGTCCAACTCCGAAATCTCGGTGGCCCGAATTACATGCGCTTCGCACCAAAGATATATGATGACGAAGGACGCGAGGTCCCTGGGAACCGTGGATACAGGTACTTTGGACGAGCGAGGGAGCTTCCTGGTGTCAAGGAGCTATTCGAAGAACTAAAACCGAAACCTAAGGATTCTGAAGCGGAGAAGAAGGCGTCTGAGTCGATCAGGAGGTTTGTGGACGCAGATTATTACGGGTACAATAGGGATGAAGAAGATGGGGTGCTGCTGGAGTACGAGAGGAAAAAAGAGGAAGAAGCGAGGAAAAATACGCTGGAGAAGGGTGGTGGTCCAGGTGGAGGTGGAAGTGGAGAACCAAGAGCCGAGTGGGAACCGATCCCAGATGGATGGAAGGTGCCGGGGAGAGAAGAGGTAATGGAGCACCTATTAGAAAGAAGAAAGAGCAAGTTGCTGCAGAAATTGGGTTCATAGCCATTCATGCCCTAATTTGGGAGTATAGGGATTGCATATCATAAGTGTTACATCTACAATGCTTTGTATCCAGTTTGTTAAGTACTTTTATATCTTACGGGAAATGTACAATAAAATGGTTTCATTAATTACGTTGTTTCTGCCGCCGCCATATTTCTCGCTCTCTTTGCTTCCAATCTTTCTGCCTTAGCTTCCTTCTTTAGCCTGGTATTACTCTTTCCCGCTGATTCCTCTTCCTCCAGCCACTGTTGATACGCATCTTCATCTACGGGGTCAAGCATGAATCTCCCCAGAAGACCATTCCTCCAGCGTCCCACTATCCACAGTGCCGTAGCTTCTAAGTCGGGCTCTCCGCCTTTCATAAGACGTCCTGTTTTCTTCGCAACTTTCGCCAGAAAGTCTAGGATGTTGTTGGTGGGTTCATGATATTTCTTGTAAATATTAGGATCATGTAGGTTCATCCTGTAGAGGAGGTAGTCCGCAACTGTCACCGGAGGAACTATCGTGTCCTTGACGCACCCCACTAGCGCCAACTTCAGCATGGTTTCCGAATTGGGAACGTATGGCACAAAAACACCTTCACCGTGTTAGCTTGGTTATCATATTGGAGCCATCTAGCCTTCATCTGGTGCAGCGGAAGCAAAACGTACCTGGTGAATCAATCAAATATATTAGTGGATCCTCACTGATTTTAACGGAGGTTGCGATCTTCCTCGTGACCCCCGGTTGCCCACCAGTAATCGCAGCCTTTTTCCTGTGCACCCCAACACGACGCAATGCATTCAGTAAGGACGATTTCCCAACATTCGGCATCCCGACAATAAGCATTCGAGAGCCGGTGAGATTGTCGACCTGCTTTGCCGTTTCTAGTAGATTCAGCACTTGCCTCGCCAACCCGGAACGGTGAATACAAACTTCGTGCATAACTAAGAATCCTCTTGACATCCAAGTAGTTGTTGACGTCCGAAAACATGACCACATTCGGGGCATGCCATTTAGTTATCGCCGCTTTTTGCTACAAAATGCCAGATTCAATCAGCCTCATGAGCCCCGCCCACATCGGTAATTTCAAGACGAGTACCAACCAACCGTAATATTCAACGTTCCTTGAGCCAAATCCTTCTTGGTATACACCATCAACCGCTCCCTTCCAGACAATGCCTTTTCGAACATTGGGTTTCGTGAGGACAATGGCACACGGTGGTCCCTGCATTCTATTATGAGCTCCACAGAGGAAAGCATCTGACTCATTTCGGTAAGAGCAGCTCGGTGGTGACCGAGAAAGTATGAACGAACGAGAGAGTCGAGCTGGGGGAAGCTGGGCCGTGGGATGAAGGCAGTCATCGCGTGGAAGGTTGCTGGTACGGCTATCTCACTGGTTGACAGTATTAGATCTAGATGCGAGATATCAGAGAGCTCAGATTGTGCATCATGGTAATTGGGCGTTTGGGATCGCCTTGAAACATGAATTAGGTATCCTGGTGGTATTCTCATGCACAAATTGCCAAAAGAAAGCCAATAGCGACGATGGTCTGAAACTGATGCAGCACTTACATGAGTTGATTTCGATATTGGAGATGCTCAGAAATGTCTTGGCCTGGGCCTGAGAATTCAGGTCCAAACACTCTCATGCAAACCATGCGGGCCAGGGCTGACGGTTTCAACTTAGTCTGGCAGGCTAAAAGTGTTGCCCCGCGGGAAGCGCTTCAAGGACCTTCAAACTCCGCGCAGACATCTCCGGGACACATCCATCACAGGTCTTTCAAAGCTTCACGGTCTGGGGTATGTTATTCCGAAGGACGTCCTAAGACACCAACATCGCCGACCTGGACTGGAGTCAGCATCCTTCACCCCACTATGGTGGTCAGTTAATAATGAACTCCTAGGCAGCATTACCAATTTGCGACATTGTATGCTATCGCTCAAGGCGACATTTGTCGGTCTACGGCCGATGGTGATCCTCTCAACCGGCGTGCCATTTTTGGTAGCCAATGGCCACTGCCCGGGTAAATACCCCCGCGTGCCCGCCCCGCCGCCCTCCAGTGGATGCGGTTCTTGGGATGAGACATATTCAACTTTTATCCAGCCCTAGAATATTCCACGGCTCTGGGTACATACATGTCTTACATGTAGTTATTAAGGCCTAGATGCTGTCGGATGCCATGAGTGAATTCCTTAGACGATGTCATTGGGCAATTGCCGACAGAGCTCCCAACAGCTCACCGTTGCCCCCCGCGCGCGCCCAGTCAGCCTCTCTGTTACGAGATGAGGGGATACGTCGGAGGGATGCGGCAGGTTTCTCAAGACGATCGGCCTAGAAACAATCAGATTTGCAATAGATGCAGGAGGGTGTATTATATGTATGGGCGAACAACCAAAGGGCCCACCCCACCTTGGGCCTCTTGAAGTGGCAAGACCAAGTAAATCTGAGTAACTAGCCGCTAGTTGAGTCCCTTAGCTCACATCATCCTGCTCCCGATTTTTACTTCTTAAGCTCAACAGGCCCCTCGTTTCAGCAGCAGTGACAGCAGCGAACCTGAGCCCTGAACGATTTGTACACAAGGCACCTTTAACAAATCAACACAATACCCGAATCAACCATCATAATGGCCTCTTCCCTCGATCAATTGAAGGCGTCTGGAACCGTATGTCCCCCACCCCCAAGATCCCATTTCTTTCCTACATTGGGTTTCGTTCTGTGGCGGGGGAGCTCTAGGGAAATCTGTGCATTGAGCCTCATAGCTAACTTCTGTATTTCTAATGTAGACCGTTGTCTGTGACAGGTAATTGCTATAGCCAATTGAAACTGCTGATGAAAGCTGTGGGGATCATTGCTAATCAACCTTTGATAATAGTGGTGACTTTGGTACCATTGCCAAATACAAGCCACAAGATGCTACAGTACGCCCCTTGTTAATTCTATCAAACCGAATTGCCAGTACACTAACAATCCTGGGAATATAGACCAACCCATCCCTCATTCTTGCTGCGTCCAAAAAGCCAGAATATGCCCATCTCCTTGACTCCGCTGTAGCTTTCGGTAAGCAGCGCGGTGTAAGTAAAACAATAACTTGGGGCCTGTTATTTATAACAAAAAACTGACCTATGTGACAGTCAACCATCGAGGACCAGGTGGATGCTACCCTTGACATGCTTTTGGTGGAATTCGGAAGGAAGATTTTGGAGATCGTGCCTGGCAAGGTTTCCACTGAAGTTGACGCCAAACTCTCCTTTGACAAGCAAGCTTCCATCGCCAAAGCCCTACATATCATTGACCTCTACAAATCTGTTGGTATCTCCAAGGACCGCATTCTCATCAAGGTTGCATCTACCTGGGAAGGTATCCAGGCCGCCCGTGAGCTTCAGTCCAAGCATGGGATCAACACAAACTTGACTCTCATGTTCTCCCTTGAGCAAGCAATTGCTGCTGCTGAGGCTGGTGCTTACTTGATCTCTCCCTTCGTCGGAAGGATCATGGACTACTACAAAGCTCTGACCGGCAAGGGCTTTGCTGGTCACGAGGACCCAGGTGTTAAGTCCGTCCAGACCATCTACAACTACTACAAGAAGTTCGGATACGAGGTAAGCACATTCATATAATATGCTATAGATTTTCAAATACCTGACTTGTGCAGACCATCGTGATGGGTGCTTCTTTTAGGAACGCCGACGAAATCATTGAGTTGGCTGGTTGTGACTATCTCACTATTGCTGTAAGATCGCCGTTTTAACTGCACAGAGTACCGCCCATCTAACGGTTTGGTGAAATAAGCCATCTCTCCTCGAGGAGCTCTACAACTCCTCCAGGCCCGTCCCAAGGAAGCTCAACCCCGACGGCGCCAAGACCCTTGACATCGAGAGGAAGAGTTACATCGACAATGAAGCGGCCTTCCGCTATGACTTCAACGGGAACCCAATGGCGGTCGACAAGCTTGCCCAGGGTATCAGGAGCTTTGCTGCTGATGCCGAGACATTGAAGAAAATCCTAAGAGGTTAGGAACTCTGAAAGCTTACCCTGAGTTTGATTCGCGACTAATATTTTCTACTATAGCAAAAATTGAGGCTTAAACCTGAGATAAAATCGGTGAAGGAAGCGTAAAAGGAAAGTACCGAGCCCATTGCATGTATGATAGCTAAGGAAGATATAACTTGGGTTGCTGATCAATTGCTTTGGTCACTGCGTTTGATATTATGGAACTTCGACTGCCAGTTTACTTGAACTTATGTTTGATATGTTCCCCTATGGTTCGCTTTGCGATTACTTTTAATGCTTATTTGTGCTATCGAACTGCTCTTCTGACAATGATTTCAAGTTGCGTTATGGACGCACAGTTCAACACCAGAAAGAGATCATTCAACGTACTTATCAACTCCCTCAGTGCCTTCCCGCGTAATGCGACTTCAGTAGATACCAGCCCCCATAAATATAAGCAACAGGTCTAGATTCTGTTGTTTTTTCCCTTGTAAACGCCAAGTGTCCATCACGACTCTCATGTAATGCCAACCGTCTAACATCATCCCCGCTTTACGAATCTACACATTTATACAAGGTGTAATACCTCCAGATTCACCTCAGACCCTAGAGAGGTGTTGTAACCAGACTACCTCGGATTGCCTCGGACCTACCTCACCAATCTACACACTTGCAACTGCTGATTTACCTAATACATATGTTTAGTCTTGACACAACAACCCCCAATTCGGGCGCTAAGCCCCCGCTTAGCTGTTTTCGGTAGTCGAGCTTACCGCCGAGATCAACCAGACTAGCCGAGATCCGCCGCAAGACGAGAGAAATATCAGGGACAGGGTTAGGAATATACTAGTGAGGCGAAGCGAACTAGTCTTGTTGGAAGGGAACAAGCTTTTTATCATGACACGAACTGGATTCTTGGGCTACACGGGGGTACCAGGTGGCCTCCATGGGCCCCGAGACTTTGCAATTGTGCTGTACTGCTACTTTCTCCTGTTCTTCTTGATCTTTATCAATATACTATAGGTCCAGATCCAGGCCTGGAGTGGCTTCGAGATTGACGCCGACGACGATACATGCCTTTCCCCCGTGTACACATCTTTACCCTTGAGCATCAAAATCCTGCTAGGTAAGTTCTTTTCTTTTTCCTAAGAATGCTTCGACAAGTTCAAAGCTTCTAATATTCATGTTATCTGTAGATTCTAATTCATATGCCTGCACAAGATGCAAGCAGGCAGCAAGGACGTCCTACAATAGATCCACATACATATTTTTTTGGGGGTGGGCGATTGAAGCCTAGAGATTAATTGGAACCATCTCATAAGAACCGGGCATAAAGGAATTTACGAACTTTAGAGAACGCTTTTAGAGGCCAGTGCAGACATCCTACGTAACGACACAAAATGGGTGAAGGCACCCAATCCAGCCCTACAGCAAATATTTTGGGGACGATTGGGACGGTATGTTGGTGTGTCCAGCTCGTACCACAAATATGGTATAATTGGCGGAGAAAAAGTACGGAGGGGTTACCAGCTAGTATGATGCTTCTATGGGCAGTTTGTGGGTATCCCAGCGTTATGATTTTGAGGTCACTTGTAGCCTTGCAGCTAGTTTGGACTAGCTAATTATAATTATGTGGGAGGGTAGCAGGAGTGCCGTTTGGAATTTACGCAATAATCCAGAATCTGAATATACCCTTACAATGCCAACCGCAGGTATTTATCACGCTATGTTTAATTACATGGGGACAGATATTGTTTTATACTAGGTTGGTAGGATAATTCTGGGGCAATTCAGTCATATACAGATGATCTGGTGAAAGGCTGACAGTCGATGATGGGTGTAGTAAATACCCATGGTGGAAGGCAGTAGGATACGCATCTTTGGTAGGTGCGGTTTCAGCGAGTGTTCAGGCTGGGTGTATTGTTGGGCTTCAAGTATGTTAAACACTCCATGTGTTCCCCCAGTTTTCCACGATTTTGAACGAAT
>Ga0307511_10002492_pt1 | contig 19236 bp, 23 predicted proteins | sample 13_EM_MG_FD_200266 | JGI IMG/M metagenome (GOLD analysis project Ga0307511, IMG submission 200266) | Populus trichocarpa ectomycorrhiza microbial communities from riparian zone in the Pacific Northwest, United States - 13_EM | ecosystem: Host-associated > Plants > Roots > Unclassified | place... | reverse complement strand
TCTGTACATCACATCAGTTCACTCCATTACAGTAGCTAGATCAATACAAAGCTTCTACCTCTTCCCTCATATAGCACGTCCTTCACTGGATTCACGACTCACCGCTCGCCTCATTCGAACACCGCCCGTGCTCTCTAGTCGTCTCCTTGCCTCGCTCAGCGTATTCTTGTTCGGCTGCAGTTGGCGGCCGTCGATTCCACCACAAACGTTCGAGTATTGGTCTGCTTTGAAGTTTTTGTGGTTACTGTTACGTACAGAAGTTCGTTGGGTCTCTCATGGACTGTCCGTCTGTTCGTTGCGCCACTGATCGTTGGTCCAGGGGGCCCTCACCGTGCTTCTGCAGGGTTCCCTATGGCCCTTGAGGTTCGTGAAGTGTAGCTGGGCGTATCTGGGAATATTCCTGCTTAGGACTATGGAACACCCGCTACCTGGCGAACAGTTCCTCTTGGTAGGCCACCCAACGCCCGGTTTGCCCAGAGTCCCTACTCTTATCCGTGTGGTTCGGGCGGTCACTGTCCTGGCATATTGTACGGTAGGAGCATAGTTCACTACACGGATAAGAGGCAACCCGGAATATGTGTTTCGCGGGGTCGAATTATATGTTTGATGCTTGAACTTGGATGGCTTAAATACCAGTGTACTGCACTACCCTGAATTCGTTCTCCAGGCCCACCCCAAACGCTGGATTGCCCCATCCGCTGATCACTATGCAGCCGGAGGGTACTTTACCCCGCATGTGGTGCGAACATTCATTGTTCTCTGACTGTAGAGTAGTGGGCTTGCAATTGGGCGTTTTCCTCTTCTTTTTTGGTAATTCAGTACTCGTATTCAGTTTAAGCTAGGCTATGGCGAGATAATTGCGGGGAAGTTGCGACCAGAGCTGGCAGATACTTGGAGCATATCCCCTAGGGCGTTGGGTACTGGTTTGTGACTGGTCTGTGGATAGCGACTCACATGATGGCAATGACGGCACTCGAGGCGGCTCTGTTTAATGAGGTCAGAATATGGAACTGGTATCTGTTGGATGGTGGCTGACTACTCACGTAAGTGGCTTTTACAAGTCAAGCTCAATGTACTGCATGACTCTGGTGACACACCGTACGTAGTGGGGCTCGAGAGGTACGTGCTAACCCATGAATACGTATCTGCAACTGCAGCCGAGTGTCCAAGTATGTAGGCTTCGTCGGTCAAGGAATTATTGGGGAGTTTTCTTGTTGCAGATTGGCCTGGCGTGGAAGTGTGTTTGTCCATCTAGTAGATCTTAATATACACACGACTTGGTGGTACTAGACAGGCCCTCCACTTGCCTATACTGGGGTTCATCATCAGGCAGGAAATGTACCAGGGGTAGTCGACTCCGGTTCCGTGCCTGGTTGCGCGGCGCTGAACGTAGTAAGGACTGCCTCACGAGAGTTTGGAACGCCGTATTAGTCAGCAACACTGACTAAACTACTGGGCTCTACCCCCGAGTTGGTTGGGAGCGAAAGACGCAGAAAACTATAAAAAAGAAATGTGCGTCTTTATGCAAGTCCAGCCCCCTTGCGGCGGGGGGGGGGGGTGTTTCCAGATAGGTTTACCTTCTAGATCAAATATAACTATATATCCGTCGGCTGAATAATAATAATAATAATAATTCTCTTGATCCTTCCGCCATTGTAATTGTTCAATCATTTACCCACGCGGCTCAAGAGCCTACCGGCCAACATACCGTGCTGGCGGAGGCATTAGCTGGTGCATGCGATAGCTGCCAGTTTAAATTCCCGAGTATATAGATGTCTGCGTACTGGCTTTCCAGGCTTCTCTCAAGCTGTATTGTCAGACAGTTCTTGTTGGCCTGTAGTTTGCGCATCAGGTCCAGAACTAGGTGCCAATTGGGGCGGGCTTGTGATGGCATGATGCGCACATTTCCACAGAGTGTAAGAAACCGGCTGCGTCACTCGACACTAATATTACGACACTTGCTGTGCTATATGAAAATACCTACGGTCTAGTGCACGATTCGGCCATCTGTTGATTTCGTAGTGGAATGATATTGGCACGTTTGCAAACCTACCGACTGCTCGCAGTCTGGTCACTCACTGGTGGCAATGAACAGCTCATGTAGCTGAAAAACTAATGTAATGACGTAGATAGAAATGAGTCAGCAGGCTGGCGAAAATCAAGGAACGACGAGTCGAATCCCTTGAGCTGCACGCTGTGCTACGCCCCAGGTAAAATACGACTGAAGTCAGCCTTTGATCACGGCCTGCACCGACCTGTACCATCGCCTCATCGAATCCCTAAATGCTCTATACATGCTAGGGATCACTAAGCAAACCAACGAAAAGCCCCCCAACCAAACCCCAGGCATATCTCATCTCACTACTCCATGTCTGTCTCAAGTTCCAGCCCCACGCCCGCAGCTCGGAGCCAGGAGCGGTTGGTCCAGATGCTGGGAATCTACCCAGTGCTGGAATCCATTCTCTCCCAAAGCCATCGAAACAATATCATCAATCTGGCCAACACTTGCCGAGAAGCCCGTTCACTCCTTGTGGACGCTGTCAGTAAACTACGAAACCCATTCCCCAGGTGTGCTGGGCGCTTGATGACTTGCACCATGTGCGGGAGGCGCGTATGCGAAGAATGTGGACCAGAGACAACAGAGTTTGAGCAGCAGCCTTCGGTAATGAGGGCAAAAGGGATTTCGCAGGCCTTGATTTGTGAGGGTGCGCCGGCTGCAATCGCGCAAATGTCAATCACCCTGAAATCGCGCCACAGCTACCATGCATATGAATATATACCGCAAAAGATCACACATCGTCGATTCTGTGAAGTTTGCTTTGGGATTTACGAGCCGAGAATAAGCGCAGTGCGGTCAGCAAGGAGACACGAGTTGATGGGGCAGTGGGCAATGCATCTGGAGAGAGAGGTGGCTCGCATGATAGCTTCACCGGACTGGCACATACTACCAGCGATGTTACTCAGCATGCAGGACGTGCCTCATGTAGGGAATGCATGCACATGTCGCAGGTTCAGCACAGGGTGCCCAATCACCCCGCATCTTGTAGACGTCGCGAATATTCCGGCGGAATGTGAGCTGGTTGGATTGGTTTCGATGCCGGAGGAATGGCGGCGTGGTTCGCGAGATTTGCACCTCACAATCCCGGTCTACGTCATGGATAATCCAGCTCAAAGGGAACCGGCGTAGGATGCGGAACTAGGGTGGGCTGGGATTGCATCATACTATACTGGTTTTCATCGTTGGAATAGGGATATTGGCAAAACCGATATTTCGCCTACCTAGCCGAACTCTTGGATATCAGAATGAGTGATTGCAAAGCCCTACTCTCACAAATCTCGATAGTGTCATGCTGCTCGGTTCAGGTGAAGTTGGTCTCTCCCGAGCTTGTGCTGAAGTGGAGGGTCTCGGTGCAAAGGGCACCCACAACGCAAGCACGATCCGTAGCCCTATATCCGCGCCCAACGAAGCCACCGGGGACCAGCTGAAGTGGAGTCCCAGCAAAGAAAGCATCGAGCTCTCCATAAACAGATTCAAGTACGCCTGGGCATGAGCCTAAAATATGTGGTAAAGGCTCGAGCCTGCCTTGGAAATGACGAGCCAGCTCGTGCCCGGGCGGAGGAGACAGTCACCATAGGCGTTCACCTCAACTCGAGGCTGAACTGTCAACCCACGCGGATGCAAGAACCAAGAAGGCCGAGCAACTCCTGCACGTGATGCTGAGGCTAGGAAACTCAAACGGCGGGATTTCACCGGCGGCAATGTAATCACTCTATACGGGAGCCATAAGACCCATCCTGAAAATAACTGGCGCGTACCTCGGGTGTGGCAAACAGAGGCTCGGATGGATCGCAGGAGTCGAGCCCCAGCAAGCCAAACTCGACGACACCTCGACTTCATGCGCCGCCACGTCCCTCAGAACAGGCGACCCTCACAGCACGGAATTGCTAGGCTCAGAGCTGGCACAAGGCACCCTCGAATAGCACGACGGCACAGGACAGAGGCTTCAAAACCGACAGCCCATCGTCTCCGCCTTCTACTTATCCCCCATGGGCATGCCCGAGGCAATGTCCTACGGAAACGGAGACGACACAGACCCAGTACCCCGGCCCCACATCCAGCTACTCGACTCTAGGGACGATGATCCAAGAGCAAAGGCTACTGGGCTGGTACGTTGAGAGGTCTCCTGGAGGAGGGCTAGAGGCTGAGCTACACTAACGGAACAGGAAGAGAGGAGGGGGCCGCGGCGGCGGTATTTTCCCAAGACAGAAGAGGGAAGAGAGGGCGCCCTGTATGGGGAATGTGTAGGTACCTCGGTCACGGTAGCAGGCGCCGAAAGAACCGCCATAACCCTCGCCGCGACCCGCGAAGAGTCCGACATATTATTCCTGCTAACGGACTCACAGGCAGGCCTCCATTCAGCGATGAACGTCAGCCGAGGCTACGCACCAAGGTCGGGCATAGAGGTTCGTCTCAAGGAAGCGCTAAGACAGAGAGCCGACTCAGACACCGCGATCTTCTAGTTACAGAGCATTCCAGAGAACCAAAACGCGGACCAACACGCGGCTTACAGTTCAAACTGGGGATAATCGAGGGAGATGCCCCGACAGCAACAGAGGAAGGGGTCAGCGTGAGCACCACCATCATCCCGGCAACGGAAAGGGGAGGGCCGACTGGCACCATCACGCCCTGTCGGCGTACACCTGGTTAAGGACAAACAAGGGCCCGCAAAAGAGCTGGCTCCATCAGATCGACAAAACCGACCCCCGATGCTCGTGTGGTCACCCCTCCCAATACAGAAACCACATAACCTTCCACTGTCCAAGGTACAAGGAAAGATCGGATTTACACGGCTCCCGGAAAGTGTGGGAGGATCTAGACGCAGGAACTGGAGGAATGAAGAAGGGGACGACAGCCCTTGTGACACAATAGAAGCGTTTTTCGACATGTTATATAGCGGCCTCTCTTTGCTTTGTCGCGTTAGCAGACGGGGGTTTTTTTTTTGGTTATTTGTTATTTGTTTGGCCCCCTTGTATCTACTCGCGTGGGCGGCCAGATTAACTTGGCACCCTTGTATCCTCCCGGGCTTCAGGGAAGCTCATCATGGGCCCCGAACGGGCTCACATATTCGTAGTGAATATGTAAAAATCTTTTTTAAAAAAGAGCCTTCACTCGCTTCGCCCCTTCATCATAAATTACGAGTACTGATCCACCGAAAAAAACAAGCTGCCTGTCCCAGACGTAACGCGGGCCTCTGTTTTTTGACACGGCCATGCTTGACCCGGAGCATTGCTTGGCCGGAGACCTGGAGCGATATTTAACATTGACTTAGTCTGGTTACATTGACTATGTGCTCGTTCCTGAGATGCGCTTTGTGAGCACTATTTATTACTAACTCCGAATATATCTACCGATAAATGCCCAAACATATTCCCACCCTTATACAACCAGTTCGGAATGTGTTCCCCTTGTACGCCTAGACAACTGACACTGACACTGACGCTGGAACACCTTGTCTATCTCATGTCCAGCTACCCAATCCTGAAATCCATTCTCGACAACAGCCATCGCCAAAGCATCATCAACCTTGCCAGCACATGTCGCCAGCTCCACATAATTCTTTCAACCACAATCGATCCGATAACAAAACCATTTCCTGCGTGTAAAGCGGATCTGCAGTGTACGTTGTGTCGAATGCCTCTATGCGAGGACTGCGGGCTAAAGACAATGGAATTGCAGAAACCAGCTCAAATGCTTTTGTTCAATCAATGCAGAAGCCAGTACGGCCTGGTGTACGGACGTTCATATGCGTCAAGGAAGGAGATGTCGATGTTCCTCCGAAATGACTCCCATAACCGGGTGTATGTGTTCGCAACGCACGTGATAGATTACAATCAATTCTGTTGCGTTTGTTATCCCAAACACCAGCCAAAGATCCGCAAGGTGATATCCCGGACACGGTCAGAGTTACTAGGGCCTACCGTAATGGGGATCGAGTGGGAGGGAAATAGCGCATGGCATGCAAAGGTGATGCGGAGACAGGCTGCGATGTGCTTGGGGTGGGGGGACCTGCCACAAGGATACAAGACACGTCCATGTACGTGCCAAGGGTTCAATACCGGGTGTGATATTTCACCGCATTATGTGCGGGTGGAAGATCTGCCGGTGGATGGTGAATTGGTGGCATTTGTGTCCGGGGCAAGGGGGATGCCTTTTCCGACTCGTGAAGCTGATCTACGAGATAGACCGGTGCCCACCAGACTAGAAAGCAGTAATTGCCCAGTCTATGTCCTGCCGCACATTGACGTACCTGACAAGGCTGTCCCGCAGACAGATCCACCCCCATGTTGGTCCCAGCTGGTGCCCCAGATGCCGACACTTCACCCACCAGGCTGAAGCTGGCGCGCGTGTCACCTTACACTGCCCCACCGCAGAAAACAACGAAGAGAGCTACTTTCGCTGTGCACCAATTGGTGGGAGTCGGATGACCCATGGGGCATTGTACACGTTGTTGATTAGTTTCCCCGCTTCATCAACCTACGCGAGCTCTTCACTTGTTCTACCTTTTGGGGGTATTTGTTCATTTTGTCCCTTTTTCTTTGCTCTCTTTATTTTCTACTTGCTCTCATTCTATCGACTGCAGGGTGAAGCAGATTCACTTGCTTGGGGGTCCCCTCAGACGACTTCTATGGATGGCATACGAGCAGTGAAAATAACATGTTAACTGCTGCTAAATTACCTGCCGGGACCCTTCAAATTTGGAACCGTGTACTTGAATTTCATTTTAGCGAATTACTTCTCAAAGGTCTGTAAAGATTACGAGGTTATTGAGCGGAGGAATCTTGAGAGAGAGAGAAGTGAAGATGTATTGTTCAAGACTATGTAGAGATCGCTATAGTATGAATGCTATGATTCTACTGCCTTATCCTTTTTTCCTTCGCCGAATTTCGTTCCTTATATCCCTTGATCCTTAATTCAGACTTGCCCTTTTGGTCATCCCAGTTCTTACTCGCATAATTCAGAGTTGCCCTTTCTGCCCATGATCGACCTTTCCTTTCGGCCTTGCATTTATTCGAGAGTATTCCCTACAAGGTCAACTGGATTTCCTATATACGCACATGTAGTCCCGCATGTTCAACATATTATCTCATGCCTTCCCAACATGTGGGTCGGGGGAGTATTCTCCCACACGTACAACTCAATCGAAATAAGCCCAGTCCTAAATGCTAACCGCCCTACAGACCTCTACCTTTAGCCCGTAACCCAACGTGAGATAGCCTTTGCCATCGAAATACCCAGTAACTATAGCTTCATTGTAGTAACCAAATAGACGCAAGTACCTAGAGTAAAACGAGTAAGAATGATGTGATTTAGAATTAATTCGCAAGGAGCGAATGTGCTCAGTTTCACCTATGAATACCTATTCTTGAGTATTCCCGTAAATATAAATTGTGTGTACGGAGTTGGTGAATCTGGTTTAAGTCCGGCACGCAAAGCTTCTTGGGCCTTTTGTTGAGGATGAAATGTAATTTAGTGGCTGATTCACCAATCATCGCACCGTTAGCAGTTATTATACCACAGCTGACTGCGAGGACTTTGCTACAAGCAGCCTCTGCGCCGGGCTGTATAGCCAGACTACGTAACCAGCGTGTGGTCCTTCTTGGTTCTGCAAGAAGTACTCTCCCGACCTTATCCGAGCGTATGCTATGCCGGGGCCCGACCTTATCTGAGAAGTATATTATGTTGGGGTGAGGGATATCGCCATACCTATCTATAGGTCATAAAGGCCGAGAAGCAAGGATATCACGTGAGGGATGGAATTCTATATATAACCACCGAGAGAGAGAAGACATGCAATACCTATTCATTGGATGAACTCGATAACATACTCTCCTTCATGCACATTTGCCATATATTTTCCCAACAGCGGTCACTGTATGGACCACAAACCGGAGCAATCCCAGACAAATCTAGGGCCCTTGTTCTGACCCATTCAGCAATGCGGCCCAGTCAGCAATGGGCCCAGCCCATCCACCAAATCTGCATATTATTCTAGTATTATTACTTCATACGAAAACTCTTTCTCCTATTTCGCATTCAGCTTCTGCCTGGGCCTCTGACTATAGATAATACATTGCATTCTATGGTGTTGCGAAAAAGGACTTGATACCTAGTCATTTTATTTGTTATATTTTTCATACCTCTGGGTGGTTTCTATTTCTCGTATTTTTATTTATGTTATATTTTTTGGTATACCTCTGGACAATTTAATTTCTAGGATTTTATTTATTTCATATTTTTTCATACCTCTAGTTGTCTGGCTTAATTATTCTATAGTTTTGTATGAAGTAATAATACTAGAATATTATGCAGATTGGTGGATGGGCTGGGCCCATTGCTCAATGGGTCGCTCACTGGGTGCGATTGGTGAATGGGCCGGCAATAGCGTCCCATTGACCAATGGGCCGCATTGCTGAATGGGTCAGAACATCTGTGCCTTGTGAAGTAGACCGCTCTGTGCAGAGCGTTCAACTCACATTTGGTGTTGTCTACGAGCGCCAGCACCAAGTCCATCTAGTTAGAGCATATTGAAGACTTTTGCCACACATCGGAGATCGTTCGTTGGGATATGTCGGCCAATGCCCCATGTTCTCGATAAAGCCTTGCAACGACGGAAGAATCACGGGGAATTATGTAGCCTATGGGTATTTGTGATCTGGAACGTGCATATATGTGGCAAAATCTCCCCCCTTCCCCTTCCTTAGATGGCTCATATATTATTGTAGAATATATCATCTGTTCACTCAGCAAAACGGACCTCGCATTATGAACAACATGTATATCCTAAATAACCAGTGTTGCCAACCATCCTGCTGATCGGTCCCGTTAGGCTGGCGAGCACAGACTAGGTCACCTGAAGGATGCACGGGGACGGATTGAGTTGTATATAAATATTGTGTCGAAGATATATTTGCCGGATCAAGGGCTTGAGTTGATTTAGGTAGCGACCAGCTGCAGAAGCACGCGCCTCACATGTGACAAATTCTGTGGTCACATAACAGCAAGCAGCGCGTTGGTAGACCAATATCAGTTGCAGAAGATTATGTCGACATCCATCTGGACAAGTTTCATTCCCGCGGTTCTGCCCCGCACTTGAAGCGATCCCCCGCAACTGCATGTACCAAATTTGCAGAGTATTTGCATTAGTAAACAACTCTCAGTTGGTGTTTGAAAGGTAATTCCATAACGTTTAATTGTGATTAGTAGGGGCTTGATACAAAATATTAAATCAGACCTCCGGGATCTATTATTGAAGACTCTAGTAGCTGGTTTCTATATTAGGTGATGGAAGGCATTAAATGAATGAGCTGCGCAATGATGCACTTGATCTTGTTACTGGAAAGGGCAATAATGGGAGATGAGTAGTTTAGAGTGTGATGTATGTGTATATAATATGTTCATATTTGGGTACTAAATATGGTCCGCTAGAGAAGTAAACCAATGCTTAGGCACTAAGCAGAGTGAACTCTGCATTAGGTGTAGTAGAAGGTGGTCCTCAGGTATTAGTAGGTACATATGATGGGAGTATGGGTGGTAGCTGCATCGCTCCGCATGAAACAAAATTCACAATTGGTACCGACGTGCGTCGACATCTAGATCATTCACTACCATGCTTTGTAAAGCCCCCGGCAGTTTTTGGGTTCATGAAATCATGCAGACGGTGAGACTCAAACCTCGTGAGTTGATTGTGCTGGCCTAGGCCAGTTTCTTTCCTTTTGTGTTACTTTTTGATAAATCAGTGCCCATATGGAGACTACATGCCCAGCGCTATCACTGATTATAGGGTTACGGTAGTCAACAGGCCATGATGGACCCATATCCTAGCCGTTCGCATAGCCTAGCGGCGTATATAATAGCTACCCTGCGCCCGTTCTGAGGCCGCATGTTTTCATCATACGACAACCGGTTAGCAAGGTACTAATCTCCAGTCTAGCATTAGCATTCCCCAGATATTGCAACAGGCCTTAATGTCTCCATTAAATTCCACTCCCATCGGCAGCAATTCAGAGCGACTACATCTAACCCATATCTTGTCGCTATACCCAATTTTGGAATCTGTCCTGCACTTCAGTCATCGATCGAATGTTGTCAACCTGGCACAAACGTGCCGCACCCTTCGTGATCTCCTTACCACCCGACTCAGGGCACAAAGCAACCTATTCCGTAGTTGTACAGTTGACCTTCAGCCATGTACTCTGTGCAAAACACCTGTGTGTGAAGGCTGTCGACAGTACGCAATGGACTTAGAGAAACCAAGTTCGGCCTGGTCTTCTCGTGAATACGACTACGCTCTTGTTTGTCGAGGCACAGCAGAATCGAGAGAGGGCATTACTAGTTTCCTGGAGTGGATTTATAGCACCGTATTACTTGAGCCTGTACGTCATGAAATTGTACCGCATCCATTCTGCGATACATGTTTCGGCAAATACCTACCAAGAATCAGCAACCCGGCGTCAGGGAAGAGGTCTCAGCTACTCGGTCACCTGGCTAGGGCCAAAGAGGCTGAATGGAATTCGAATGAGGATCGGGTTAACGTGCGCATACTAGTTGCGGCCAGCATGATGTTGAGCGACGTACCAAATTACCACAAAGCTTGTGCTTGCGACAGAGACAACACAGGGTGTGATAGATGGCCCCATATTGTGAAGGTTAGAGATATACCGATGGAAAGTGAATTGGTGGGAAATGTGTGTATGCCGGGGTCGTTGCCCGGTGCCCAATTCGGGTGGAACAACTATGTTCCGCTTTACGTCCTGGATGTGATAGCCGAGAGGCGGGCCGAGGCAGACACAGAGGAGGCACATAAGGGGCATCAGCATACTGTGAGGTCGACCTGGGTCCCACTGGTGGAATTCTGGGGTCCACCATTCTTCGTCTCACAATAATGATGTGAAACAGTTAGACACAAATCTAGGAATTATTGATATTGCGATGCGAAGCCTCGGCCGGACTCTTAACAGCAGGGGGGATTGTTTCTCCGCGGCGCAGAAATATTTTGTTGTACCTTGACCTTGGACGATCGCAGAATATAACCAAGTGTATGTGATACTTGTTAGGCTGCGGAACAGTGTAATAGGCAGCGCAGGTAGTAGAGCGCAATATATATACATCAGAGTTCCCTAAATGGTAGAAGTGGACGATGCGGTTGAGGCTTGCTCGTATCAAGAGCAGCGGAAATGTAGGAAAACCGGGGTATCTACGGGACATGGAAGTTTGGGGATAACGCCAGACAGAGATGTTAATAATCAGCCAATGAGAATCAATATAAAAGGTATCCGACGGCACGCTAATTGGGGTAACACCCTGAATGGCTGAAGAGCTGAACAGTGGAATTAAGGAAGCGACATAGATCAAGGAACCGGGGCTGTATATGAGTAATGCCATTGTACGTTAAAAAAGATTTAACAAAAAATAGAACAAGGAGCTAACAGGACTTAGGGAATCGGCGAATGGCGTGGCGAGTTCAGGATAACTAGGTAAGCGCTACCTAGGCGGGTGGCGCGGGTAACTCAGGTATGGTGGACTTGCATTCCCACACGAACAACTGCTTGCGGATGGGTTGTCAGAGGATCCTGCACATCTAAAACTCCGGGAGTTTTTAGTGGCATGTTAGGCCAATATCTACCGTAATAATTCGATGATTGTACGACCAGTACTCTTGCCATCGATTTTCTCTTTTCAGAGCCCGCACTATAGGTACTGTACGTACTATCTTACACTGGCATACATACCCTCTTGCATAGGTATTTCAAGAAAAAGGTATGTATATGTACATGTTGCCAAGCGGGTTCCGTGTGGCCATGCAGACAGACATCCAACGGGCCATACACCCCCCCCCCGGGTTACTTTGTTCCGAACTCGGCGTCAACATAGACAAATGGCGTCTGAGTTCCGCGTTGTTTCAGAGTGTCTTGTTACTCAAGTCCTGCCATGTACTATTCCTTTCTCTTCGGATCGCCGTTGGGGGGTGGTTATCATGGACTCCACATTGGGTCCGCATATGAGTAATGAGTATGTAAAAAAAGAATTAAAAAAGATATATCATTCCTACACGCAAGGACTTTGCAACTATAGTATTGCCGGAGGTGCTCTAGTCTTACGATTGAATACTGTCTTACCCTTTCCTTACGATCGAATCCGTAGGGGCGCTGGTAGGTATCGTGTCCTCGCCGTTTTAAGCAACATTCTCCTCGGACCGGCCATACAGTTACGTATGTCGCGAGATGACTTACAGGTACCGGGCGATGTGTATAAAAATTAGGCAATTTCGGGGGAAGGCGCCGAAGAAAAAACGTGGCACTGGCAAGGTTAGATACCCTGAAGTATTACCCTGAACCCGACCCCGAACTCAGAGCTAAAAGATATTACTTGGGACATATGGAAAGGTGATTGCAGGGGTATAAGTGTACGAGGCTTAAAGTGCAGTCTGATAAGAAATACTACTTCCCTGCTTACATACGGGTAACTACCATTTTTTCTTTCTTGGGACGCCATTACCCTTATGTGACGGAGTAAGCGTACTGATTCCCCCGCGCCTTCCCCAGAGGAACTATAGTATAAGAAATCCTAGTAAACCGCAATGAGACGCACGTAACCACACTGGCGATAGGGTGAGTCCCAGACCGCACGTCTACCAGACGCGAGTTACCCTGAACCCAGCGAACCCCCCCCCTCCTCTCACCTCATCCCAGTGCTGGAAATAAGAGAACTAAAAAAACAAACATGATGCCGCTTCCAACATCCTACTGGGGTCCATTAATGGCTTCGCCTGCCATTCCTACTACATTAAGGTTGTATCTCTTACTGGAAATAAATCTGCGGGGAGAATATATTGGCTATGCCTATTTACGTACTCTCCGCCAGTAGTGTCGGCAATTAAGACAATTAAAATGCGTCCCCTGCTCCGCGATCCTCTAAATACCCCAAAGCCCACTGGTCGTAACCACAACAACGCCAACAATACATATGCAATCGATCGGAGGCTGTACGAGAGTCTTCCACTAGAGAGTGAGATTGCCTGTATCGAGTTGCTGCTGGCGAGAACACAACGTTTGCTTTTCCTTGGTGGGTATCCGGTGAAAAATATGGCACAAGGACCGGAAATGTAATCCGCAAGCGAAAAGGGAGCACTCAGTGGACAATATGTTTAACAACTGCAATTTACGTATCTATCACACTCGTTTGACCGTTAAACATAGATTTAATTACTGACAACAGACTTTCCAACCCCGAAGATACCCCATGGACAAAGATCCCCCGTCACAGGATCCATAACTCCGCCCTCAGTGACTAGACATCCCAAACAACCAGAGTGACTGATGTGGTTGACACTCCCGACCGCAAGAATAGACGAAGGTACATGAGTTTCTGACTCCTTCACATATAACCCCCACACCAAATCCCCAGACTGAAAATATCCATTCCACCTAGTGTCACTGATGATTTGTTTCCCTAGCTCCACAGTTGAAAAACGGATGGTAGAGGGTAATCTGTGAGGGTCGGTCATAAAGGGCTCGCATAAATCGGTTATAGACTATCCACAGCCCCGGACGTTCGCTTCTCTTTGCCCCTGGTACATGCAGTTTGCCTACATTGGTGTCACCACAAATTAGCCAATTGGTTGCTGGTACAGCATAGCCAAATCCCTCATTAACACTCCCATCTCGAGTTGCCTCAACTCGATTATCATGAGTTCCTCTCCCCAAAGAGAAGGTGCAATTATCTGGTGCTCGTTGGGTCCCTTGATAGCAGCCCCGATGTAACCCCACAAGTGCACAGCCGTAAGGAAAAAACGGTTCGAGCTTTTGTTCAAACATATATTGGATGGAATAGCCCTCGTAGGGTTATAACCCGCTCGTATGTGGTCAGGAATGCCCAGCATTCCCTCGATATGTAGTCCCCGTGCGTAAGCCAATGGCACAAGATGTGGTTTTCCAGAGCATACATAATCGTGTGGGATACCCGCGTCCAACCCTCAAGTAGGTTTCGTCGTGGGGCAGGGGGAAATCCCATTACAGATTCTTTGAACATTTCCCAGATACCGTCATTCTCGCAGAAACAACCCGCCCCGTGTAATAGTGATGACATTTTTGCGTACTTTACCTCTGAAAACTGCCCAATGGAGTATTGTGGCTCCCGGGCCAACACCACCACAGGGAGTATTTGGGATTTGGATAGCTGTAGTCAGCATAGACAGAGATAGATATTGGGATAGTACCCATGTATTTTCGCACACACGGATGGGACCCTTACTATGCTGCCCGGCATCACGAATTGCTATAGAGAAGAAGTTTTGGTTCTGTCTTGTAGCGAAACCGGCATGTACAGGCCGAAGGGAGACAGGGAGGTGAAGGGATATCCACTTGGAGCCACTTGGAGCAGGGACAACGAAGCTGGAATCTTTCTGTATGCTACTACCTAATCGTCGAATCCTGGAAGCGGAGTACCGTAGATAAATGTTGCCTTAGAAGTAGAGAACGGTAGATCGTTCTATATAGTGCTGCGGAGTATACGACTAAGCAAGATGCGCTGTGGGACCTCCAGTTCCCTATGATTAAAATGGGAAGCATTTTCCATTTGCAGTCGCAAGTCTGCAAGACGGCGTAGCGTCTCGGGATTCTGCGCAGATTCACGAAGCATATGATATCGTAACCATGTCCACCCAGTACACCAGCTCGAATGACCTAGCTACAATGGCCTTTCCTTAGCCGTGGCCAGGCATGTGCAAAGCAAATGAGTAGTAGGGTTTACGGGGCTGTCCGAGCTCCACCGGAGCCCTGAGCAAGTATCTTAGTGTCCAAAATTAATAAAATTATATTTTAGCAACAATAGAGTTACAAAGTCGTTAGGCAGCGCAAAGCACGTCCCCAGCATTGATAGTTCCTCTCCAAGCCGCCCAGTACCCCTCTATCATATAACACTCAGAGGCACCTCCTAGGCAAGAACAACTCCTGACCTTGATCTAGATTCCCCTCCGAGTTTCCTACCCACTCATCCATTATCTATATTGTTTACTCTCCGGATACGATTCCAAAATGTGATTCATGAACACCTCCCACAACCTTGGATGTGGTCCCCGCAAGCCCATTTCACCCATCACATCGCGCTATTCAGCAACGGGTAATACCTCGTCGGTGGCAATAAACCTCATCAAAATCTGGAACTTCTTGCAAGATCGCCAGAGCCTTGATTCTTGGAGCCCTACCGCCCAAATGTCGTCTGGTGTGAAAGACTGACAATCCACATGTATGCCTTCTTGTAGCAATTTGAATTCCGCATGCAGGTCATCTATTTGATTATAGGCACGGTTGAGGAAGTTTTCACCGGCAATGTCAAGTGCTCTAGGATTGTCTGAGGCCGCAACGATCGTTCGGATATCCACAATCTTATCAACCAGTTGAAAGACCTCCAAGTCAGTTTGGTGGGTGTGGGCATAAGCAAGGATATTGCAGATTATTCCTTGCTGCATCATTTCGAGAATATTCACTGCCATAGCATGCCACTTAAGGTATAGTGTTGACTTGGCAGGAACATGACGCGTACCACACCATTCACATTCACCTGGACCGAGTGTAACCTCCTTATTCGAGTATTCTCGCAGCCGATTCGACCGATTCCGCCGACCCGACTCCATTTGGGAATCACCCTCGGTTGCCCTCTGGGGGCAGGTGGCTAGTCCAGGCGTAGTTGGGCCCCAACCCACTAGGCGATGCAAGCCCCTCATTGTGTCCGGAGGTGCTGATAATCCACGGACAGTACTCAGAGGACCATCGAGGACGTGTCTGAGTCGGATGGTTTTCCTCCGCCAGAGTTCTGTCTGCGGGGGATCTTAGCAAGGCATTTAACATACACCGACCGTGGTCCACTCACCTGAAGGCTGTTGCACCGGGTTGTCATGGTCACGTAAGAGGATCCAATTTGACGTACAAGGGCCGTGTGGTAAGTGATATTGGGGAATACCTATACCGCTGAGGTCACAGGGGGTAGTTGTGCTCACAAAATCGATGACCTCCGGACGACTAGATAATAACGAGACAGCTCGGTGATGCGACACAAGGATTACCTGGGGATAACCTTCGGGGGCCACTTTGTTAGATTTGTGCCAGTACGACTCTCAGTCCGTAGTAAAATCTCGGCGGAGGTGGTTCAGGTGGGCTGCAAGTTTCCTGGTTGTTGTGGCAGGTAAGTTATGTGATCTGTGGTTGCTAATCGAATCGGACTAATCTGCTAGGGAAGCCGCGGCAACTGGCGAGTACCCAGGCGGGTACAAACTACGAACGGACTAGTGTCCAGCGGAAGGACAATTCCACTCCGCAACCCAATTACTTCAAAGTCCCTTGCATAGAACCCTTCCTTATTGATCTTCACTTGTTACTTCGTCCTGAGGTATATAAGGCAGCATTTCTCGGTCCTTTCGCCCGTTTGTAACAACGAGTGTGGCAACAGTCGAAGAAACTAGCTGTGGAATTGATGAAACTAGAGAAACCACGTTGACTCAAGGTGAGCAACAACGTGACACATTCCAGAGTCCAGAAGTCTTCATAGAGATAGCTAACAGTGATCAAGTTATAACCATGTGTAACGATGATGTGGTAATAACCAGCCCTGACGGTCCCGTCGCCAAGAGGTGCGCTGGTAACCAACGCACTGGCTACAATGGAATCATCTCAAACGGTTCGAACGGGGCAAGTGTGTCTAATAGTGTTACCCGGAATGTTTCCAACGCCCTGCGTTCAAAGGTCTCCATGGACCCTGCTTCCGAGGGAGCTCCGTCGTCTTCCACAGTTGGGGTGACCCCACTTAGTCCAGCGGGAAATGACTGTGCCGCCAAATGGATACGACGAGGTAGAGGTAAGCTCCCAGTGCCGCGGAACGAGGTGCCAGACTGACTGAGCTGAAATGTAGACCTGGCACCACAGGTAGAGATTCCCCAACCGGCACCCAGATGCCTTGATTCCGTAGCGAGTTCAAGTGACGCAGCAGGCAAATTCTATCCTCCAGGGTACTCGGAGCTATTAGCGAGCCTTCTGGGTATTGGCACAGTCGACAATCCTCTTGCTGGTATAAAGTTACCCGAGCGTAGGTATCCAAGGCAATCAAACCCTGTTATAGGTACCCTACTGAGTCGAAGTACAGATACACCTGGTAGCAACGAGGCTTCCGATGACTCACCAGGGAGTAAGGGTTCCGGCTCCAGTGTGTCATCCGGAAGTAAGACAGCCACTACCGACTCGGGGACCCTAGGGAACAAATACTACGCACCAGTTTTCCCACAGGAACTCGAGAGCATCCTTGGAGTACAGGGGGCGCTCCCACAACCAGATCCTCCTGAACCTCCGCTTCTTGTGCCCCACACACCCACACACGACCATGGCTCCGTTAGCGTAGCCTATAAGGGAGGGCGATTGGATGCCCTTCGCGAGATATTTCTGTATTGGGAAAACCTGAAAAGCCTGTCGACGCCAGAGGTTCTTCACGAGTATAAAGCTCTGATCTGGTGGTGGAAGAAAAATCAAAACGCTACGCATAGCAATCAGGATGAACGACACTATCAGCGACTGGTAAATCTCATGTGCGTGAAGTCGATATTGTTGATGAAGGGTGCGAAGGTCGATCTGCAAAAGCTTGACAACTGTGAGGATATTACCGATATGCCCACCAATGAGCTTGAACGCATTTGAGTTCTCGCCACCCTAGGCTTGCGTCAAGGGGCCGCTCAATCGGTCAGCCGCTAGTTGGTTACAGTCGGCAGTTACGTTTCTCTCGATGTGAGATTAACCTACTTCGAAACATGGAACACTTGCTAGTATCAGAAGCAATTGTTAGGTTTATTGTTGCTGATCTATTAACCGGGTACAATGGTATATGTCCATTATGCAACTAGGCAGTGCTACAGAATGGATAAAATAAAATGGAGCAGAAGATGCTTGCAGTTGTGCAGGTGTGATATTGGATGTATTATGAGGTCTTGTTTTCCCCCCCAAAAAACGTCTTTACTCATGTATTATAAGCTCAAATCCATTGCTTTGTCTTTAGACAATTGACACACCATGAAGTACATTCATCACAAGTCCCACGATATGGTGGAGCAATAGGTTTGGAAGAGCGAGCGGTGAGAGAGTCACGGCTCCATTGAAATTGCCGAGATATATGAAGAACTTTCTCCAGATGCCAAATCGCGGGATAATCATTACAGACCTGTCGGCAGAGCTTACGGAATCAGAACGTGTTGCAGGATGGTGTACATAGGGCGACGAAGACGCCTGAGGAGCTAGCTGAGCCAAGAATATATATTCTTCAGCTACAGGCGGCGATGTTTAAGTTCTATGACCCACCGACAGGTAAACTATGGCCGGTGGTTGATTAAAACGAGAAAAACCAGCTCCAACAAGAATTGGTTACTCTTATTTCTTTATTTCGCTGACTTCTTTTTATGTCCATCATGCAATTCTGCAATTCCGCTACCCCGAGATTATTTTAGTGGATTGTGAAGAGCGTTAAGCATCGTTTTCTCTACGTACATAAATTGTAGTCTTTTCGAGCATAGAATTTGTTGTGCAATGCCCATAACTTTGTAAGACCGCATGAAAGAGCTCTCTGTCCCCAAGTGAGGCGATTACAGGAATGCCTGTTCAAATTCGGCGTGCATTGCGGGTCATGAATGAAATGTCTGGAGGCCGATCTTTTATTTTTTTTTTAACTACATATTTAGTTCTCATATGTGGGCCCTATAGGAGGGCCATGATGAGTTCCCCGGAAACCCGGGAGCATTCAAGGAGGGTCAGGTTAAGCTGGCCCCTCCAGCTCGGGACAAAGGAACTTTTCCACAAAAATATTCAGACGGCAAATGTGTTCTGACCCATTCACCAATCTGCATAATATTCTTCATACGAAACTATGGAATAATTAAGCCAGACATCACCAAACAAGTAGAAGTATGGAAAATATAACATAAACAAAATACCAGGAATTAAATCTCCCGGAGGTATAAAAAAATTTAACATAAATAAAATACGAGAAATAGAACCGCCCAGAGGTATGAAAAATATAACAAATAAAATGCTAGAAATCAAATTCTTTTCCGCAACACCATAGAATGCAATGTACTATCTAAATCAGAGGCCCCGGCAGAAGCTGAATGCGAAATAGAAGAAAGAGTTTCGTATGAAGTAATAATA
>Ga0307511_10002491_pt1 | contig 19236 bp, 18 predicted proteins | sample 13_EM_MG_FD_200266 | JGI IMG/M metagenome (GOLD analysis project Ga0307511, IMG submission 200266) | Populus trichocarpa ectomycorrhiza microbial communities from riparian zone in the Pacific Northwest, United States - 13_EM | ecosystem: Host-associated > Plants > Roots > Unclassified | place... | reverse complement strand
TGATAGGAGGGTATTATGACCTTGGTTTGATCCGCTAGCTTCTCCGGAAGCTGCGTTGCATTGTGATCTGGTAGTAACTGCGGCAGAGAGGAAGGAGGGTCTTTCCTCATCTGGCACGATCTTAATGTTGTAGTCCTAGGGGTTTTTTTGTTCAGAGTGCTGACCCCATGGTTCGTGGCGGGTGATAGGAGCGTTCTTAATTGCCTATTCTTCCGCAAACCACATGTGAGTGCGGTTAGGAGCTTCTTTGAGGTGTAGCTCCGGGATGTCAATATCGGGAGTGTCAGAGGAGGGGGTGTTGTTAGGAGGGATAGTGGTTGCTTTCAATTTCCATGAGTCTCGCTGACTCGACTGGAATTCCTTCTCCTTCTGATAAACTGCCTCCGCTAGAGTGCAGTCCAAACATCCGTATCCGTAGGTTCCGCAAACTGAGCATCTGGTGGTGGGAAAATAACGATTCCCATTCTGGGGCGAGCTACTATGCGAGTGGCAGTAGTTGTTGTGACAGTCCGTATTGTGTTGCTTTCGATGCTGTTTGTAGTGTTCCCAGGCATCATTGACAATATCTGTAATGACGGTAGGAATGTTGTCGTTATTGGTCACTGAGGAGGTATCATCTGCGGGAGTGCTGATATGATGATAACCATTTAATTGATCATGTTCCACAATGTGGGGGTGAGGATCGAACTCATACCCGTCGAAGTTTTCTTCGGGGATAGTGGAGAGGGTATCCTCATCTGATTGTATTTCTTCCTCCTTGATATCGTTGTAAGCTTCATAGTCCCCATCATTCTCGTTGTCGAGATAGGGACAAGAGGGGTGGTAACCAATGCTTTCGTCGCAGCCTGCGCACTTGTTGTAGTCGCAGTGTGTGCGCTTGAAGTTGATGCAGCCACGGGAAACCATTGTGATTTCTTCTGGTATAGCAGAGATAGAAAGGTTGTTAGTAGTGTTAGAAGTGTCTTGAAGGTTGCTGTTGTCTTCTGTAGGGTTGATGCTCTGAGGGATGAAGTCTTGTTCCTCGGTGGGATCGAGGGACTATTTATGCTTCCTTGATAGAGCGTCTGCCAATAGGTTTTCCTTTCTTACTGTATGTTCGATAACCAAGTCGAATTCTCGCATGTAAGCTTGCCATCGGGCTAGCTTCTGAGAGGTTTGTCGTGGTCGGAGGAAAGAGAGTAGTGGTTGGTGATCCGTGAGAACCGTGAATTTGTGGTCTCGGAGTTGACCCTCAAAGAACTTCAAGGAGTCAACAATAGCGAGTAACTGCTTTTGGTAGGTGGGGTACTTCAGCTGTGCGGGGCTGAATTTCCGAAAGTGAAATTGACAGGGTCGTATTGATCCTCGTTCTCCTTGTCCTATCCATGATCCTAGTCCAATATCACTAGCATCACATATTAGGTATTTTGGCGCTTCCGAGAAATGATTCCAGGGTTGGAGAATCTGTTGAGAGTTCACAAGTTCATTGATTTTCTCGAGTACCCTAGCATGGGTATCCGTCCATCTCCAGGGAGCATTTTCGCCTTGCAGTTCTGAAAGGGTGCTTGACCAGGAGGCCAATTCCGCACAAAACTTGCTTAGAAATATGACAACGCCGAGTATTCCTCTTAATTCCCGGCGGTTGCTGGGAACCTTGAAGTCCAATAGTTTCTTGCGCTTCTTAGGATCCATATGTAACCCACCCGGAGTTAATATATGTCCCAAAATATCTAGACGTTTGATGAGGAACTGGCATTTGCTAGCCTTCAACCAGAACTTTTCGTCTAGGAGTCATTGTAGAACCTTCCGTAAGGTAGCTACATGTTCGTCGTAGGTATCTGAAAAGATAATAATGTCGTCGATATAGATGACAACGTCCTTGAAGACCATGTCCTTAAAGATTTCATACATGGCTCTTACCATGGTGGCAGGAGCATTGTGGTCGCCTTGTTGCATAATGCGACTGCGGTAATATCCCATGTGTGTGAGGAAGGTGGAGTGTTGTTCCGAGTCTTCTTCGATTCTGATGTTGTGGTATCCATCTGCTAGGTCGATTTTGCTCTTGTATTTCCGAGCGGTGACTAGCTCCATGAGTTCCTCAATGCTTGGTAGAGGTGTGTGGTTGGGTTCAACTGCTTCATTCCGATCCCTGGCATCTAGGATGCGCCGTGGTTTGGTGGGATCATCTCGTTTGGCTTGCATGAACAGAACTACCGCATTGGTATCATGTTCTGCACGATAAATCCGGCCAGAGGCTTCTTCTTCGGTGAGCTGTCTTGTGAGCTCTACATAAAATTTGGAGGGTGAGGGTCGCCATTTTGGTACCTATGTAGAGCCTGGTTTCCGGCAGATTCGGTGGTTGATAGTTTTGAGGGGTGGCAACTCGTTGGGTGTGGTTGCCGGAAATAACTGGGCGAATTCAACAAAGGGGTTGAATTCCTGATTTTCTCCGAGACTCATGGCTGAGACCATGAATTCGACGAGTGGTAGGAGATAGTCTGGTGCCTCGTCTTCTATGAAGAGTGCAGCAGATGTGACTTGCCCTGTAGCAAGCCCCGCTTTCCTCCATTCCTTGAGTGCAAAACGTGCCATGCCTTCAGGTTGTATGGTGACAGGCTTTGGTCCTGCTGGGATTAAGGCGTTCAGGGCTGTAAGGGCTGGTTTGCATAGGATCATATCCCAGCCTGCAAGATGCGCTACATAGAGCGTTCTTGTTTCCATATATCCTCTGTAGTCCATTTGGACATCACATGCCTTTTCTATCATACCCTTTGTTCCTTTGATTGCGGTATTGAGTAACTTCTTGTTGATTTCGTAGGTGGGTAGGCTGTAGAGGTGTACGAATTGTGCGTTGATGAGATCTCCACCAGTCGTCTGTAAATCCACAAGGGCAAATGCAGGGTGGCCGTTAACCTTGACCCGAACCCTGCTGGAATCTAATTCTTCGATAGACTGGAGTTTTGCCTTTGTTTTGCCCTTGTAGTTATTGTTGGCGATAACTGGTTTGTTGGTGTATTGCAGGGATAGGACTTGTGCGGCGGTGCGCATGGGTATTTTGGATATTCGCTTCTTGCATTCCTTGAAGGTGTGACTAGGTGCACGGCACCAAAGACACTTCAGTTCCCTGGTCAACTTCATCTTATCTTGTGATGTTAACATCTTGTTAACCACTTCCCAGTCCGGATCCTTGGTGGTAGTTGTTTTCGTGGCAGGGGTTCTTCCAGGATTAGAACTTGTTTTCTTGTTGTCTGTCTTCCAATTCCTGTGATAATTTTGACTAGAGTTCAGAGCTGGTTGAGTAGCAGGCTGTCAAGCAGGTTTGGGTGTAGTTGAGATACGCCCATATTTTCGTGCAGCCTGGTATCATTCTGCTTTCTTGACCAGGTCATTGAACGTCCATGAATCAAGTATTTGTGGAACTAAGGTGGTTTCCATGTAATCCCGCAGGTGGTTGAGGAATTTCCTGCGTTTGACTTCTTCCGAGATGCATTGGTTTCCATCCTTGTCAATAAGCTTAATCTGAAGTTCCTCCAGCCAGTTGGCAAAGCTTTTGATACCCATGTGTCGTCCATCCTTGTGGGGTGATGCGGCCTCCCATTCTTTCCATAGGAGGTCCTTGTTAGTGGAGGGAATAAGGAATTCCCGTAGCACTAGCATGAAGCTGAAAAAGGACGCCTTGTCCTTTTCCTTGATGAGGTGATGGTTATAAGTAGTGAGTGCACTGCCTTGCAGTTTGAATCCAATAAAGTCCAACACTTCCTTCGATTCCAATCTTATACCTTTCATACTTAACCATCTCTGTATCGCGTTGACCCAAGTGTCAAGGTACTGTAAGTCTCGCCATTTCTTATCTCCACTGTTGAAATTTTCTGGAGCATCAATCTTGATACCCTTCATCCGTTTGGACATTTTTGATGATGTTTCAGGTGTCACAATTCCTGTCGTCGTTTCCCATTGCTGTTGTTCTGGTGTCTTACCACGATCTGTTCTTTTCTTGATCATCTTGACCTTCTTCTTTGTTTTGCGTATGCTTCTGTGACTGTGGACTGACGATCCGCTGCTAGAGCTTCCACTGCTAGAGCTACTATCGCATCCATCATCATCTCCTCCTCCTGCTGTTGTGCCTCGTCCTAAGGGAGGGGTTTGGTCCTCATTATCTTCTCCATTATTTGGGTTGCCAGTATCCGAGGTACGTTCCACAATGTCATCTTCTGGCACGATGCCAGTTTGAGATCCTGTGCTGACTTCTGGTGCAGAGCGTTGTTTGGTTAGCGTCTCAGGAGGGTCCCTTCTATCTTGCCCTTTTGGTCGTTTGGCTATAGGTGGGTCCTCAAATTGCCCTGGTACAACAGGTAGAAGGAAGTGCTGACTACATAGCATGAAGGACATAATATCATCCCATTCCTTCAGAACCCAGTGAGGTTCTGTAAGTTGTGGAATCTTGGGGCGTTTTAGGCGCTCTGCAAGCACCGTGGTAAGCTCCAAGTCCTTACTTTCAAATGGGATGGTTGTGTGCCAAAGGTAGTGTTTGGTTGTTGCTTATAGAAGCAGTTGGATGTCTTTTGGATGAAAGCAGTAAAGATACCCAAGCGTTTGTGTAAAGGCGAGGATATCATGTATTTGAGGTTGTACTTTCTTCCAGTTTGCTTCTGTTATCGGAGGTAACTCAAATTCCCATGTTGTCAGGGGAGAGTCGTCCCCTGGTTTCAAGACATCGATGGTGTAGACGGTGAGAGGTGGAGGTTTGACTGATTCCTCGAATGTTTGTGGTTTAGGATTGTCTCTTTTCTTTCATGGTGTGTCGGAGATTAACTTCTTGATGTCCTCAGGAATCATAGCTAATCTTCGCGACTTGTGGTAGTTGTACGGCTTGTCCGTCTTAGAGGCCATAATGTCGGTTACTCGTTCGGATATTATGAGTTATTTTTTCCCTTTGTCTGTATATTGTGGGGACGAGTACTTTTCTCCGGACGTGAGTGATTTCTGATCGACTTCGGATGACTGTGGCTTGGCTGCCTGTTTGATATGTAGGCAGGATGGTGGGAACGAGGAGAGCATGGATGCTACTTCATTGTTTTCTTCTGCTCCTGCGATGGTAGGTACTCCAGAGGCGTGGGTTATACCAAAGACACCTAAGATGCCCTTCCCGATAGAAGGTTTCGGAGATTGTGAGGGTGGCGGCAAGAAGACCGTAAGGTGGTCTCCTTATATAGAAGAGTTGGATAGCTCAAACTCCTCGAGTTTTGAGCTGATGCCAACTGAAAATGGTTCAGTTGGGAAGGAGGATAGATATGCCTCGCCTGTGAGGAATCTGGTGTTGGATGGAACAGGAAGTAGCTATGTAGTTCCTGCTGTTCTTTCGTATGTTTCTTCTAATGGTGAGAAGAACGAGGGTGAGCCGTGGAATGGTGATGCGTATTTGTATGCTGCGATTATTCCTGGGACGTATGGTGCCGCAATGTCTTATGCTCTCTGGTATAAGAAGATGAATAGGGATTGTAGTTGCCAGGAATGCAAGAGGTGGTGTCGATATTGGTGGGGTAGAGTGATGGAACGAGGGTGGAATTGTTTAATGGTGTATACCACTGCCCGTTAGAGCTCTGCCTTGTCTTGCATAAGGTCTTCTGTTGACTGCAGGTTGAGAATATCTCTGTCTTGGTGTTGGATTGTTGTTGCTAGCTTTCGTTGAAGGTAATGTGTTGACGTCTAATAGAGGTGATACCTAAAAAGGTATTATAAAGATACCAACAGGTGATCAGTCCATGGTAGTAGGTTTTAACAGTTAGATTATTTTGTGTGTTAAAAAAAATATAATGGGCGATGCCAATAGTAGCACCGCGGGCCATTTAACAGAGTCTATACTATCACCGGAATGATAGTGTATATCTGTTATTGGTTCCGCTAAGTCTAGGACTCACAGGGTCTTTGAGAGCATACAGATTTCCCAAGCGGGAAGGGAATTAACAGGTGTATTCTCTCTGTATTGAAGCTATCTAAGCCTTGTTGAATTTTGTTTGAAGTGATCTGATCTGAGAATCCTTCTCCAGAAGGGCGGAATGGCTCAGTACTTATACTAGCCGCCAAGCCTTCTGGAGTCTGAAAAACCTGTTTTCTGGCCTTTCCAGAAAACCTGCTTTCTGGCCATTCTAGAAAGCACTCCTCCATGACCATAAATACAGGTGTGGGAGGTCAGGCCTCCAGTACTCAGAAATACAAGTGTAGATGTGTAATGCATCATGATATAGGAAAAGTACATAAGGACCGGATACGCCTAAGGTAATAGTACGTAAGGTACTATGCTCAAGCTATCTGGTAAACATGATAGGTGCCAGGAAATACGTATTAAGACAAATGTAAGAAACGGTCTTCCGTTACAATGTTGTGAGGTGAGGTGACGTAGTTGAGTTGGGTAGGGTTGCTAAACTAAGGGAGTGGGGAGTGGATGTAAACAGGAGTCACCGTGACAGGAGTTGATGTAAACAAACAGAGTGAACGACTCGCTTAAAGTCTAATTCGGTGTATATGGACACATAGTTATCATATACTGGCATATGCATTCATATAATTATCATATACTGTCATATGGACGCATATAATTTATCTCATTATCATATGAATACCTATAAACTATCAAATATACCGTCATATGGCCGCATAAAGTTACTATATACCGTCATATGGACGCGTAGAACTATCAGTCCCACGTGATCATTCCATGTCTGCCAATATTCATTGGCCACCATACCATGCCATATTAAACATAATCCGAGGTCTTTATATACTGCATGCACGAGAACCGGTAAATGCAGCAAGGGGAACGAATGCTACACGTGAAGGGTAGACGTAAGCTTAAGACAGCACCACAGGTGGCGTGGTCTTATAGTATTGAGGAGGAGAGCTGCACTGTGCAACGTATTCAAGTACGGAGCGGAAAACATTATGGCTGCTGCACTATGCGACGTTTTCATGTACGGGGCGGAAGACATTATGGCAGCTGCAATATGCAACGTCTTCAAGTACGGAGCGGAAGACATTATGGCTGCTGTACTGTTCGACGTCTTCAAGTACGGGGCGGAAGACATTATGGCTGCTGCAATATGTGACGTCTTCAAATATGCAGCGAAAGAAAAAGTAAACATGCCACTTAATTTAGCCCTGGGTGGGATTGCCACTGCGTGTACATTACTTAAGAATGGTGGGAACTTGGAATCCCAGACCTCTTAAGTAATATGTCAGCTGCATGCTAGAGGTGAATATTAAGTGCGTAACGTAGTCGATTGCGGGGAAATATATTCATATTCAATCCTACTCTAAGCGCACTAATGACAATAAACTAGATAAAGGAGCGTGGTTCGTCTTGTCTGCTCCCCCCTTTCCCCGGCTCCTCCTGTCCCCCTCTTCCTCCTGTTTCTATCCTTCTCTGCCCGCCTCTCGATCACCCCGGGTTTCGACTAGATATCAAATGAGCCACTTACCCACACCTTATGATTTATCCCTGGCGTGGATATGCACACCCCATCCCTCGATCTCCATTCTACACAATCCGTGAGTTCATAATTACGCCCTACTGGTATCGACGAACCTAGAACCAAGCATCATAATGTCAGCGTCAGGTAGGCGTATAGCATTTAAAACGCACAAAACGTGATCAAAACTCACCGTTGGGAACTCCCCCAGGGCATTATAATCCCTTGCCACAACTAGCCCCAGCGCTCGCTCATAGTGTCCACTTGGCACCTCAACCTCTCTCAACGCCCCGCCTGGCTGCTCATATGTCACGCTGAACCTCGGTTCCGGTATGGGCGTTCTTCTGAACGGCGCCCTAGGAGGCGGCACCGAATACCAATTTGCCGTATCAACATTGAAGTTGTGTCCTGACAAACATACGGTACCAGCTCTAGTGAGCCCACTTAGAAAATTCTGGCAACGGCCATTGTAGGCCTGGGCCCTAGACGCAAATGGGAGGTCCGTAACTGAAACGGAGGCAGCAGCTGCTGGTACAGTTGGATAGCATGTGTCAGACTTTGCGTTTTTGACGGAGGACACTTGCTTGCCACTTGCCGCGCAATTAGGGCCGGTATAGAATTCGATGTTAACCGCGGCAGCAGGGCTGAGGAATAGGAGGGCGGAGACGACGTAGATGAGCCCGAACTGCATTCTTTGGTTTGTTTGTTGGGGAAGCCTGAGGAGGTTGAGGTTTTGTAAGGTAGAAAGCTTGAGAGTGGATAGGAGACTGGTATTTGGAGGTCGAGGTCTGGTGTGATGATAGCGAGCTCTAGAGCGGATGGGAGGCTGGTATAAACTATATAGTCGTAGCCAAGCCGAAGCAACCCATGTTTACCTACATTGTCACACATATACCTATCCCTCGTTCTAGGATCCGGAGGCTCTGCACAATCCTCGATAGCCACCGGATGGAAGCGGATGTCGATGTTCAAACTCGTTCAGAATATTAATAACATCGGAACCAGGATATGTACACCTGAACGCTACTTACATGTCGGGCTCCTACGCTACCAAAAAAAAGAAAATTGGTGTTTGAGGTTGACGTAAGGCACCGGTAGGTTTCGCCAAGCACTGTTTATTTCAAATAATGACAAGTATCGCTTCGTCTGGTTGGTGTAGTCTGGTTGCACAAATTTTAGCTCTTTGATCTGACGAGAATATTCATGCGGCTAATTATAAGGCGGGTGATGATATTGAGGTTATAGGTGACCTAATGCCCTGATCCCGTAACATCCATGTATTTCAGGTAGATACGGTACTGTATTTCTCGACCGTATTACAAATACCTTCCATCGGCTGCCGCTATTGGTCAGGCCGCATCTGAAACCAAGATAAATGGAGATGATACGAGTCGCGAGTGCGGCAGCCACAGTGAAGATGTGATTTACTACGCTACGATAACTAGGTGTTGAGTTACACGATAGTCCTAGCTATAGCTACATAAATGACACATGTATGTACAGTATGTAGATGCATCGGAAAGGACAATGGAAAATACAGAACAATACTAGCTCGGCTCAGGGCCCCTTGTGCTCTGCATGTGATTGGTTATGCTCATGCTCGCGAGATCTTGCCTGCTTGGACGCGAGATCCTGCCGCAGGATGTCTCACCTGTGATTGAGAGAGCGGAGATGGTTGTTCCGCTTCCGCGCCAGGACTTCGCTCATCCGGTATCCGTCCTTGGCCCGGTATCCCCTTGCCCGCACAAGTAAAATCATGGAAATTCACGAATACGACTTCTTAGACAGCAACCTCTTCGGGACTGGCAAGGTGACCCAAGATTTCCGGTAACACGGTCACGTGAAGTGATACATGCCCAGTTTTAATCAGCTAGCTTTATATTTCACAGCACTTCAGAAACCACAGTAGTAGAAAACCACGGAAGTAGACAACCACAAGTTTCGGTCGGGAAACCTGAGCCTCCATGTTGAGCTGTTGTGGCGTATGGACAAATAAATCTGCTGGTTTGCACTCCCAGTACTCTGCTCTACCAAAATCCCATATAGCGCCACCGGCATCTAAGCATCTTATCGTCTGAAGGCTATAATAATGGGTCACAGGAGGTCGGCGGACACATACTAAATATCCATTCCCTCCAATATTTGGCTTTTGTTGGTGTTCTGACCGGCGCGGAAATGGTCAATTGAGATTCCTTAGGCAGTCCGTCTCCCGGGGAATAACGGCATGTGGATCCTTTTGCAGCGACAATAAATTGCACCTGAGGTAGCTAATATTGGATGAACTTTCTTTCCCCATCTCATGGCCTAGGGTTGACTGGACGTACGGACTATAGATTTTAAAATCAGAGCTAAAATACCGGAGGAACATTATATTATAAAAGCTGGAAATGATGTAGACATCAACATTGGCGAACATGAATGGTACTAAGCATTGAAATATCTCCTTCAACTACAGCTGCCTCTTCAGTAACTTCAGTGAACGCATCCTCTTCAGTTTCTATTAAATGCGTTGTAGTATTTAAACAACCATGTAATTGATGACAGCGGCTACTACTTTACAAGGCAACTCAGATTCGATACAACTGCATTGTTGTGTCTGGCATTCACCTTTGCATTTGCCAGTATCCCCGCCTCAAGCATGTCCGTTACAGTTCGCTATAAGAATGCAGGTATTCTCGCGTAAGAAACGGCCACTACCTCCAGTAGCAGGCACTAGCGGGTGCTTATCAATAAAAGTACTGCACACTGCACCTTCTCTGCACCCTGATTGGAAACTTAGAAGTGCTGACTCATTTCAAACTTGTCATGCCACGACAAACTATAGCTGCTGAAACAGCTCAAAAGTCAGCAGAGACAAACAAGCTTAGGGGAAATCATAGGACCTGTTGCAGGGAATATTTAGAATTTATCGACATGTAGCTACATTGATGGTCATATACATCCGTTGTAAGATTGAGGGGCCGCCCGATGATAAGCTTGTAACGGGTTCTAATGTGTCCCCGTGGAAAAGGAATTCGGAAATAGAAGGCAAGACAATACCACCACTTGATGTAGGGATGGGCATTAAAAATAAGGATTGGACTGCTGTGGATTTTCAAGGATTTATCTGGATGGATAAATGCAGTGTGGGAAAAGGCAATACAGTGAGTTTTGTTTGGGCATTTCGATCAGAGTATCCCTCAAATTGAGTGGAGCCCAAAAGGTATGTAATAATATGCCACATAATATAGTATATTAATTAATTAATATATAGAGCTGCTCCCCCGATCTCAATCCTATTGAGCATGTATAAAAATACCAAGATATTATTCATATACCTGGGGGGTCATTGGCTGTAAAGCGGACTAGCTGCTTGCATGGGGGAACTTTGAAAGGAGATTCCTGGGCTCTCCTCAAAAGGTTGTAAGCCATCTATGCAAGGCAGAGTGGTATGTAGGTGTGACTAAGACCACTTAGTTGAAGGTAACAGACGTGGTGGTGCAAACTCAAGCCCAAGTGAGTGCAAGTTCTTTGCTTTTCTTTTCACCTCGTTCTATTGATGTATCTACTATAGTGATTTAATATTATGTAGTCGGCAGCAGCGCTTCTTGACCGAGGTCGTTCCTATACCGTAGATCGCTTAAGGCATGGGTGTTAGCGGCGTCGTGTATCTTAACCCTTGTGGTGTCAAGCAAGTGCAACAATATATGTTGCCACATGGGTATGCCTGTGGTGACCAGGTGCGGCTCCGTGCTCCTGGCATCGGTCAGGTACATATTTCAACTTAGTCTCCTCCCAACCTTCTAAGAAGTGCCGCTTGGGGCCGACAAATCTGGGGCAATGCAAGTTCCCCCAAATATCCAGCCAAACCCACTACCTGTCCAAAATTACTTACGACCACCGTAGTTCAAAGCCATCTCATGCAGGGGAGTACTCAGCAAATCCCACATGCTAGTGCCCTTATCGCGCTCTAGGGTCTGGCTTGTCCCTCCATTGAAATATGGAGCAGTAGCCTATTTTCCTTCCAGTTGGGTACTTACTTCGAGTTACTGTGCAACTGTAAGATTACCAGGTTATGGCAGGAGGAATCATGTGTAAAATTACGAGGTTACGAGCGGAGGAATCTTGGGAGAGAAAGAGATAAATGTATTCGACGTCAGGGCTATCTACAGATCGCTATAGTCTTGAAAGCTATGGTTCTAGTGTCCTGTCTTCCTTATTATTTTCCTACATCTTGAACGAAAGAGATAAAGAATATATTCGGAGCCAGCTAAGTTATCACTACAGTTCGGTGTCTATGTTCCTTGTGCTCCGGTTAAAGAAATCCGTCAAACAAAGAGAAATGCCAGTCAGCTAACCTAGGTTGGTTAAAGTAGCAAAGTGCCAGCTCTTGACCAGTCACAGCGCCTTAACTTTGACAGGTTAGCTGGCCGCCTCTGCCAACGGTAGATAGATTTTCGTGCAAGCAAGGTCAAATTTGGTTGGAGCACGATTATAATTTTAAACGTACATACACATACCTTTCATGCGGTACCTACCCATTATGGTCGCACCCTGCTAACGTCGGAAATGTTACCTAAAGAGTCTTAGGGAAATTAACACCATGTTATCCGTACTCAGGTGCCGGCATGCCTTGATATATTGTCCGTGTGGGTGGGTTGTATCTATAATAATAATTTCACGCCCGTTGAGGTGCTTGGTCATTCGCGGCGAAAATATAAGGCCTCCATAACTACCACCCAATTGCAAATATACTTGAAGCGATTGCTACATCCTGAAGATAAATCAGCGGCAACAAATAACCGAGGCCCCACTGCGCAAATTAGATTTGAATTTGTCTAAATCATTTATTTACTGTAGGAATCAGTGAAGTAAGTACAATTAGTGTTGAAGAACTATATATAAGTAAATCCAGTTATGGTTTTATCTAGCTAGCTACTAGTTTTAATTAGGGCCCAAGACAAGCCGGTTAACCCGCGACACGGAACGGAATTTTAAATAGCAAGTATGGATTTTTCTGAACCGTCGAATACAGTAACAAGCTTAAACTTATGTTCATGGTATGTGCACAACAGATGCAGGACTTGGAGACCAGGAACTTGGGATTACAAACAGCAGTGGAGTTAGCGCCAGAGGATCACCCTGACAGAGCGGGGTTGTTGCGCGATCTTGCTGGGCGTTTAAGAGAGCGATATGAACAGACTGGAGATATGCGGGACTTGGAGGTCGCCATTTCTCGATCAGAGGCAGCAGTGGATGCAGCACCAGAGAGGCCACCCGAGGTTGTTGAACTATCTTGGGAACTGTCTAAGTACGAGATATGGACGAACTGGAAAACTGCATGACTTAGATGCCGCCGGCGCCAGAACGGAGGCGGCAGTCCAAGCAACACCAGAGGGTCACCCTGACCGAGCACTATAGTTGCTTTCAATGAGCCGATATGAACGAACAGGAAATTTCCACGACTTGGAGACCAGCTATCGCCCAATCGGAGGCAGCATTGGAAGCAACATTGGGGGACCACCCTAACCGAGCAGTCGTCTTGAGCACTCTTGGGATTTATTTAAGTAGGAGATATGAACGAAGTGGAAATCTGCAACACTTGGAGGCCGCCATCGCTCGATCAGAAGCAGCAGTGCAAGAATCACAAGCCGATGACCCTCACCGAGTAGGACTGTTGTTGAATCTTGGAAACCGTTTGACCAGCCGATATGAGCGAACTGGATATATCCAAGACTTGGAGGCCGCCATCGCCAGATTAGAGGAAGCAGTAGATCTAACAAAAGAGGGTCACCCTGACCGAGCGGGACGCTTGGGCAATCTAGGGATCCAGTTGAGCAGGAGATATGAACGAACTGGAAATCTACAGGACTTAGAGGCTGCCATTGGTCGATCGGAGGAAGCTGTGGACGCAATACCAGGGGAAAACCCTGATTGAGGAGGATGGTTGAGCAATCTTGGGAAGTATTTCTGCACCCCATATGAACGAACTGGAAATCCGCAGGACTTGGAGGTTGCCATAGCACGAATGGAGACAGCAGTGGAAGCAATACTAGGTGATCACCCACACCGAGTAGGACTGCTATGCAATCTTGGGACCCTTTCAGGTAGGCACTATCAACGAACTGGAAATCTGCAAGACTTGGAGGCTGCCATCGCCCGATTAGATGCAGTGGTGGAGGAAACACCAAAAGATCACCCTGCCCGAGCACTATGCCTCAACAACCTCGCGAACTATTTAAACTGCCGATATGAACGAAGTGGAAATCCCCTAGACCTGGAGGCTTCCATTGCACGATCAGAGGCAGCAGTGCTGGCCACACCAGGGGACCACCCTGACCGAGCGACGTTCTGGAACAATCTTGGGAAGTGCTTAAGCAGGCGATATGAAAGAAGTGAAAACCTACAAGACTTGGAGCCTGCAATCACTCGATCGGAGGCAGCAGTGGAAGCAACACCAGAGGATCACCCCAATCGAGCAGGGCTACTGTTAAATCTTGGGAGCCATTTAATCAGGCGATTTAAACGAACTGGAGATCTACAGGACTTGGAGGCCGCCATCGGTCGATCAGAGGCAGCAGTGGAAGCAATGCCAGAGGATCACCTTGACCGGGCAACCCTGTTGAGCAATCTTGGGCGCCATTTAGGCGGCCGATATGAGCGAACTGGAAATCTGCAAGACTTGAAGGCCGCCATCACCCGATCAGAGGCCGCAGTAGAGGGAACACCCGAGAGTCACTCAGAACAAGCTCGGCGGCTGATCACTCTTGCTTGGCATCTAAGCAACCGATATGAAAGAATGGGGAACCTGCAGGACTTGGAAGCCGCTATCGGCCGATCAGAGGCAGCAATTGAGGCAACACCAGAGGATCACCCTGACCGTGCAGGACGGTTGAAAAATCTCGGGAGTCAGTTAGGCACACGATATCAATGGACGGGAAACCAGCAAGATCTGGAGACTGCAACTGCTTTATCAGAGGCAGCACTGGAGGCTACACCAGCAGACCATCCCAACCGAACGGGGACCTTGAGCACTCTTGGGATCCTGTTATTCAGGCGATTTGGAAGAACTGGACACCTGGAGGACTTAGAGGCCGCCATTACTCGATCAGAGGCAGCAGTGAAAGCCACACCAGAGGATCACCCTGATCGAGCAGGACTGTTTATCAATCTTGGCAACGGGTTGAGAATGCGGTATGAGCGAACTGGAAATCTGCAGGACATGCAAGGCGCCCTTGCTGTACATATTGTCTCTTGCAACATCATCGCTGCCCCGGCACTGACACGAATAGATGCAGCCTCACGTGCTGCAAGAGTTTTGGTTTTTAGTCCCTTGTTTAAAGATTTGTCAACTGCGTGCTTACTCCTGCGCAATGCCGTTGACCTAGTACCCTAGCTGCTCCAAGATGAGAAGATCAGCAACACACTCACCGGACTAGCCTCCATTGCTACTTCTGTGTCATTGGAAGTGGGTGAGGCACCATTGGAAGCATTACGGTTGCTAGAGCTAGGCCGCAGTGTTACCAATGGCCAGCTGCTTGACTACTGGAGTGATATATCGGATCTGATGAAGCATCATTCAACGTTGGCTCACGAGTTTGATTCCTTGCGTCAGGAATTGGACTCACCCTTTCCTTCTCTCTCGAATATGGGAATTAACCAACGCCTGCAAGCTCAGCAAGCTGCAATCTATAGAAAGAATAAGGTTGCAGGCGACCTTGATGATACGCTCACACAAATTCGCCGGCAGACAGGATTCGAAAACTTCTTACGTGCAGAATCCGAGGCGGATCTATTGTCAGCAGCACAAGAAGGGCCAATTGTAGCGCTGAATGTCACAGAGCTCCGTAGCGGTGCTATTCTTGTTATGAAAGCAGGAGTGAGAAGCATTTCCCTGCCACACCTTTCTCATGCTTCAATGGTGAGGCATTGTAGGGGCAGTGACGGCAACGAGGTCAAGAGGGAGTTGCTGCAATGGCTATGGAAAGCTGCCGTACAACCAGTCCTACAGGAACTAGGATTTTATCCCCAGGAAGTAAACCCCTTGCCTCGGACCTGGTGGATTGGGGTCGGCCTAATAGCAAAGGCACCCATTCATGCGGCTGTGAAATTTAAATATAGGCATGTTCAGTTGACTACCCTTCACTATTGCATTCCATCATACACATCTACTATCAGGTAGTCTCACCCCTATGATATTATTTCCGGAATCGTGCAGTTGATACTGATACTATCAGGGCCCTTCAATACTCACGATCTCGACAATGTCGACCGAATGCATCGATGCTTATAGTTACAATGCCCACAACACCAGAGGCAAACCCTCTGATTGGTGTTACAAAAGAGGCAGCCGAAATCAAACACACTCTTCGGGATTTAAGTGTGGTGCAAGCACTCGAATGGCCAAGTGCCGAACATGTACTTCAGACGCTGCCAAATTATAATATCGCCCACTTTTCTTGCCATGGGGTTTCTACAATCAACCCAGCGGACAGTCATCTTTTGCTTGTTAAGGAACGTACAGAAGAGGTTGACAGGCTCCGTGTCAAAGATGTTGCAGCGCCGAAGTTACGGGGAGCGAGGCTAGCCTTTCTCTCTGCCTGCAGCACCGCTGAGAGCACTTCGTCAGACCTTGTTGATGAAGTCACTCATATCGTGAGCTCCTTTCATATTGCTGGGTTTGCACATGTCATTGGGACATTATGGCCATCACAAGATGCAGCTTGCCACAGATGGCGGTGGATTTCTATTCCACGCTCAGCAAGACGGATGATGTAGCAGTATCCTACCGTATTGCAATTATGGGATTGATGAAACAGAAGCCTTTGCAACCCTTATATTGGGCCCCATTCATTCACTTTGGAGCTTAATAGGTACAGAACCGTGGTATCCTTTCCTTATCCTGTGGGATGTATGCTAACACCAAAGCCAGTCTTAGACTGTGATAGCAGGCTGGAAGTGGAGTGGTATTACACATCGTTCTGGATCCTAGCTGAAATAGCATGTGGGCAGAAGTGTTGAGGTGTGGAGGAGAAGGTTGTTTCAATGGTTCTCTACATTTTTAGGGGGATTTGCCACCATCTATCCTCTATTTCCTATCTTGTTCAGTCAGTCATTCCCGATCGGATATTTCTCAGGTGAGGATAAGCTGGAGGATCAGAAGGCTGAGCGTTAGTCCGGGGGGTTAGCCAGCCTTACCTGTAGAAGTTATGAACCGATTGCAAATCATTCACTTTCACTGCGCAATACTCCGCCACTTTAAATTCGCAGTGGGCGGAGCGATCAGCCCCTCCGGTAGTTAGTTGAATGCGGAGTAATTTGCATGCCGGAAGAGAGGATAAAGACTATAGGACAAACTCCGAAGAACTAACCGACGGCCTAGCTACCAGCATGTATACCTGGGGAGAGCTGTGCCGGGTGGATAGGGGTTTGGTAGTTAGCAAGCGCAACTGCTTAAGGTTCCGAGCGAAACATACCAACTACTGAGTTGCTATTCTACAGATCTGAGATGTGCGGCGGTTAACAGATTAGATTCATTCCACAAGCTTATCCTTTAGAAAAGAAATATTCAGTGCAATACGTCAGCCAGTCGTTCAAGTTTACTGTACATAGTACGGACCGACGTCTACGATATATATATTCGATATATCTAGAATAGTACTAATATTCCATTCATTGAGTTCTTTTGTAAGCGGGTGACCTACAATTTCTACTAAGGACCATATGAAGCTGGCATCTAGTCTGGTTGCTGGCATCAGCTATTCTTGTTTAGAGTCACCTATGTCGGTTGGATAAGGATTAATTAGGAGAATCAAGCGAGAGCTAGGTCTAAAACACCGGAACTGGTACACTGAGTTTCTAAATGGGTAGTGGCTCCCTAGTTCACTTATCGATAAGAACTCGCGGGATTGAAGTAGCCGCAGACATAAGGCTACTTCAAGCGAGTGAGCTAGCTTCTCATATTAGCGTCAGATGATCTTAGGTCGTTTCGACGTATAGACTCTAAAAAAATAAAAAATAAAAAATAAAAAGCGTCAAATGAAGGCCTCCAAAATGTTATAATAAATAGCCGCGGGTATCAAACCAGACTAGTCGACTGCCTGAAATGTTCAGCTTTATCCATTCTTGTCTATTTCTACTGGATGTTGTTTCTACTTTATATAATGATGTGTATTGATATGCCTTGTCACGGTTTGGAGGTCTTGGCATGTGAGTACATCCCTGACTCAGCAATCGGGTAATTTATTGATTGCTGGAACACGTGCCTAGGGGTTATCTAAGTATTCCGCTAGCTTCTAGTAGTCACGTGTAAATTGCGGACTGCGCTACCTATTGTGCACAAGTGTTGGAACTTGTTATTGATATTGGGGCCTTGTACTTGATCTCGCTGCATCGTTCTATTGATGTCACTATCTTGATCATGATCCCATTCTTGATGTAGTGACGCTACCTTGTTCCTACAGACACTCAGTGGTGTGCGGACATCAGAGCTGTGTTTGCCCGCGCTCGTCTACTCAGACCCTGTCCAAGAGTTCTGTAGACTACGCATGACTCAAGGCACAATCTACCGATCAATCTGTATACCCTAGGCTGCTCAAATCCAGACTGTCTGTTATCCAACTTTAAAAAAGGAAACCCTGCATTACCCTAGGCTGCTCAAATCCGGACTGTCTGTTATCCAACTTTAAAAAAGGAAACCCTGCATGATCTTCCAGGTATGTGAACTAGTACTGAAATCATCTACTATACCTAACTAGGTAAAGTACGCTTATAGCCTAATGTACGGTAGCAACCAGGGATGGCATACTCATTGCGTGAAGCAGATTCTTTATGGTATGCTTCGGTATATCTCACAGAATATTAATGAGAGTGTCTATAGGATAATTATAGTCGCTGGATTCAATTATCACATCGACAGCCCCTTTAGAGTTGCCTTGAACTCTCTAGGGTGCTCACAATTTCAGCAGTGACTTCAACCCCCCCCTCGACTCTAAACCTCCTGACCATGGGTCACCCTCCCCCATACATAGCTGTTTATATCATGGCTGAAGTCCCTATAGGTCCCTAATATAATTGCCATAAGCATAGAGTATATGCCATTCCCATGGATATGCTATATGCATTGCAAAAGATTGAAAATAACTTCGCACGCTCAAACCGCTTCCTCAGTGTAGGATTTATTATACTATAAGAGCTATAATGAAGCTAGCCTCGTACAGCAACGTCCTCAAGGCCACTGGGCATTGCCTTGCATGTTTTTGAGGTGTCAGTGGTACTCTCAGCAGCCTCTACCGCTCTCAGCCATTTGGCAAGCCTACGTCGTACCCCTCCCCAACTTCCCGTAGTGGTAGCACATGTAATTCAACGTCTCCCATAGCCCATATAGGTTTGATTGAAAGCCCAATGCATCATTAGTGTGTTTCAAAATCGCAGTTTACAAGCACTCGTTGGATATTCTTACTTTGACCCCCACCTCTTCAAAACTCCCACCCCCATTGAGTTGTCAGCAAGGCTTTTGGGTATAATAGAGAATAATAGATTTAATTTTAAGGATAATAATGAGATTTCTAACTAGTTGTAATGTCCTTGAGCATGGTATAGTTACCTTAATTTGTTTACTTGAGCTTAGTTTATCTGAAAATAGGGGAATCCTATAGGGTTTTTGATAGAAGGGGGGGGGGTTAAAGTAGAGATACCCCACGAGTGCTAGCAAACCACGCTGGTGGAACAATCTAAAGGTACGTTGGGCTTTCAATCAAGCCTATATGGGCTATGAGAGACGTTGAATTACATGTGCTACCACTACGGGAAG
>Ga0307511_10002490_pt1 | contig 19245 bp, 18 predicted proteins | sample 13_EM_MG_FD_200266 | JGI IMG/M metagenome (GOLD analysis project Ga0307511, IMG submission 200266) | Populus trichocarpa ectomycorrhiza microbial communities from riparian zone in the Pacific Northwest, United States - 13_EM | ecosystem: Host-associated > Plants > Roots > Unclassified | place... | reverse complement strand
AGCATCAATTCAATTTTAGAATGTTTATTTGAGACCGCCATAACCTTATAAAAAATAAACCAAAATAAATTAAGAAGTCCAATTCAAAATAAACCAAAATTTGAAGAATGAAATTGAAAAAAAAAAAAACAATGTTGAACGATAAAATTGGAAAACAAATCCATGGAAAAAATCAAATTCTTTTTATTTTCATGACTTTATTGACCCAACCATAAGAAATTGGATATAAAATCTATTAATATAATCATATTTCTATGCAGAATTATTTTGAAATTTTACTCCCTTATTTTGTTTTAAGAAAATTAAAGCAAATAACGCATCGTCTACATGCTCAAAATCTAAATACCATAGTGATGGACATAAAATCATGGGGCTATTTTTTGGGCCTAAGAATCTATTTTCAACCCATTTTCATTCAAAAACATCTAATAGATGATGGTACACCATTGGAACCTCAAAAAAATAATTTATCAATCTAAAATCAACATCAAAAAGGGTTTAAAAACACAAAATCAAATAGGAAAAAAATTCTCTCTTAACCCCTATATTTTTTTTAGGTAAGATAGAGGTCTAAAAACACCTCAATGAAACTCTTATCATCGAATGGAACTCATTGATATTAAAAATGATGTATTTCATGATCAAAATATGGTCAATCGACGACTCTCTCTTCTTCATTGTTTTCTAGCAACTTTCTATTCCATCTAACAAATTCAAAGATTGAAAATGAGGAAAAGTTAAATTTTTTACCAAAACTAAAATTGCAAAAAATAAAAGGATTGTAAAAGAAGAAAAATGAAAATAGAAGGATGAAAAAGAACTTTGTCCTCCAAAACTTAGATAGGTCATATGGTTTCTCTTTATTTTACACTTTCATCCTCTTTTATCAAATCTTTTCTTTCCTTTACAAATTTTAAGAAATTGGTTATAAAAAACTACAATTGAAAAAAAAATGGTATTGTAGACTGCTACAATGATTTACCTAGCCTTTTCAGTATATTTTATATTTGTAATGTTAGAATCCTTCAAAACAATGTTGTTGTAGGGCATAAAACAAGTGAATTAAATGGAATTCATTGGGTGACATAGTATGGAAATTAAAACTTTCTTTTTCTTTACAAAGGAGATGTTCGAATTCAAAATCTCGTAAAAAGATGAACACACAATTGTCAGTGAAGCTACAACTCTGCTTACGCAAATAAAAGGCAAATAGCTTTTTCTCAGCAGATGAGAATTAAAACTTCCTGGCTTATGATAGCATTCTCCCATCATCTTTTTGGGTCATCTATCATTTGAACTGGTAAGTCAAAAACTTATATAATAAGTGTCTTTTGATTTCTAAAAAACCTGTATATATCTTCACTCCAAATCAATTCCTAGATGTTCTAATATGGCAGTTAGGCCTTGGATAATTCCTACTTCATAAAAAAAAATAGCATATGCAATAGGAAAAGTTATGCTATAGGAAAAGTAATACTGACCTTAGTAGAGTTAGAATGCTTTGAATTGGAAGTGGGATGGAGATCTTGTTCACTCTTGAATTTTGATGCTCGTGGCTTTCTTGACTTCGATGTAAGTGCTTTCTCGGATGCTTTTGCTTGTTCAAAATTTGGTCAGTATAGTGGTAATTGAAAAATTATGGGGTTATTTTTTAGGTTTGAGAATCTATTTTCAACCAATTTTGATTTAAAAACATCTAATAAAACCTCTTGGAACCTCAAAAAACCAATTTATTTACCCATAAATGGTCCAAAAAATACAAAATTAAATCAAAAATTTTCTTTCTTTCTTGATCCCGATATATTTTTTTAGGCAAGAAGAATGTTTAAAAACACTTCAACGGAACTCTATTCATCAAATATAACATGTTTGCACCAAGAACACCCTTTTTCGTGGTCAAAATATGATCAACCAATAACTTTGTCGCTCCTTCATTGTTTTTCAGTTACTTTCTCTCTCCTCTAACAAACCTTTAGATTGAAAACAAAAGGTTTGAGAATGAAATTGAGAAAAAAATAACTTTATGGTATATGAACTGCTATAATGATTTACCTAAATTTTCTAATATATTTGTATTTGTAATATTAGAATCCCATTAAAACAATGTTGTCGTATGCATAAATTAAATGGAATCCATGTGGTAACATAGATACAGAAAATCAATTATGAATTTTTGAAATAAAACAGAAGGCTTAGACTTGGTCTAACTCAAACTAAGAACTTAGGATTCTTATTAGGGGTTCATTCAGATCTTCTCATCCTATCAATACTCTCTCCGCTAATTGGAACCTTGTCCTCAATGTCTAGATTAGAAAACTGATTATGCAACAGTGTTGTCTTCCTGTGTAGCGTCTTCAATAGGCAACTACTTCCACTTCACCAAGCTCTCTTCAATAAATTTATCGCCCTGTTTAATCTAGTGTGTATCAAGGATGTTTTCTGGTTCTATGAAAACTACACCTTTGCCAGTATTAGATGGGAGCTTTAAGGTAACTTGTGGAGGACCCCTAACATATTTCCTCAAGAGAGAGACATGAAAAACAAGGTTGGTTCTTGTGCTTGTTGATAATTGTAATTGGTAAGCAACATTGTCGATCTTCTTCTCAATTTGATAAGGGTCATAGAACTTGCTGGCAAGTTTTTGATGAACTCGTTTGAAGGCGGTTTGTTAGCGATAAATGTTTAGCTTTAGGAGTACCATATCACCATATCACCTGCTTGAAACTCTATAGCTCGTCTCTTTTTGCCTGATGTTTGTTTCATTCTATTAGTTTCCATGTTTAAATTCTTCTTCAAGTGCTGGAGCAATTCATCTCATCTCGATGTAAGAGGCTTTAATCTACTTCATTAACCCGAGATAACCCAACAAAATAAAAAAGGAATGCAAGGAGGAAACCGACCATACAAGGCTTGGAAAGGTGTCATCCTTGTCGAACTATGGCAGGTGGTGTTATACCAAAATTCTACCCAAGGTAAGTAACTATACCATTTTCGTGGCCATTAATGGACGAAACAACTAAGGTACTGTTTAACACAGGGGTTCCCAACTTCATTTTGTTTGTCAGTCTGCGGGTGGTAGACGAAGCTCAATTTCAACTTGGTTCTTGACATAGTAAAGAATTCTTACTAGAATTTGCTAATAAATATAGGGTTGCGGTCATTAATGATTGATTTTGGCATGCCATGGAGTTTGATGATGTAATCTATAAATTGTTCAGCTACAATCTTTGTAGAAAATAGATGAGATAATGCAACAAAATGAACATACTCACTAAGTCTATCTACAACCACCAAAAGACTATCTTTTCCATGGGAGGATGGAAGGCCTTCAATAAAATCCAAAGTGATATCATCTGACACTTGACAAGGAATAAGCAATGGCTGAAGTAATCCCGCTGGGGCAAGAGTTTCAATTTTGGTTCTTTGGCAAACGTCACATTACGCAATATAGTCTTGGATGGACCGATACATGGATGATCAATAAAATTATTGATCTAACCTTTTGAATGTTATCAATATGTCAGAATGTTGTGCCATTTTGTTGTCATAAAATTCATGTATATATATATATATATATATACCATTTTTTATTGAGTATGGACCAGTAAGATCTGCAGTTTATTGGTGGCTCACTTGCTGGATATACAGATTATCTTTTGCTACCATTCTTTTATCATCCCAAAGAGTAACTTGTGGAACAAACAAAGGATTAAGAAAATGGTTGTTAGGGCGGTGAAAGAGGGCATCAGTTGCTGAATTTTCACGTCCTGACCTGTAAAGAATTTTATAGTCATAGCCCAAAAGCTTTGCTGCCTATTTTTGTTGTTCGGGAGTGGCCACAAGTTGCTCTATGAAATATTTGAGACTCTTGTGATCAATTTGAATGAAGAATTTTCTGCCTAAAAGATAAGGTCGTCATGTCTGAATTGCTTATAAAACCGTGAGCATTTCATTGGCATAAATGGACCATGCTCATTTACTAATTCTTAAAGCGTGACTCATGAATGCAATTGGTCGACCTTGCTAAGTAAGGACAGTGTCGATTCCGTCATTTGAGACATCAGTTTCAACAATGAAAGAGTCACTAAAATTAGGCATGGTTAAAGTCGTGGTAGTTGTCATGGCTTGCTTGAGCAGTTTGAATACACCCTCTATTTTGTCAGTCCATCAAAAGCTTTCTTTTTTGAGGAGATTAGTAAGGGGACAAATCAAAAGTCTATAATTCTAAACAAATTTTCGGTAATAATCTATCAAGCTTAAAAATCCATGCAATTCATTAATATTAATAGGTTGTGGCCAAGCTACCATGGCCTTAATCTTTTTATTGTCTACCTTTACCCCTTGATGTGTCATAATATGGCTCAAATACTCCAGTTCGTGTTTTCCAAAATCATATATGCTTGTTTTAATGAAAAACAAATGTTGTTTCAGGATATCTAATGTGGTTCTAACATGTTCTATATGTGATTTCCAGGTAGGACTATAAAAAAAAATATCATAAAAAAAGACTAGTATGAACTTGCGAAGATGATGATGGAATATGGAATTCATAATAGGTTGGAAGGTGGAAAGGGCATTGCATAAGTCAAAATGCATAACTAGATACTCAAAATGGCCATTATGGGTTTTAAAAGGCAGTTTTTAGAATATCAAGAGCATATACTCGTACCTATGATATCCAGCTCGCAAGTCTAGTTTGGTGAAATAGGTTTCCCCATACAACTCATCTAGCATATTGTCTACGGTAAGGATGGGAAATCGATCTTTGATGGTGGATGAATTTAGTGTCTGATAGTCTATGCAAAATCGTCAAGTGCTATCTTTCTTCTTTACCAACAAAAAAGGAGATGAAAATGGGCTGAAACTAGGTTGAATGACTCCCAAATTGAGCATTTATTGGACCTGTTTTTCAATCTTTGTTTTTTTTAAATATGCTTATCTATAGAGTCGCATATTGATGGGTTGAGTACCTTCTTTGAAAGGAATGTGATGGTCAATATCTCTTAAGGGTGGTAGCATGGTTAGTTCCTAGAACACATCTGCATAGTCCTTCAATGTTTGTTGCATTTTAGGACTGATGTCTACCCATGTGGACTTCTCAGCAGCTTGTAGATAGATGGCAAAAAACATTTGGTCTTAGCACATTTCTTTCACAACTGACGCCAATAATGTTTCTTAAATAGGTTGGTTAATTCGTTGTAATCTTTGTGTTTAATTTTCTTAGTGGAAGTCTATGGTTAATTGTTTCCAATTGCAGACAACGAAACCTAGCATCTCCAACCATTGGATGCCTAACACCATATCAAATCCTGCTAAGGGTAGATAATAAAGGGTGCGTGAAAAAGTATTGTCTTGTAAATTCACTTGTACCTCATAAAAGCGACCTTGACAGAATAGTCTTTCCCCATTTGTTATACGGACATTAAACAAATTTATTGGTACTACTGGAAGTCGAAGTAAACTGTCTATTTTCTCACTCAATTTTTTTTTGAATGGATCCACTATCAATTAACACCATCATGTTTTAAGACCCAATGGTAGCTACTACTCGTATGGTTTGTGGGGATGTCCAACCGGTTAATGCATGTATTAAGATTTCTAGTTCGATTTGATCTCTTAAAGTATCTGCCATCTGCAACTCTTCGTCCTCCATCTCGTATTCTTTGGTTTGGTTGTTGGTTTGGCACTTAAAAAAGAGTAGTTGAGGTCCTTGACACTTGTATCATAGGGTGAATCTATCGTTGCAGTTGAAACAAAGCCCTTATGCTTTCTGTTTCTGCATTTCATCCTAACTCAATCTCTTAGGTGTTGTTGTTGGGGTAGAACAATTCACTAGAGTGATGGTGGTAGGTACACAGTTCAGCAATGGAGGTTGTGTGAACCTTTTTGTTTCGGTAATTTGTTCATCCCTCATTTGTTCTAGGCTGATGGCTTCCTTTAATGTTTAGGGCTTGAACAGTCAAATTCCATCAACGATCTCAGATTTCAATCCTCCTATGAAAGTGCCAACAAGAGCCTTCTATATCCAACTGTGAACTCGATTGCCTAACCTCTTGAACTCTTTTTGGTAAACACGAAAGGATCCAACCTAATGAACTCTGGATAGAGCTTCATCAAAATCTTCACAATTTGTCGGTCTAAAACAAGCCAACAATTCCTTTTCAAAGAACTCCAGGTCACCAAGCAGCCTTCCTCTTGGTAGGTTTGACGCATCCATTGCCACCTATGATTAACTTCCCTTTCAAGGTGGAAAGATGCTAAAGATACCTTCTGATTATTGGTTGTGCCTTGAAATTCAAAGAATTGAGCTACTCTGCTAAACCATCCAGTCGGATCTTCTCTAGAGTATTTTTGAAATGCCAACTTCACCATCTTGGAAAATAAAATGTGTCTATTACCATCGTTCTACTCTCGATGCGAATGGAAAGATCTGTCTCATCAATGGTTGTTGTTGCCAAAGACTTCTCTAGTTGAAAGAAAAGCTTCTGATAGCTTGTTGATGGTTTCCTCCAAATGGTGCAACTTATTAGTTACACCTAACTTTAGTCACTGAATTCCATTTTGAACTCCACCGAGTTCAGCCTTCAAAGCCTCGGTCCTCTCTTTGTTGGATGCCATTGTAACTGTGCTTTAATACCAATAATAGGTCCCGATCAAGCACTATAAATAATTTTGATGAATACTTACTTTCTTTGGGTGAAAGCTAAACCACAAGTATTTGTAAGAAAATTATTATTCTTTAATCATTGCTAACGTTCCAATAAATAGAGTTAAACTTAACAGATCAACTTCAACTCAAGAAACTAATTAGCTTCATTTCAAGGAAATAAGTTGTAACAACTTTGAATGAGTAGAAGTGCAAAATAACCGTAGAGAATAAAATAAAATAGAAGGTTTAGACTTGGTCTAACTCAAACTAAAAACTTGGGATTCTTTTTAGGGGTTCGTTCAGATCTTCTTGGCCTATCAAACTTCGACAATTCAATTAAGACAAAATTTCACTAAGCATATGTTATAGTTTGTAAATTATTTTTTTTTCACAAAGGAGATGTTTGAATTGAAAATCTCTTAAGCCTATTTAGAACCAAATCACATGTGAAATTAAATTCAATTCAACATGTGATTCGAATTTAATCGATCAACTATTATAACTTTTATGTCTAGAATAAAATATTAAATCACATAATTAAATTTAATTATATTTTTTGGAGTACATGTGAAAATAAATTAAATTATTAATCTTAACTATTTTGCCTTTAAATAATTAGGAGCCTGAAGACATAATTAATTATTTGGTGTTTAAAGTTGCATAAGTTCATGGTTGAAAGAAAGATACGTGCAATTCTAAAAACTAGAAAAACAATATGTTTTATTATAAATGTCGACCGATAATATATTTAAAGTAATGTTAGTAAATGTAGCCCTTCCCTAGGCGAAACCAAGATTTTTCATCATAGCATTCCTTAAAACTATCCAAAATTCTAATTCAGCAATACAACGCTTGCTCAGCTCTATTATCAAACTACAAAAACCTTCAAAAAGTTGAAATGTGCACCTCTAGAGTTCACATTCTTGCGTTTATTCTATCCCATTTTGATAAGTATCCAAGAGATGAAGCAAAACTTTTCTTTACTCCTATGATGCATTTCCACTAGTTGATTGGTACAATACTAACCGCAACCATAAAACTAATGCTACAACACCTTATCATAAAAGAAAAAAAATTATATACCTTCTTCATTTATAAAAGTATTTACCGGTTGTTTAGAATCAATTCTCTACTATAATTAAATTTAATTGTAGTATTTAATTTGAATTTAATTGATAAATAAGTTAATTCACATATTTGAAATAGATAGAATTATATTTATTTTATTTTTTATATTACTCTTATCACATTCATTTTATTTCTTAAATGTCTCTCTAAAAAGAAATTAAAACTATGAATATTTTAGAAAATCTAGTTTTATATAAAATTTCTATGTAAATTAGAAGAGTTAATTCTAAATTATTTTTATAGTATTTTTAAAAATTAAATTTTATTCAATTTTTGATACTTAAAATAATTACAAACATATATTTAAATTGAATTTAATTTAGAGATTACAAGGTTTTAGAAACCTAAGAAATCTCACCCGTAAATCCATCATTTGGGCCAGGGCATAAGATCCATACACAAATTGAAAACTGGGTCCAACGCGGCCCACAATGATACCCTCCTCCTTTCCTTTCTCCTCAGCTCTTCAAATTCCACAAGCATAAATTAATTTGGTTTTTCCTTCACAGTAATTGATTGTTGAGTTTTATAGTGATGGAAAAGGAACCAGCAAAGCTACTGATACTATACGCTACTCAAACCGGAAACGCTTTGGATGCGGCGGAGCGTATTGGCCGCGAAGCCGAGCGACGAGGCTGCGCCGCCTCTGTTCGCTCTATCGACGATTTTGATGCTGTAAGTTTCCTTTTTTTTAAAAAAAAAAATGAATTTTTCTTGATCGCAGAGAAAATACGAGAAAGTATGAGAAAATTTGAATTTTTTGTTTCCTAGAAAGTTTGAAACTATGCTTGAAAAATAATGGAAAGTTTCCTGTCAATCTCTGATTTTGTGTTTGTTTGTTGGAAAGTGAAAGGAAATTTTCTTATGCGTTTTTGAAATGGTAGCACGATTTTACTCTGAATTTCAGATTTTTTATATAGAGAAAATGAAGGAAAGTGAAAGAAAGTATAATTGGATTTTTTTTAGTAATTTAGTATTTGGATTTTTTTTTTGTCTTAAAGGAGTTCTTCTAGTTTGCCTAATTTTCTCTGATGGTTTGAGAGAAATGCTTACCAGAATTTTAATTTTTACTGTTTCAGAGTTCTTTACCTCATGAGGACACTGTAATTTTTGTTGTTTCCACCACAGGTCAAGGAGATACACCAGATTCCATGAAGGTTGATTGAAATTTTCTTTAGAATTTTATTTATCTGTTTGGTAAAGAGGCTTGAAGGTCTCTGTTCCTAATTCTTGTTTCAATATGTGCCTGTAGTCGTTTTGGAAGTATCTTCTGCTGAGAAATATTGCTAAGAATTGGCTGGAAGGAGTTCATTATGCTGTTTTCGGATTGGGTGATTCTGGCTACCAGAAATATAATGTAATTACTTGTAACTTTTGTTTAATATTTGATAAGTAATGTTATTTTCTCTACAAATGAATGATGTGCATCTTCTGTTTAGATATATTAATGTCTTTTGTGCAGTATGATTTCATTGATTCTGTTAGGCACTTGAGTCTTTATCATATCATGCAGGCTAGAAGATTTGATTTTTGAATGGTTGAAAGATTACTGATAACTGTTCTAGTTCTACAAGTATTTACATCTTTTTCAAGGTTCCTCTACTATGTTTCTATGTGGGGGAATGTGTAACGGTTCACAACATTTGGAAATCAGGGGCTGTATGCATGTGGTTAGGATGAATGTTGAAAATATACATTCCAACAAAAGTAGTTCTTATATTTAATATAGGCTGCATAATGCTAGTAGTAACAGTGGACCAAGGTAATCTTCCGGAATGTTGAATGCACATTCTGTGTGGTCGTTAACTTTTCTTTCAATTCACACCTTTTTGATTCCCCACCTCAACTAGGGATCTAAAATAGTGTATGTTGAGAAACATAGTTCAAATGGCATTGCTTTATGAATTATATTTAAAGACCCCTTCTTTTATAGATGAATCTGGCGGTTCATTTCTTTGACATTTTTTGACTTATGAAAAAGTGACTGCAATTTCTGAGAGTTACATTCATTATTTCACTCTTTTCCCTGTTTACTCAAATTCAACTTGGATATTGAGTTTATCTGTCATTGTTTTTTCATTATACCTTGACTTTTTTGAAATATGTTGAAGTCCTTTAGGACTTGTATCATGCAGTAATGATTTATCTGTTACATTCTGAAGGGTCAATTACTAAGAAAAGTGTCTGTGTGTCTGTGTATTCCATTGCAACTTAAATTGTGAAAGATAAGAACTTTGATTTTAATGAATGGCTCACTTTGAGGTTCCTATATTTTTATACCTTCCAGCCCTTGTTATTGTTAGGAGGTGTCTCTAATCAGATAACCCATCATTTGCTCAAATTACTAGGATTGTCCTCTATAGAATCATAAGGCAGTATCATTCTTGTAATCCTCCATTCAATAACCCATGAGGAAACAAGTTTCTTTTTTCCTGTAATTTTTTTTATCACAGATCTGTATTGCATGCTATGGCTGCAGTTTGTGGCAAAGAAGCTTGACAGAAGAATTTCAGATCTTGGGGCAACAGCTGTTGTTGAAAGAGGTTTAGGAGACGATCAGCATCCTTCAGGGTATGATTACATCACAATAGAAAAGGATTTAGGCTTTGTTAGCACAATGAACAGTTTATTCTTCCTGATTATTTAGATGTTACAAGATTAATGGATAGAAACTAGCAGCACCTACAACTACAATTTCTCCTGTTTTCATCCTTTGTTGTGAACAAAGCATTTGTTTTTCTCCTAAATAAAGCATGATGTTGAATTGAGATGAAATTAAGATATCTAATATGCGGGGTTTCGTTTTTAGGTATGAAGGTGCTTTGGATCCTTGGATGTCATCCTTGTGGAGCATGCTGTATCAGATTAACCCTAAATTCTTCCCAAATGGTCCAGATTTTGTGATATCAGATACAAAACTCATCAATCAACCTAAATTTCAAATAACATATCATGAAATTGACAAGGTGGACTTACAATCATCTTCTGCTCCAGGTAATTCAGTTGTTTGGCTATGCATTTTGTTTTTAGCTATTACAATTACCAATTGTCTTTGTTTAATGCTTCTACATTTTGGATATGGTTTCTTGTTATATATTCTTGTGATTGAATGCCATTCCATTGCAAGGGCCAAGGTATGCTCTGAATGCATTATTCGCTTTAGTGGGGGTTTATGCACATTTCTGTGTGATGAGTTGGAAAATATCTGGTGGAGATACTGTGAATGTAGAAAAGGAAAAAAAAACATGTTTTGGTTAATATATGTGTGTGAGTTTGCTGGTTTTTCAGCCTAGTGATTGCAGGGTACAACCATTTTTTATTCAAGAATAAAACCATTTTTTCTGTGTCAATAAATATGGCTGTTGCAGGGTTTGAGGTTGGGATACTTCCTGTGCGATGCGTGTCTACCACCTTGCTAGTGCAATGGCTATTGGCATTACTGCCTTAACCATTTGTTTTATTTATAGTTGACCATCTCATTCATGTCATGTAGGAGTTGGAAATCGAGTTTGTACATGTTAGAAACCTTGGCTGGAATATGTGATGACTAATATAACTGAACCCCAGATAGCCAATGTTCTGTCCATACAAACATCAAAGATAAATATTACTAAACATGCATTTTATTCCCTTTATCAATGAAAATGAATGATTGTATTTGCTAATTAAATTGTGCAGTTTTACACTTTGTTCTGCCTACCCAGTTTAACTTGGAAATTGGAAAATTTAGCCTTGTTGCTTACAATTTTTTTAATAAATTAATTTGCAGAATTAGGTTTGTTCACTTGTGTTTTTATGCCTTGTGGTCATATCAGGTCTTGATCATGTGCAGATGCAAACTGGTAGAGCTCGTTCCATGTCTCCTGGAAAAGTTTCTCATATCAAGAATATTCCTGACTGCTTTCTTAAAATGGTAAGCTTAAATGCTTGTCATCATAACCTGAAACACCAAATCATCTGGCTCTTAACGCAAACCAATTTATAATAAAATTTGTTGTGATAATCCTCCTATCCAATACTTGAAGCTCCAATTTCTATACAGAAAGTCATGTAGCTATCATGCATGAGAACTTGTGTAATTGTTGGGAGCTTCTTGCTATTAGCAGGGGCTGCTGGTCAACATTTTATTTAGCCTCTGTTGATGGCAGAATCCGTGTACATTTTGTAGTTCAAAAGCTGAAGGCTTTAGTATTCTCATCCTCTACTTCATCTGTTTCTGGACACTTGTATCTGTAGTGTTCTTTCTCTAATTGATTTAATTAGCCATATGGAAATTTGACCTATTACCTTCACATCCTATTGAGAAGGTTATTTTGAAACGATAAGCAGTATCGAAAAGAACTAATCTCCTCTCTTTCTCTTGAGCAATTGCCTGGTCAATCTTTGTATCATCTTTGCATCTTCTGTATTTCTCTGTTCATTTATCCTTACTTGTGTAGATCAAGAATCAACCATTGTGTAGAGCTGGCTGTGGAAAAGATGTGCGCCATTTTGAATTTGAGTTTGTTTCATCTGTAAGTTCTCTGTTTTGTTCTGATTGAGCACACATGATTTTGTATTCCAAAGCACCTCAATTATAATTTGATATCAAATGAGCTCAATTTGGTGTCTTTTATGTGTGCTCTACCCTCTGCACAGATAATTGAATATGGAGTTGGTGATGTCCTGGAAGTTCTTCCTGGTCAAGATCCTGCTGCAGTGGATGCTTTCCTTCAGTGTTGTAATTTGAATCCTGAATCTCTCATCACTGTAAGTCATTCCCTTGTTGGCAGAGACTTCCTTTATTTGTTGCTCTTGCATCAAGGACTTCACTGAGGATCTTTGCTCAGTTGTTGAAATAGATGCAGTCCTTGTGAAAGTTATTTTATTAAATTATGTTTATTCCATGAACATAAAAAAATTGTAGTTTGTAGGCTTAGTAGCCTGCATTCTTAATGCATCTTGGTATTAGAATATCATATAACAGGAAGCAAGCCACTAGTGAACAGTTTGAAATCGAGTCATATCCCTGGCTCACTGGATTGGAGAGGTACTTCATCAATGGCTTACCTTCAGCACATTGCTTTATCCAGCAATGTAGACATATTCTCAGCTCTCACCATCACATACTCAACTGGAGATGTGTTAGGTGTTTATCATGTATTGAAACTTAAACAATGTGAGAAATAACTATCATCAGTTGTAACATCATAAACAGTACCTACTTTTCATTTAATGTTCATTACATCTTCATTTTCCAGCCTATATTGATTTTTTAATATATTATTCTTGGTGCACCTTTAGATTGATAAATCACTAGTTCAAAATAGAATAGTCCTTAACCTTTATGGTACGTTTGAGCTGAACACTTGCAAGCTGAAATCTTTTTTTCATTCTGTTTGTTATCAACCACTTCATTACTTATCATATTTCCCCTGACTTGCTTATGGGGGAAGCACAAGTCATACTTTGCACCTTCGATATAGCTGTCACACTCTTTATCCTAAATAATGGGCAATGCATGTTGTTTCAGGTGCATCCTATAGGGATGGAGAGTCGTCATCGTGATGCTGAAGGCAATGACTACAAAGTCCCTATAAAATTGAAAACTTTCGTGGAATTGACCATGGATATTGCATCAGCTTCCCCTAGGCGCTATTTCTTCGAGGCAAGGATGCTGTATGTTTTTTGTTCTTCTATCTTCAAGCAAACAAAAGATGCCATCTTATGTAACATGCTGTTTTTACTTGCTCCTCCAATCCTTCTCTATATTCCATTTCCTCTTTTTCTCCTGCTCATCACATTTGAGCCAGAGAAAAAATTATCTCGGAAAATGAATTAAACAGGAAGAGGCTATTTAGGATTGCACTTTTGGTTCTTTCTTTAGAAAATGGAAGAAAAGATGTATTTTGGAAAATGATATTGGTAAATTCAAAATTGGTGCCCAACTATTATTGTACTTTTCTTGCACATGTAAATTTGAATTACTCTATTTCTCTTACATGAATAATTAAAACTGTCTTAAATTGACATTTCAAAACAGTAATGATAAGGAGAAATAGATTCGGTGGCAGCACCTTTTTCATATGTTTCAACACAAAGTAGTTCATCCCCATTCAATAGCTACATTATTTTCAAAACTTTCTCGTGTAATAACCAATGTCTAGCTGTGGTAAAGAAATGTTTGATCTATTAAAATATTTCTTTGTTTTTTTTATCCTATTCTATTGAATTAGATGCAATTTACCATAGATGTTGATAAGATTGGGAGTTTGAGTTGCTCAGCTTCACTATGCTCTGGTCTTTGCCAACTTGTATAATAAAGTGAGGCAACTTACAATTTCTGATTTTCCAACTAGCATTGCCGGTTTCCCCTAATCAATGGTTCTAATGGAAATTAAGGTTGAAGCTTTGTAATTGGAATTTTTTCCTTTCAATTGAAGGAAAGAAATTAAGAAAGTCATGTATTTTTGCTAATTGAATCTTATATTCATGCTCCTTGCTAGCTCAGTTTTGATTGTTGTGGTGTTGCCACAAGCCTGTGCTATTCTGTTGTCTTATACTGACAATCCTTTTCTCATTCAGGTGATGAGTTATTTTGCAACAGCCGAACATGAAAAGGAGAGACTTCAATATTTCGCCTCTCCTGAAGGAAGAGATGATCTTTACCAGTACAACCAGAAGGAACGAAGAACTGTTCTAGAGGTGAGTTATTGCACATAATTGATGGTGCATTGTGCATTATTTGTTGAGCATCTTTTGTTGACATTCATTTCTTCACAATGTTGGTATATGTTATCAGTTTATTTTGCTGAAATAAAACCTCACGCACTTAAATTAAGTTTCTCTTTTAGATCTTACTGTGATGTGCTTCTATTGAATGTAATACTACTCTAGGAATATACTTGAAGTCAACAAAACCGAATAATTATCTACACTGTGTGTGGGCTTTTGTGCGAAGATAACAACTGTAGTATGTAAATTAAGCTATGCAAATAGGACATACTGCTTTTTCTTAATTGGTCAATTACTAGGTTAACGGTAATAGGAACTTTGACCTTTTACAATGCTAGGTTTGTCCTCTCTCAAAGGATGCAGGAGAAGCTCCAGCATTTTAAATAGTTTATCAGAGTTGATCTGCTCCATTTTTACATGTTAGGATAGTTTAGTGGCTCCAGTGGCTCCTTGCAAGGACTTGATTGTATCTTTTCAATATAGGTACTGGAAGATTTCCCTTCTGTGCAAATGCCATTTGAGTGGCTGGTGCAGTTGGTTCCTCCATTGAAAACAAGGGCTTTCTCCATTTCTTCTTCCCCTTCAGCTCACCCCAATCAAGTGCACTTGACTGTGAATGTAGTTTCATGGACAACTCCTTTTAAGAGGAAGCGAACTGGTCTCTGCTCTACGTGGCTAGCTGGACTTGATCCACAAGATGGTATGGGTATGCTAAAATGCAACTGAAACTTTCCAATTGAGCGATCTATGTCACCTGTTATACAATAACTTTTATTTGAATGAACAGGTGTATATATTCCAGCATGGTTTTGCAAAGGCTCCCTTCCTCCTCCACCACCATCAATTCCCCTTGTACTCGTTGGGCCTGGTACAGGCTGCGCTCCTTTTCGTGGATTTGTAGAGGAAAGAGCCATACAAGACATGTCCGGCTCAGCTGCTCCTATTATGTTGTTCTTTGGTTGTCGAAATCAGGAGAATGACTTCTTGTACAAGGATTTTTGGTTGTCTCATGCACAAAACAGTGGACCACTATCCATAGCAAGGGGTGGAGGGTTTTATGTAGCCTTCTCAAGAGATCAACCACAAAAAGTTTATGTGCAGCATAAGATGCGGGAACAGAGCCAGAGGGTTTGGAATTTGTTAGTGGAGGGGGCTTCAATATACGTCTCTGGTTCATCAACCAAAATGCCTTCAGATGTAATGTCAGCCTTGGAGGAAATTATATCCAAAGAGGCTGGAGTTTCGAGGGAAACTGCTGTTTTGCAGCTTAGGAGATTGGAAAAGGATGGTAGATACCATGTCGAAGCATGGTCTTGACCCCTGCTGGGTTCTTGCATCATGGGACAATTCCCCACTGCAAGGAACTAAACTAGCTTCTAGTTTGTAGTGAGAGTACTGGGACTTCAAATTGATGGTAAGAGGATATTTGTCCAAGACACAGCATTTGTAAGAGTAATTTATATCCATGGGGACTCAAACCCGCCCCAACTACTATATTCATCAAACAATGGGATTTGAAATTGTTTTTATCTGGATTTTTAATTTCTACTCAGTTTTGAATATTGCATAATACAGTTGAGTCGTCAGGTCCAACTTTGGAAGTCAAAACTTGCAGAATTTCAGGGCCAAATAGATTACAGGTTAGTTTACAACCAAATAGCAGCAAGTTAATGCACTATATTCTCCCCCTGTATTCCATTTCCATTTCTATGACAGGCAACGAAGGAGCTTCCTTTTGAATCCGAACTTGGATTATAAGAGCATCCAGGGTGAGTTCTTTGTTTTTGATTGCTTTCAAGTATTGTTTCAATTTAAATTGAGGCTGGCCAACATGGTGTGGCAATGTTCCAAACAACTTACCTCCACCAATGTCTTTTCTGAAAGAAGGTTGGGCATAAATCGTAGTCACACCCAATGAACTAAAGATTTAAGTCTTTTTTTTTTGGCTATTTACAAATTTCTGTCCTTGTCAAGTTTGGTACGAAGGATTGTGATGCTGAGATTGATCATGGAGTTATGAATTATCTGAATTTAAATTGATTCAAGATGTTTTGGAAAGAGTTTACAGCATGAACAACAAAATTAAGAGAATCAAGAGGAAGTTAACAAAGAGAAACAAAACCTGAGAATCTTGGTGAATTATGGGTACTAAGTTTAGAATTATATTAAATTGTGAGTATTCCTTACAATCATAAGATAGCTTGAGATATTAAAATTGGTATGGTGAGAATATTGGAGCACACGCTATTTTAGAGAAATCCATATAACATTTTTAATAGCTTTCCAAATAGTTTTTTTATTATTATTATTATTTCATAGTGTTAAATAACTAGTAATGCATTAACCTCCCAATGTACTCAAGAAATTACACTAAAATTATTATTAAAAAAAACATTTGTTCAAGAGATTTTGTCTTGATGAATTTTTTAATATATGAATTTTCTCTCTTGTAAACTATTTTATTAATATAACATTCTTAGATTGCATTTTGCTCTAAATTTTGAGTAGATTTGGTGAAGTTATGTTAACAAAAACTGAAAATAATATCCTTCATATCTAACTATTATTTTTCAAGAGAAATGCTAATAAAAATAGAATACACAATTTCTTACATTATTTTTAAAATCTATGAAAGAATGATGAAGTATAATACAATTTATAAAGAAAATAGCAATAGCATAATACGAAAAATCCATATGATTTGAAATTGAATAGTTTGAAATGGAGTTTTCATGTAGCAATCAACAAATCAATTAATAAATTGATGAATGATTTTTGTTTTTATGAGAAAATGATTGTAAATATTAGCGTCATACAGGTTCCCTCTTCTAATTTTTTTTTTATTTTTGAAAGTTAGCTGAACATGACGGTCAGTCTTCAATCTATCCCTATTATTTCAATTACTTTTAATCTAAATATTCTAGTTCATTATCCACAATATCCTTGTAGTATATATTTTCATATTAACCGATAAAAATATCCCTACTTTAGAAATTTAAACCCCCACCAAATTTATTAAAAAGAAAGTATGATACAATTTTAGTTGTTTGATTATTCATATTTAATTAGTTATTTGATAATTTAACTATATTAACATATATATTTTTATTTTTATTATCATAGTCGTTATAATTATATATATTTAAATAAAAATATTAACAGATCTTGTGTAGTATTTTTTTTTCAATTTGGTATCAATTTTTAAAATTCATTTTATTGATTGAAATTGAATTTAGAAGGTTTATATCTTGAAACCAAAATTAAAAGGTAATGATTTTAAAAAATAATTTATATGTTATATTTTATTTTCTCTATGCGTATAAAATTTAAATTTTTAATTATTCTTTATATTTTAAGAAAATACTATTGTATCATTTAGTTTTGAAATTTTATTAAGAAAAAACTTGATTGAAAAATAACAAGGAATCAAATAATACATAAATAAACTACTATACTATTATAAACTTTTAAACAACTTGAAGAACATTCACATGGGTGTAAAGCAAAGTTTGTAAATATGTATTTATTAGATTAGTGAGTAATGATGTTTAATTTACTATAATAAAGTATGCTAAACATAAAAAAGTTTTCAAGAAAAGTCTAAAGTTCATACATGTTTAAATCAATAAACATGCAAAATAATAACTCAAGATAAACATATTATCAACACAAATATAATATTAGCATGCATACTAATTATATATCCAAACTTACAATTAATACTAATTTAAAGTCCTAGCATGTGTACTAATAATAAAAATTTATATATGTTTAAATTAATATAAAAAAGGGTATTAACTTGTTAAAATACTTTAAAATAATGAGATTTTTGTTGTAATCAATAATGAATATTTTGTTCTTAAAGCTTTATTGCTTTTCACTTGTACAACTATAATGTTTGCAATATCCCTTCTAAGATTTCAGCAATACCACCTTGGTTTAAATACACTTTTAAACAAGGTGTGTGAACCAAAGAAAATAAAACTCAAATATCTTTAAACAAGATGAACCTAAGCTCTAGATTTTGAAGGAAAACCAAAGCATAAAAAAAAAATGAAAACACTAAAAATAAGGTGAGAAAGATTGTGAAAAAATATTAAAAATTCAAGTTAGAAAATCTTTCTTCATCCCCTTTTTAAAATGAATTTTGGAAGTTAAAAAGTTGAGGAATTAATAAAAATTAATTCCCACCATTATCAACCATAATAAATCAAGAATTAAATCTAGAAAAACCAAGAGTTCTTTAAGTGGAAAAACCAAGGGTTCTTTGAGATTAATTTCTCATTCCCCTATAATTTGTTTATTTTAAACAAATTTCCAACAATCCCCCACATGAAGAGAAACTATCTCAACAGTTTAAAAATGACTCAAAGATTTATTAAGAGATACTGATTTGGTAGATTACTACATTATGATAGTTTGACTTTGAACTTTTCTTAGTGAAATACTATCAGATTTACTTGACTAAATAGTAAACATGATATCTTGAACTATTCAACCTTTTATATAAACCAAGACAATAGTACTCACATAGTTCTCTACCTAGAGATTTCTTTTCATTCTCACCGTTGTGTTAATTTTGGCCCTAAACAACTCTTGAATTCATGAGTGCTTTAGAGAATTCAATGTTTATCGAAATTCTCAAAGAAACGACCATATATTCTCACTCATATAAGTGATCTTTCATTAAGAGTATTTTGCTATACTCCACTTGATGTACCATGATATGAAAATCATTAAGAGCTCAGCTCACC
>Ga0307511_10002489_pt1 | contig 19250 bp, 20 predicted proteins | sample 13_EM_MG_FD_200266 | JGI IMG/M metagenome (GOLD analysis project Ga0307511, IMG submission 200266) | Populus trichocarpa ectomycorrhiza microbial communities from riparian zone in the Pacific Northwest, United States - 13_EM | ecosystem: Host-associated > Plants > Roots > Unclassified | place... | reverse complement strand
CTCGGCGCCCTTGCGGATCGTGTCCCAGAACGTGTCGCCGGAAGGTGCGTGGGTGACCATCGCGATCGTCATACGGGGTGTGGTCGCCTTGCCCGCGGAGACGCTGCCCGCCGACTCGTCGGACTTCTTGCCGCCGGAGCTGCTGGAGCAGCCCGCGAGGGTGAGGGCGGCCGCGGCGGCGACGGCCATGACGGGGGCGATTCTGCGGGAGCGGGGAAGGGCTGTACGGCTCATGGTTCGTGCACCTCGCTGTGCGACTGAAAGAGGTAGCAGGGCGGTGGTTCGCAGCTGCTGGATGGGCCGGGGCCGGAATGGAGGACCGGGAGTGGGCTCGCCGGGTGCTGTGGCGGCTCGATGTACCGTCCGCGACCGCCTGTCGCCTTGTGGGCGATGTCGACGGTGAGCGCGTGTCCCCGCCGGTCGCGGGCGACGGGCCAACGACCTTCGTTGGAACGTCAGGACAATTTAAAGCGCTTTAATTCCTGGTACTATCGACTCGTTTCGAGAGCGTGTCAAGGGCGTTGCGCGAGAAGAATGCGGCCGGGAGGCACAAGTGGAGGACGCTTGGGCGGAACGTCGCCGGGCTGAGAAGAAGCGCCCACGGCTGGAGGACGTAGCGGCACGCGTAGGCGTCTCCACCGCGTCCGTCTCCCTCGTTTTGCGCGGTGTGGCGGGCCCCAGTGAACGCACTCGGCAGCGCGTCCTGAAAGCCGCCGCCGACCTCGGCTACCAGGTGGACCGCACCGCCAGCCTGCTGGCCAGCAGGCGCACCCGGATGCTCGGCGTGATGGTCGACGTGCACAGCCCCTTCCACGCCGACCTGGTCGAGCACCTGCACTCGGCCGCCGAGGAGGTGGGCTACGACCTCGTCCTGAGCACCCAGACCCGCACCCGCGACGAGCGCACCGCCATCGAGACGCTGCTGGCCTTCCGCAGCGAGGCGTTGATCCTGCTCGGCCCGACCGCTCCCGTCGACACGCTCGCGGCACTCGACGGCAAGGCCCCCGTCATCGTCGTGGGTCGGCGCATCGAGGAAGGGGAGTTGGACGTGGTCCGCACCGCGGACGACGACGGCGTGGGCCAGATCATCGACCGCCTCGTGGCGCTCGGGCACCGCGAGATCACGTACGTCGACGGCGGCAAGGGGGTGATCGCCACCGACCGGCGCCGCGGATACCGCACCGCCATGCGGCGCCACGGCCTGGACGCGCACATCAAGGTGTTGCGCGGAGACAACACCGAGGCGGCCGGCGAGCGCGCCGCCCGCCACCTCCTCGAAGCGGACCAACTGCCCACCGCCGTGGTCGCGTTCAACGACCAGAGCGCGATCGGCGTCCTGGCCGCTCTCGCCCGCGCCGGTGTCTCCGTACCCGGAGAGGTGTCCGTCGCGGGATATGACGACGACAGACTCTCCCGCCTGAGCTGCTTCGACCTGACCACGGTCAGTCAGGGAGCGGAGGAACAGGCCCGCTATGCGGTGGCCGCGGCGGTGGAACGCCTCGACCAGGGTCGTACCGAATCCCGCGAGGTCGTTCTGGCCCCGCATCTCGTCGAGCGCCGCACCATAGCCGGGCCGCGCTGACATTGTCCGTGCCGGTCACGCAGGTTGCCGGCGCCTGAGGTGTGGGTGGTCGGGCCCCGAAGGCTCCGGCAGAACAACTCTCACGCGACCGCACTGATCACTTTCGTCAGGTACTGGTCGAAGGGGTCCGGCTTGTAGAGAAGCCCGCTGTACTCGACAGGGATCCGGTACCCGTCTATTTCGGCGGTAGGTGTGCCGGGCCCTTCGTGCCCGTTGTAGTGCCCGGCGGCGGCGAACACCTTCTCGGCGGAGTCCACGAAGTCCTGGTACTTCATGGACGTCACCGCGGTGTCGAAGGACGGGCTCCGCAGCCCCGCCACCTTGCCCGCCAGTTCCAGCAGGCGTGCGTTGGTGAATCCGTCCACCTCCTCGGAGGGCTGGTTCTGGTAGAGGACGGCGTGATACTCGGCGAACTTCCCGCTCGCCACCGCCGCGCGCAGCGCGTTGACCGCCTTCTTCGACCCGTTCCCTCCCAGCCGCGGGTCCAGGAACGACGCCATCGTGTACTCGACCTTGACCTTGTGCCGCAGAACCCACTTGGTCAGGACCGGGCCGCCGCCCGTGGTCTCGAATTCCCTGCAGTACGGGCAGCGCGGGTCTTCGTAGAGACGCACGGTCACCGGCGCCTTGGGGTCGCCCACCAGAATGGTCGTGCCGTCCGATTCCACCTGCTCGGGTGCGTCGGCCAGCCGTGGGTAGTCGGTCTTGCCCTTGGCTTGTTGCCCGTCGCCGTCTGCAGCGATCGGGTGCCGGGACCCGCAGCTCACCAGTGCCGCACCGAGCACGCCTGTCAACACGGCTGCCGTCAGCCGTCTAGTTCCATGATTCAACCGCACTATGCCCCCCTGTGGTCATCGAAGGGGAGAGTAGGCCATCCGCTACAGGCCCATGGCTCGGGGTCCGGTTCTTCCGTCCTTCTCAACCAACCGGTGCCACCCGATCCCAGCGCGCTCCAGGTGACAACAGCTCATTCACTGAAGGCTGTTCTGCGTACGGCATCATGTCTGGAAACTCGGTGCGTTGTGGCAAACCGGATCTCGTTCGAAGCCTGCGGTGCGGGTGATCATTCGGACAGAGATGCCAGTGTGGTCGTGGGCATGAAGAAACGGGCCCCTTGGTAGTGACGTGGTTGTTGAGGCCGGTCACGAGCAAGGAGACCCGTTGTCCGACGAGTTGACCATCTCTGCTGTACCCGCGTCCACCACGGTCACCCCGGAGTGTGACTGCTACGTGCACAGGTTCGGTTCGATCGCTTCGGGACAGCGGGCGAGGTGCTGTCCGAGTGACATGACGGATGCGGAGTGGGCCGAGGTCCGCTCCGCGGTGCCGGCCTGGCTGCTGAAGCGGGGCGGGCGTCCGGAGGCGTACTGCCACCGCGAGATGCTCGACGCGGTGCGCTACCTGGTCGACAACGGCGTGAAGTGGATGGCCATGCCGGTCGACTTCCCGTACTGGCGGGCGGTCTACGACTTCTTCCGCCGCTGGCGGACCTACGACTATGTGCGTGAACTGCACGAACGCCTGCGCCGCACGGCGAGGGAATGCTCAGGCCGCAACGCCGAGCCCAGTGCGGGAATCATTGACAGTCAGTCGGTGGACGCCTCCGAGACCGTTGGCGAGGACAGTCGCGGATGCGACGGCGGCACGTCGCGTGACGGGCGTAAGCGTCACATCCTGACCGATACCGAGGGCCTGCTCCTTGAGGTCACTGTGACCACGGTCGATGTGACCACGGTCGATGTGCACGACTCCAAGGCCGCCTCCGCACTGCTGGAGATGTTCATGGACCAGCCGGTCCGGCTGCTGAAGCTGGTGTGGGTCGACAGTGCCTACCAGGGTCCTGCGCTGGCGAAGGCGTTCGCCCGCCACGGAGTCCGGATCGAAAGGTCGTGCGCCGCTCCGACGGACAACGCGGATTTGTCGTACTGGCCCGCAGGCGGGTCGTGGAGCGCACGCTGAGCTGGCTGGCTGCTCACGCCGCCTCAACCGCGACCACGAACGCCGCCCCGACCATCATGCCCAGATGGTGTGGTGGGCCGCCGTGATCAGGCTGTCCCGGCGCCTGGCCGCAGACGCTCCGCGCTGGCCGGAGAAACGCCCCGCCCGACTGCTCCGGGCGCGGGCATGAACCGTCCTTCCTGCGCCCGCACCAGCCGGCCCCGCCTCTCCAGCACGTAGGCACGGTGACGGGTCTTCTCCACCTCGTTCTTGATCTCCGCTTTCCGGCCCACCGCCCGCGTCAGCTCCACCCTGTTCACCGGTCCCGAAGCGGCCACCACCGCGGCGAACACCTCCTGATACAGGCCGCTGAGCACCTCCTCGCCCATACCCGACCGCCACACCGGCGGCCGCTCACCATGCCCCGCGCCGGGGCCGCCTGATCCCACGGCGGCAGCCATCTCACCACCAGAGGCACGGAAACCGGCGTATTCACCGGGCTCTCCCCGGCCAGCACCGACACAAGCTCCTCACGCCCCACCCGGGCCCGCTCAACTCGCTCCCGCGCGGCATCCACCTCCGCCTGAGCCTGCTCCAGGACCTCCGTCCAGGACTCCAGATCCTGCCTCGCCCGCGCCTCACGCTGTTCCATCAACCCCAGGATCGACGGCATCGCGACCTCCTCGATCAACAACAAGCCGCCCGCTGCCTGCCCCTACCCCGTCGCGATCATGCCCCGCACACGAAGGAGTCCCTGCTCATCGAACAGGGACTCCCTTTGCCGCAACGCACTGAGACATGGTACCGATGGTATCGCTGGTACCAGCAGAGCGGCCCCCCCCGGAACGGGGGCGACCCGAGCCGCCATCGGCGCACAGGGGGGCCAGGCGCAGGGCTGTTATCTCGCCGGACACCTCAGCCGGACTATGGTGACGAGAGCGTGCCGGATCGCGCTGACAACGACCTCTCCCCACGGCTTCGTCAACACCGGTGTATCGGTTCACCGGCCCCCGTCAGCGCCCCCTTTGGGTTGGGGAGCGGGTGCGGGCCGATGACTGTGGGGAGCGCTGTGGTCGGCCGGACAGTGCGACGCGTCAGCCGGGCAGCTGTGGCGGATGCCTCGCCCCGAGGACGGTACGACCGGATCACCAGGGACCCCCGGAACGTGCTGAAGGGCTCGGGCCTTGCCGGGCGGAGAGGGGAGCAGAGACTGAACGCCGAGGCCGAGGCGCACAACACCGCCGTTCCGGCCGAACTGTGTGTGCTTTGTCGCCATATGTCGACGCCTCAGCTGCCTGTCCTGCACGCGCTCGCTACATCTGGACGAGGTGCATTCAGAGAAGGGGGCTCTCATGGTGCTGTCGATCAATGTGGCCGTGCTCCTGGCGGTCATCATCGTGCTGAGACTTCGGCGCCGCACTGAGGCGCGTAAGCGGACCGACGAGCAGCTGACCGTGCTGATCGTGTTGGTGTTCGGAGTGCTGGTCGCCCCCACCGCCCTCGGGCAGGGAATCCTGAACGTGGTGGGCCAACTCGCCGACGGCATCACCCAGTCGGGCCACTGACGCTTCCCGGCTCCGGCGGTGCTCGACTCCGAAGTGCGGGAATGCGGCGGTTCCTTCCCCGGAGCTGCATGGGTAGCAGGCTGGTGGCGTGACACGGAAGATGCGCCGCGGTGCGCAGCGCCGGGCGCAGCTGCCCCAGGACGTAGGGGCGAGGCGCCGGTATACGGCAGAAGTTGACACCTTCGCAGCGGTTCTTCGGTCAAACTGCCCGTCGCTCAGGGCGATTTACGCGACCGTTTGCCCTTGTCCGGGGAGGACGTACCGTCGGTTGGACGCACGTCCCGGGCAGACATCCGCGCATTCCGTGACCTGCTCGGCTGCGCCACTTAACGGAAGACGGTCACACCGGGAGGCCTGCGGGTCGAGGCGAGTCGGGTTGGGTCCGCGACCTTCCACGCACCTGGCGGGGGCGCGCTGAGCAGACGTGTGGCCTCCGATCGGGTCAACCACAGCGCGTCCTGCGGGCTCGGCGACACGCCCGGGATTCGCATCGAACGCGCAGGTCAAAGAGGTGTGGCCGTTCTCGGGTGGGCGAACGGCTCGACCGATGGAGGCGGCCGGGGGAGTAGGCCGAGCGTGCGTTCCGAGTGGTGGGCCAGGCGGATCGAAGTGACGGTAGATCACGTCGTACCGGATTCACCTGTGCTGACAAGAGGTCAGCTGCCGGTCCTGACGGAAGGACTCCGACGATGCGATCTGCCCGCATGCTCCTTGCTGCCGCGACGGCCACCGCCGCTCTCGCGATCGCCGCCCCTGGCGCCTACGCCGCCACGCTCGGCGACGGGGGCCACGACTCCTCGTCCTCCTCGACGAAGGAGCACGACGACTCCTCCTCTTCCTACAGCAGGGAGCACGACAAAGACAGCGACCACGACAAGGGCTCGTGGCACGAGAAGCCGAATGGCGGTATGCACACCGGCGGCGGCGCGCTGACAGCCGTCAAGACGGACGACTCGGTCAAGGGCGACAAGAAGTTCGACCCGGAGACCTACAAGGACAAGGAGTCCTCGGGCTCGGACCAGGAAAAGGGCTCCTGGAACTCCGAGCAGGACGGGGGATCGGGGGAGGAGCACGGTAGGGACGAGGAGGAGAAGCCGCATGGCGGCATGCACACCGGTGGCGGCGCGCTCGCCACGCCGGGTGTCACGGCCGGCGGTGTCGCGGTCCTCGGTCTCGTGGCCGCGGGTGCCTACGTGATGCGTCGCAGGAACAACGAGGGCGGTGTGGCCTGACCATGCCTGACGACATAGTGGCCTGGGCCGCCACCCCGTACTCCGTGGCGGCTCGGCCGACTTTCCGCTAGCCCCCTTGCTGTCGACGCATGGCCCAAAGCCGTATGGGCGCGCCCGACGCAGCGCGTCCTCGACTCCGAGACGCAGCGCTTCCCCGACTCCGCTCCGCCGCTTCTCCCGCGGTCATCACGCTCGCCGTACGTCTGGGGGAGCCTGACCGCCGCTGGTTCGCTTCGCTGCCCGACCCGATGAGGTGGTGCCCGATGGCAGTCCGTTCGTCCTTTCCCGCTGAGACCCGCGATCCCCGGCGGCGCCTGGCCTGGACCGTGTGGTGCGCGGGCATCGCGATCGTCATGGCCATGAGCGTGTTCCGCGGTCACGACGATCCGTCCGGCCCCACCGGTACGTCCCACGCGGCGGCGGCCCCCGCCGCGTCCTCGGCGCCCCACCTGTCCGGCAAGTACCTGCCTCGGGCCGAGCCCACGCGGCTGCTCATTCCGAAGATCGAGGTCGACGCGCCGTTCACCGAACTCGCCACCGACGACTCGGGCCGGCTCGAACCTCCGCCGGCGGACGACGTGAACATGGTCGGCTGGTACGCCAAAGGTGCTTCGCCCGGTGAGCGTGGTGCGGCGATCATTGCCGGGCACGTCGACACCAAGACCTCCGCCGCCGTGTTCGCTGGTCTGAGCGACTTGAAGAAGGGCGACAGGTTCAGCGTCAAGCGGTCCGACGGCCGTACGGCGACGTTCGCTGTGGACAGCTCGGACACCTTCGAGAAGGACGACTTCCCCGACGAGCGCGTGTACGCGGATACCCCCGACGCCCAGGTCCGCCTGATCACCTGCGCGGGCAACTACGACCGCTCCGCCAAGGACTACACCGAGAACCTGGTGGTCTTCGCCCACCTCGTGTGACGACGACAGTAGTTGCGCCGGGGAACACCAGTCCGGTGGGCGCGCTCGGCAGCTGTGCCACGTGACGCCTTCCCCGCTCTCGTCGTCACCGCCGGATGTGTTGATGGAGCCGGCAATGTAGCCGTTGGCGGCGATCAGCCCGTCGCCCGGCATCCACCCCAGCATGGTGTCCTGGTGGGTATGCGGTTGCCTACGAAGCGATGCGGAGGGTGCTGATCGGAGTTGATCAGCGCAGGCTGTGGACGACCCCCTGTTCCGCCCGGCGCACCCCGGCCGGGCGCCCCCGGGGATGGGGACCTGGCCGGCGACGTGGACTTCGGTTTCACTGTGAGAGTGGTGGCCGCGGTGACCGGTGGGGCGACGGACACGTGCTGACTTCCTGCCGGATCCAGGTGCGTCAGCTGCTCCGCGGCCCGCACCGAGGCGTCACCGCAGCAGTTGTTGAACAGCACGTGGACCCGCTCAGCCCGCTCGGCGAGCGCACGAAACCGAGGCAGCCACCCAGCGAGTTCACCATCGGAGTACGTGTAGCGGCAGCGGTCTTCTTTGCTCCCTCGTCCCGAGCCCGCACTTCACGCCGTTCCATCAACGCGATCACCGACGGCACCGACCACCTCCAGGACGAGAAAACCACCCGTCCCGGTGCTGCCCGGGCCCACCGACGAGAACACGTCGATCATGGAAGAACCGCAGCTCTTCGAGCTGCGGTTCGGTTGGCCACAACGCTCTCAGTCTGCGTCGTACCGGTAGTTCCTGGACTGCGCCGACCAGTAGTGCCGGCTGCCGCATCGTCTCATTTGCCGGGCAGGCAGTTGGCAAGCCAGTCTGCCTGTTCCGCACGATCGACGCCGCCGTCGCCGTCCACCACGTAGGCCAACGCATCCACAAAAGTGGAACCCAGCGGCCAGAGCCAGTTCGGCCCCACGGCGACGACGCGACCGCCGGCCGCAATATACGTACGGAACTGGATCGACCACATCCCCAGGGGACTGAAATTCTCCCCGTGGTGAAGCCTCAACTTGGACGCTTCCTCGGCGGCGTCGACGCAGGCGTCAACGGGGTCCATACGCAGTGACGAACCAGGAACACGGGTCAAGGAACTCTCAATCGTCAGCCCGCCGAACTCGGCCCAGACAGCCACCGCGACGCTGTTGAGTTCGAACCCGGCACCCGTCAGTTGCCGCGTCCACTCCGCGATGGCGATCTTGCGACCCGCTCTCCACCCAGCAGTACCGAGCGCGTCGAGCACCGATGGACTGCAAGCCGTCACCGACTCGCCAATGTGTTCTATGCGCTCTCCCACTCGACCCTGTCTGTTGCCCCAGTCTGCCGCACACTCTCACCAGCGGACAGGGCGAACGGTCACGAAGGACACTGAAATCGTTTACGGACAGCCCTTATTGGTCCGAGCCCACTGCTCGTCCGTCGCGGCCATCCGCATTCAGTACGTCGACGAAGATCTCACGCTGCGCCGTGCCGCAGCACTCGGAACCGATCGGGACGACCTGCCGCCACCCCGCCCTGAATCCTGCCGACATGCCGAACCCTCCGTCGTACTGCACATCAGCTATCCGCCCTGCGTGCGCAGCTGATGCTCGTAGGCGAAGATCACGACCTGCACCCGGTCGCGGAGCTGCAGTTTGGTGAGGATGCGCGTGATGTGGGTCTTGACGGTGGCCTCGGTGAGGAAGAGACGTTCCGCGATCTCGGCGTTCGAGAGGCCGGCGGCGATGAGGTGGAACACCTCCCGTTCGCGGGCCGTCAGGTGGGCGAAGCGCGCGCCCGCGTCATCGGCGCGAGGCCAGGGCGCGATCTGGGCGAAGCGGTCGACGAGACCGCGGGTGATGCGCGGGGTGAGGACGGCGTCGCCGGAGGCCACGGCCCGGATCGCCGCCTGCAGTACGGCCGGGACGACGTCCTTGAGGAGGAATCCGCAGGCTCCGGCGCGGAGGCCTTCGAAGGCGTATTCGTCGAGGTCGAAGGTGGTGAGGATGAGAACGCGCGAGGCTGTGCTGGAGGTGATGCGGCGGGTCGCCTCGATGCCGTCCATGACCGGCATCCGTACGTCCATGAGCACCACGTCCGGCAGGGTGCGCCGCGCGAGCTCGACCGCCTCCGCGCCGTCGGCGCTCTCGCCGACGACGGTGATGCCCGGCATCGTGTCGAGGAGGCTGCGGAAGGCCATGCGGACAAGCGCCTGGTCGTCGGCGAGCAGGATCGAGATGGTCATCGCGGTTCCCCGAGTTTCAGTTCACCGGAGACGGCCCATCCGGAGCCGGTGGGTCCCGCCCGGAGGTCACCGTCGAACATCGCGACCCGTTCCCGCATCCCGGTCAGTCCGTTGCCGGTACGCGCTGCGGCTCCGCCTCCGGGGGCCGGACTGCCGTCGTCGGTGACGCTGAAGCCGACCAGGTCACCGCCGCAGTGCAGGACGACGTCCACCGCCGAGGCGTTCCGGGCGTGTTTGACGACGTTCGTGAGTGACTCCTGGAGGATGCGGTAGACCGTCGTCTGCGCCTCCGCGCTCAGGGCCTCCGGGCTGCCGGTCCGGGTCAGCCGGACGTCCAGACCGGTGCCGCGGGCCTCGTCCACCAGCGACTTGAGCGAGCCGAGGTCCGGCTGCGGGGCCCGTTCGCCGCCGTCGTCGGCCCGCAGGACGCCGAGGAGCCGGCGCATTCCGGCGAGCGACTGCCGACCGGTCGACGCGGCCTGGAGCATCTTCCCGCGGGCGCCCTCCGGATCGGTTGCCGTGGTCGCGGCGGCGGCTTCGGAGAGCGCTACGACGACGACCAGGCCGTGGGCGACGATGTCGTGCATCTCCCGCGCGATCCGGGTACGTTCGGCCGCCGCGGCGAGCTGCGCCTGCTGGGCGCGCTCCTGTTCCAGGCGCTCCGCGCGGTCCTCGATGGAGGCGAGATAGCGGCGCTGCGCCCGTACCGTGGTGCCGAGGAAGAACGCCGCGGCGGCCAGCCCGCTGAGGATGACGAAGGCGTCGTTGACGCTCGCGGCCGGGGCGAACCGCACCGCGACCAGGACGACGCCGAGTTCGACGGCCGCGGCGGCGCCGAGCGAGTGCCGCAGACCGCGGTGGGCGGCGACCGTGTAGAGCGCGACCAGCACCGCGAACTCGGAGAACGAGACCGTACCGAGCGCCCAGGTCACCATCGCCACGGCCCAGCAGAACCAGAACACGGCGACCGGAGCCCGGCGGCGCAGCAGGAGTGGGCAGATCACGGTGACCGCCAGCACCCAGTCCAGCACCCCGGACCGGTTGTAGAGCAACTCGTGCGACGCGGCGACGGCGCACAGTATGGGCGGCCCGAGGAGCAGGACGAGGGACAGCGACGGGCGGTCCCGCGGCAGTCGGCGCGTCGGCTGAAGGTGCTTCACTCTGCCGACATTACGGAAGGGCGGCCTCGGGGGCGTCAATCGAAGGTCTTACATCCGCCGGAAAGTGGCCACCATTGTCGGATGTGCCGGTCCCAGTGGCGCTTTTAGCCTCGCGAAATGAGAACACGAGCAGCCACCACAGCCATGAAAGTTCCGGAGATCACCCTCGTCTTCTGGATCGCGAAACTGTGCACCACCGGATTCGGTGAGTCCTTCTCGGACTACGTCTTCTTCAACGACTACATCGGACAGCATCTGGCCATGCTCATGGGCCTCGGTCTGCTCCTCGCGTGCCTGGCCGTGCAGATCACCACGACGAAATACATTCCATGGGTCTACTGGCTCGCGGTGACGGCCGTCAGCATTTTCGGCACAATGTCGGCGGACTTCCTGAACAAGGATCTGGGGATGCCGCTCTACGCCTCCACGCTGATGCTGGTGGCCGTCCAGATCGCCGTCTTCGCCGCCTGGTACGCGACACAGCGAACCCTGGACGTGCACAGCATCGACAACCGTCTGCGGGAGCTGTTCTACTGGCTGACCGTCCTGTGCACCTTCGCGCTGGGAACAGCTGCGGGCGATTTCGCGGCCGTGACCCTGGGACTCGGCACCCTGGCCTCGTCCTTCGTCTTCCTGGGAATTATTCTGATTCCGGCGGCCGGATATCGCTGGTTCGGTCTCAACGAAGTCCTGGCTTTCTGGTTCGCCTACACCATCACCCGCCCCTTGGGTGCCTCAGTCGCGGACTGGCTTTCCGTACCCGCTCCTTATGGGGACGGACTTCAATGGGGGACCGGGCCCATCAGCCTCGTCCTCGGAATTCTCCTCGCCGGAGTCGTCGCGCTGATCGGGTCACGACACCGCCGAACCGCTCCGGAAGGCGAACCCGCGCGCTCCCACCCCGCCGGGACGCGTCAGAGTTCCAGGCGGTAGCCGTGCCCCCGCAGTCAGGATGCGTTCCGTGACCGCTGGCAGGGTCACGCCTCATGGCCTACGAACTGTCCGAAAACCCGGAAGCCGCACGGGACACCAACGGTCCCGGCCGGCACCCTGATCAGCGACAACCTGACCGACAACATGGGCGTTCCGCTGGAGACGACCACCACGGTGTTCGGGATCGTCCTCGCCGTAGTGTTCGTCGTCTGGTACCGGCGCGAGCGGACGCTGTCGATCCACAGCATCGACACCACCGGCCGCGAGTCCTTCTGCTGGCTGGCGGTGCTGTTCACCTTCGCCCTCGGCACGGCGGCCGGCGACCTGGTCTCCGAGCGCATGAACCTCGGCTACTGGCTCTCGGCCGTCCTGTTCGCCCTGGCCATCGCGGCCGTGGGCATCGCCCACTTCGCCCTCGGCCCCGACGCCGTCTGGAGCTTCTGGATCGCCTACATCCTCACCCGTCCGCTGGGCGCCTCGATCGGCGACCACCTCTCCCAGCTGACCGGCGACGGCGGCCTCGGCCTCGGCCTCGGCACCGTGGTCACGAGCGTCCTCTTCTTGGCGGTCATCCTCGGCCTGGTGGTGTTCCTGTCGGTGACCCGCAAGGACGTCATCGACCGCGAGGCCGTCGCGGGACAGGCGGCCTGAGCAGTGGGGGAGGCGTTCAGGAAGCGTTCAGGAATTGATCGACAGAGTCGGACCCGGCGGCCGTCCCCCACGGCTCGACCACGCGTTACAGGACGCCTGTTTCCTTCGCGGGAACGGGCGCCCTTCCACACCCCCCACAGAGAACAGGAGTGTCCGGCACCTTGGAGATTCCGGAAGCCCTCACCGACACCGACACCGACACCGGCACCGATGTAGCCCGTACGCACTCGCGGACGGTCGCTGCCGTCAAGTCGGTGACGAAGAAGCTGCCCGAGGTCACCCTCGCCTTCTGGATCATGAAGATCGCGGCGACGACCCTGGGCGAGACGGCCGGTGACCTCTTCGCCCAGACCCTGAAGCTCGGCTACTTCCTGACCACGATCGCACTGTTCGCGATTTTCGTGGTCACCCTGGTCGTGCAGTTGCGCTCCCGGCGCTACAACCCGTTCTTCTACTGGACGGTCATCCTGTCGACCAGCACGGCCGGCACCACGATGTCCGACTTCATGAACCGCGACGGCAGCGCCAAGTACCTTGCGAAGGGCGCGACTTCACTGGGCTGGGGCCCGCAGGGCCTAGGCCTCGGCTACCCGACCGGCGCGGCGATCCTGATCTCGATCCTGGTCGTCATCTTCGCCGTGTGGAAACTGACCGGGATGACATTCGTCATCAGGGACATCGTCAGTTTCCGCGGGGAGGCGCTGTTCTGGTCGGCGATCCTGGTCTCCAACACCCTCGGCACCTCCATGGGCGACTTCCTGTCCGACAGTTCGGGCCTCGGCTACGCAGGCGGGGCCGCGCTCGTGACCGGCGTGCTGCTGGTGCTCGTCGCTCTGATGAAGGTGCCCTCGGTGCCGAACGTGGTGCTGTTCTGGATCGCTTTCGTCCTGACCCGTCCGCTCGGCGCCACCGCAGGCGACTTCCTCACCAAGCCGACTGCCAAGGGTGGCCTCGACCTCGGTACGGCGGGCTCGTCGGCCGTACTGCTGACGGTCCTGATCCTCCTGATGACGTACGCCCACGTCCAGGAGCGTCGGCGCCACGCCCCGCGACCTTCGTAGGGCACGGTCGCCGCCTGCGGCAGCCGTATGGGGATCGCCGATCCTCCGGCCGGCGCCGAGTTCCCCGTTCGGTTGCCCTTACCGACTCAGGGCTCACGCGGTGATCTCGATGCGTGCGGTGCTGAACGTCATGGGCGTGCCGGTCACGGACTTGGTCTCCAGGCGCTCGTTGCATCGAGGTCACCTGCCCTCCTGGCCGGGCGCCTTCGCCGACTCTCCTTCTTGGGGAAACCCATGCCTGCTTGGTGAAGACCCGACCGCTCATTCCGGACGTGTTCACAGATGTGCCGGTTCCGGTACACAAGGCGCGACTCTGATGGGCCCGGCACCCGCAGCCCGCTCCGAACACCCGGGAGAAACCAGATGCCCAGAAGCCACGTCAGGCCCGCAGCCCTCCTCGCCGCCCGCGGGTCCTGGCCGGGGTGACCGCCGCCCAGCCCGCGGCGTTCGCCGCCTCCCACCACCCGGCCGCCACCCGGCACGTCCTGCTGGTGTCGGTCGACGGGCTGCACCAGTCGGACCTGGCCGGGTACACCGCAAGACTGTAGTAGATGCCCTTGCTCGTGCCCTCCGGCTGGACGCGCACGAGCACGCGCATCTGCGCGATCTCACCGAGCGTGTCGACCGGAGGCCCGCGCCGGAGCCTTCTGCCGTAGCCGAACGGACCGTGCGGCCCGACATCGAGCTGATGCTGGAGAGCCTGCGCCCCAACCCTGCGTACGTGATCAGCCGCACGATGGACATCCTCGCCGGCAACGCCGGCTCGGTCCGCCTGTTCGCGGGGACGGAGGACTGGCCGGCCGAGCGCCGCAACGCGCTGCGCTACCTCTTCCTGGACCCGCACGCGCCGAAGCTGTTCGCGGACTGGGACGAGCAGGTCCGCACCTGGGTCGGTCGTATCCGCGCCCCGGCCGGCACCGAAACCGGACACCCTCGGCCTGGCCCCGCTCATCGACGAACTCACCCGGGAAAGCCCGGAGGTCGTGCGCCGTTGGACGGACTACGACGTGCAGCCGCACCCGCGCGGCGAGAAGACGTTCCACCACCCGGAGGTCGGCGACCTCGCCCTCGGCCACCAGTCATGCGAAGCCCACCGAGGAGAAGCAGGGCTGACGGATTCATATCGCAACTTTGTGCCGCACAGCGGCCGTTCGGTATCCGCAACTTGACTGCACGCGGTTCTCCCAGGGCCGGCTTGCTCAGCTGGTCGGTGAAGCAGAAGCGTGATCCTGATGTGGCCGCCCACCATGAGTACCTTCATCGAGGTGCTTCCTGCCGCGGGTCAATCTGGCTGGGGTCGAACTGCCGGGGGTGAAGGGGCGGGGGCGAAGCTGCGGGTACCTCCAAGGGCTTCTTGGTCCGGCTGACCGATCAACCACGTGCACCGCATAGTCGTGCGGCCCGGGCTACTGCGTGCCCAGATCCAGCGCCCGCACGAGATCGATGCCCTGGGCGAGATTGGCCAGGCGCGCTTCGAGCGTGCCGCCCGCCGGGTACAGGCGGACGGTGTCGACCCCCGCGTCCCGCCACACGCAGAGTCGTTCCCGGACCATCTCCTCGGTGCCGATGAGCGTGGTCGCCAGCACCATCTCGTCCGTCACCAGGGCGGCGGCTGCGTCGCGGTCGCCTGCCTGCCAACGCTCCCGCACCTGGGCAGAGACCTCGGCCCACCCCTGGCGGCTGTAGGCGTTGTTGTAGAAGTTGGTGGAGCCCGAGCCCATGCCGCCCAGCGAGAAGGCGAGTTCCTTCTTGCGGCTACCGACGATCCCGCCCAACAGGGCAGGATCGGAGACGATGTTGATCTCGGCTCCCTGGCAGACGTCGAGTCCGGCCCGGGTGCGGCCGACGCGGGCAAGCCCGGCGTCCAGATGCGTGAAGTAGGCGTCGGCGCCCTCCGGGACGAAGCTGGTGCCGAGCCATCCGTCGGCGATCTCCCCGGTCAGTTCCAGCATCTTCGGCGAGAGGGCCGCGAGATAGATCGGTACCGGGACGGCGTCCAGACTCAGCCGCATGGGCCGCCCTTCCCCACTGGGGAGGGGGATGGTGAACTGCCGTCCTTGATACGAGATCTTCTCGCCGGTGAAGGAGCTGCGGATGATCTCGACAGTCTCCCGCATCCGGGTCAGCGGGCGCGCGAAGGGGATCCCGTGCAGGCCTTCGACGACCTGGGGACCGGACGCCCCGAGGCCCAGGAGGAAGCGCCCATCGGAGAGGTGGGCGAGGGTCATTGCGGTCTGCGCGAGAGTGACGGGCGAGCGGGTGCCGAGTTGGATCACACCGGAGCCCAGCAGCATCCGCTCGGTGCGGGCGGCCAGGAAGCCGAGCGGTGAGGGCGCGTCACTGCCCCACGCCTCGGCCACCCAGCAGATGTCCAGACCCAGCTTCTCCGCCTCCAGGACGAAGTCGACGGTCTCCCGCCAGTCGCCCCCCGACGCCTCGATGGTGGTGGCGGTGCGCATCACGACTGCCCTTCTGCCAGCCCCTTGATGGCGGCGAGATTGGCCTTGATGCCGGTCTCGAACTCGCGCAGCCGGACGAAGACGATCTTCTGCTCCTTGTCGGGCATGGCGTCGATGGCGAAGCACAGCCCCGAGCGCCCCGGACCCATCTGCGCCGACTGCTCCAGCACGGTGCCGTCGCCCTGAGGGAGCAGGGTGAACCGCCACACGCTGCTCGGGTACTCCGGGTCGCCCACCGCCCAGGCGAAGCGCTCCGGAGCCTGGCACTCGACGAGAGTGCTGACAGTCTCCCAATTCCCCAGCGAGGGGTGTGCACTGCGGCCGACGAAACGCTGCCCCGGGCGCGTGCCGTCGGCACCGTCGAGCCACTCGACCTGCTGCACTTCGGCGCTCAGGCGCGGCATGAGGCGGATGTCGCTGACGTACGCCCAGACCACCTCGCGCGGAGCGCCGATGTAGGTGTCCACGGCCACCGTGGGGGTGTCCGCATACACCTGCCCTGTCCACTTCATCGACCCCACTCCTTCCTCGCTGAGGTGCATGGTTTCGTAGATGGACTCACTTGCGCAAGGCTGGTTGCAGGCCGCTGCCTGCTAAGTCTTCTTGCGGGACTCGTATCATCTGTTGGATGAGGCGTACGTCATTCGCGAACTGGCCGTGCTCGGTTGCCAGGACGGTCGATCTGCTCGGTGACTGGTGGACCCCCCTGGTGCTCCGGGACGCGTTCTACGGGATCCGCCGCTTCGACGACTTCCAGCAGGAGCTCGGCATCGCCCGCACCACCCTCGCCGAGCGCCTGCGCAGGCTGGTGGACGCAGGCCTGCTGGAGAAACAGGTCTACGAGACCCAGCCGGTCAGGCACGAATACCTGCTCACCGAGGCCGGCCGTGACTTCTACGGCGTGATCCTGGCGATGACGGCCTGGGGAGACAAATGGCTCGCCGACGACGCGGGCGTGCCCGTCACCACCCATCACGACACCTGCGGGCACGACACCCACGCGGAAGTGGTGTGCGCGCGCTGCAAGGAGCCTCTCGCCTGGGAGGACGTCACGCCCCGCCCCGGCCCCGGCTATCCACCCAAACTGCTCAGCCGTCCGGCCGTCCGGCGCCGATTCCGGCTCGACGGTCCGGGAGAGCATGCACCGGCCGCAAGGTGACACCGCTGCGCCGCCGAGCGAGACCTCCGGCAACTCAACTTGCCCTCTGCCGTGCTGCGTTCGGCGAGAAACCGATACCGATCACGTCCTGCGCAGCACACTCGCCGGCCACTGGGAAGTGGCCGCCCGGTCGGTCCAGGGACCGCAGGTCCAGGGCAGGTGCCATCCGCAGATTCACCGCATCGCGCCACGTCCCTCACTTGAGCCATTCCTGCACCCAACTCCGCGACAGCCTGACCCGCTCAACCCGACGATAATCATCGGGTCGTGGACTGGACCGGGGTGAGGTCGTCGATGGGCAACAGGGACAAGCGGCTCGCCGCGCTGGAGATGCTCGAAATGGGAGAGGGGACAGCTCGTCACGGCTGGGTCCTGGACGACCAGGCACCGAGCGCCGTTCAGCGCAGCGTCAAACGGGTGGCGGAAGAGGGGCTGGCTGAACTGGCCGACCGAGATACCCGTGCCGAACTCTCCGCTCTCCACTCGCGGCCGTACGGTGGGCCGCGCGTCTGACCCCGTACGGGCGTGACGCGCTGCTCTACGCGCGCGTCCTGCCGCTCCCGGTGCAGGACCCGGATGAGCCGGCACCCGGTGAGCAGTACGTGCACCTGCGCCCGGCGCAGATGGACGCCCTGCGCCGGTTCGTCGCCCTCTCCAACGAACTGGCCGTCCCGCCCGCCGTCGGACTCGCCGAGCGCGTCCGCGCAGCGGATTTCAGCCGTACGGACAACCGCTGGCAGCTGTGTCTGACGCCGCAGCAGATCACCTCGGTCGCCTACGGCCTCTACCTGTACCGCCTCACCGCATCCGAGGCGGAGGCCAACCGGTTCGCCCGTGACTACAACGTCATCTACCGGCCCCACCCGGCCACGGGTGTGCCGACGGCGGTCGGCCTCACCCAGGCGCCCGCCCCCTCGCGCGTTGCGAATCAGGGGACTGCTCAGGGCTGAAGACGGCGCGAACTGCACCCACTGACAAGGACGTTGGCCGCCGTCCGCGGTGGCGGAGCTCCGGGGCCCGAGGTAACGGGTCCGGCGTACGTGGGCTCGCGGGAGAGTGCCCCCACTCCGATCGTTCGCGGCGCGCTGATGCTCCGTGATCGGTGTCCGAAATCCGTACCCGTGTCGGATGGCGGGCGCCCTGACCAGCATCTCGTGTGCCGTCAGGATGGAGCGCTGGATGGGGATTGCTCGGCCATTTTCATGATCTGGCGGCCCGCGCGTACCAGTCTGCGCTGTGCAGCAGGAGGTCAGTCGTAGATGCCCAACTCCTGAAGTCCAATGACCATCCCCTCCAGTACTGCCATGGAATGATCGACTGCGGAGAAGTCCGGGGCCGGAGCCGACGGGCCGGCAGTCTCCGAAGACTGCTGCCTCGGCTCGGTGTTGGCGATGTACTGCTTGCCGTCGGTGCCGACGATCCGTGCCGAGGTGTTCCGTTTGGAACACCTGCCGAGGTCCCTGGTGACAGTCCCGACCCCGGAGGACGTGGCTGCCTCGATGGCCCGTACGCGCAGACCGACACCCTCAGCAGCCCGACGACCTGTCGGCGCTTCTTGTGCGGCAACCGCATGCCGGAATGGACGAACTCGGCCGCGCAGTAGGCATCCCAGGACGGATAACCCAGAGCCTGCCACGCACGTGCGGCATACGCCTGACAGACCACAAGGCCCACACATCGTCCAGTGTGCGGCGGATTTGGTCCGTCAGAGCGCGTGCCTGCGTTGCCGACAGCGCGACCTCTTCATGGACGGAAAGATCAGTCGCGAAAGGAAGTATGCCCCGGAAACGGCCTTGGGTCTGACGATGCCAGGCCGAAGGCCTACGGGATGGAACCGACCCGGATTCGAGCTTCTCTTCAAGTGACGCTCCGCGACCGCTGTCCAAGGTCAGTGTAGAGGCGGCTTCAGACGCCGAATTCCGGGTCGTCGCGGTGGGCGTCGAACAGTGCAAGACCGATACCAGCGGGGCATCGTGTGTTTCAGTCCGGCCCGTCAACGGGCAGCCCCTGGAGCAACCCGAGTTGGTGCAACAGGCCCAGCCTTTTCGCCTCTTGGTAGACGTCCACCATGCCGACTTCCAGAACGGCCAGGAGCCACGCCAGCGCACGCATGCGTTCATCCGGGTCCAGGCCGGCGAGTTGCGGGTGCGCAGCCGTCATCACACGCAACTCGTGTTCTCTCCGCAGCAGCTGTCGACAGCGGGGCCACTCGAGTGGGTCTACAGACGTCGGCGTGCTGCACCGAGTTCAGGCATGCGCTCGGTCGCGGTGCGGTCGTTCCAGACGTTGGCCAGTTGCACGCGCGAGTGCACGTCGAGCTTCGCGAAGATTGAACGCAGGTGTGTTCCCACGGTGTTGGGCGA
>Ga0307511_10002488_pt1 | contig 19259 bp, 10 predicted proteins | sample 13_EM_MG_FD_200266 | JGI IMG/M metagenome (GOLD analysis project Ga0307511, IMG submission 200266) | Populus trichocarpa ectomycorrhiza microbial communities from riparian zone in the Pacific Northwest, United States - 13_EM | ecosystem: Host-associated > Plants > Roots > Unclassified | place... | reverse complement strand
CCTGGCCGCCACCTTCGCCACCAAGACCCTGTCCAACACCTACAACGTGATTGCCAACGGCCTGGAACAGACCATGACCCTGGCGATCCTGGTGGTCGGCGCCTTGCTGGTGATGGATGCGACCAACAGCGCCCAGGCCGGTGGGCCGGTATTCACCATCGGCATGCTGGTGGCGTTCCAGATGTTCGCCAGCCGCATGAGCCAGCCGATGCTGCGCCTGGTAGGGCTGTGGCAGGAGTTCCAGCAGGCCAATATCTCAGTGAAGAGACTCGGCGACCTGATGGATGCACCGGCGGAGCCGTACACGCTGATCCCCCAGCGCGCCAACAACGACAAGCCGGGAAACATCCAGTTCGAGAATGTGTCGTTCCGGTACAGCGAGAAGCATCCGTATCTATACAAGAACCTGAACCTGCAGTTCAAGCCGGGCAAGCTCACCGTTCTCATGGGCCCCAGCGGCTGCGGCAAAAGCACCTTGGCCAAGCTGCTCCAAGGCTTTTACCCGCCCAGCGATGGCAGCATCAAGATCGATGGATACGACATCCGCTACATGTCTGCGAACGAGCTAAGAAGTACCTTCGGGGTCGTACCGCAGGAGACCACCCTGTTCTCCGGCACCGTGTACGACAACCTGCAAGCCGCGAACCCGCATGCGACGTTCGAGCAGATCGTCATCGCCTGCAAGCAGGCGGAGATTCATCAGGTGATCGAAGGTCTGCCGCAAGGCTATCAGACGCCGCTGGGGGAGCATGGGGTAGGACTCTCCGGCGGACAGAGGCAGCGCATCGCTATCGCCCGGGCATTGCTCAAGCGTCCCAAGGTGCTGATCTTCGATGAGGCGACCTCGAACCTGGACCAGCAAACCGCCCGGCAATTCGCCCAGACCGTCAACCACCTGAAGGGCAAGGTCACCATGGTGTTCATCGCCCACGGCTTGCCGGAGACCTTGCAGGTTGATGAAACCATCAACTTCGGCCGCGCGCCCGCCGTTCCCCCGCCGGGCGCCAGGGAAGCCTAGCCCGTTCTCTATCAGACCCTAAACCAGCGTTCGCCATGCGCCTTCTCTTCGTCCACCAGAACTTCCCCGGCCAGTACCGCCACATCCTGCGGCTGCTGGCCGCCGAAGGCCGTCACGAGATCGTCTTCCTCACGCGCAATGCCAATGAGACGCTGCCCGGCATCCGCAAGCTGGTCTACCAATGCCACCGCGAGCCGCATCCGAATACGCACCACTACCTCAAGACCACCGAGTCCGCCGTCCTCCACGGCCAGGCGGTCGCGCGGGCCTGCCTGGACCTCAAGCAACAAGGCTTCACCCCAGACCTGATGATCGGCCACAACGGCTGGGGCGAAATCCTGTTCCTCAAGGATGTGTATCCGGACACGCCCCTGCTCGGCTACTTCGAATTCTTCTATCGCGCCCGCGGCGTCGATGTCGGCTTTGACCCGGAATACCCCTCCACCCCCGACAGCGCCCCCCGCGTGCGCATGATGAACGCCGGCAACCTGCTCGGCCTGGACGCTGCCGACTGGGGCCAGACCCCCACCTTGTGGCAGCGGGACCAGTACCCGGCCCGCTATCACGACCGGCTGCTGGTCTGCCACGAAGGCATCGACACCAGCGTCGTCCGGCCCAATGCCGAAGTCCAACTGACCTTGCCCTCCGGCCGGGTGCTGACACGCGCTGACCAGGTCATCACCTTCGTCTCCAGAAACCTCGAACCCTATCGCGGCTTCCACATCTTCATGCGCGCCTTGCCCGAACTGCTGGCGCGCCACCCCCAGGCGCATGTCGTGCTGTTGGGCGGCGATGAAGTCAGCTACGGCGCCCGCCTGCCTCCCGGCGAGAGCTACAAGGCGCGCCTGCTGGCCGAAGTCGGCAGCAAGCTCGACCCGGCGCGCGTCCATTTCCTCGGCAAGGTCCCCTACGGCACCTTCCTGCAGGTGCTGCAGGTATCCAGCGCGCACGTCTACCTGACCTATCCCTTCGTCCTCTCCTGGTCGCTGATGGAAGCGATGGCGGCCGAATGCATGATCATCGGCTCGGCCACGCCGCCGGTCATGGAAGTGATCGCGCATGAGCGCAACGGCCTGCTGGTCGATTTCTTCGACCGCCAGGCGCTGCTCGCGGCCGTCGATCGCGCCTTGGCGCAGGGGGAGGACCTGGCCGCCATGCGCCGGGCCGCGCGCCAGCATGTCCTCAACCACTTCGACCTTCACGGCATCTGCCTGCCCAATCACCGCGCCATCATCGAACACCTCGCCGCCGGCAAGCCGCCGCCCGCCTTGCGCAGGCGCGCCGCCGAGATTGCGCGCCCCGTCTCGCCGACCGGCTTGGTCAACATCGACACCGCGCGCGTCGGCGCCATCGAGGAGGCATAGAGAAATGCCCCGTCACCCAAGCAGCCATGAACTTCGCGCCAGCCTCGCCTGTCTTATCGCAGGCTGCCCGGTCGCCATGGTTTCACCGTACCCCACAAAAAACTCACCAGGCTGAAACCGCGATGCAACTCTCCCTCGACCCAGCCACCGGCCCGCCGCCCTTGAGCCAGCGCATGCTCGCCAAGGCCGCCAACCACTTCACCGCCGACCCCCTCGACTTCCAGCCCGGCCTGATCCGCCTGCAGGAGAAGGCCCCATCCCCCCTGGGCCGCAAAGTTCTCTGGGCTCTCCTGATCTTCCTTGCCCTCCTGCTGATCGGCAGCCTGATCGGCCGCATCGACATCGTGGCGGTGGCCGAAGGCAAGCTGATCCCCTCCACCTACCTCAAGATCGTCCAGCCCGCCGACGCCGGCATCGTCAAGGAAATCCTCGTCAAGGAAGGCGAAGCCGTCAAGGCCGGGCAGATCCTGATGCGCATGGACGCCGTCAACTCCGATTCCGACCTCAAAACCCTGCACGCCGACTACTGGTCCCGCCGCCTGGCCCAGAAGCGCATCGACGCCCAGCTCGCCGGCCTCCCGCTGACCCGCGCCACCGATGAACCGCTAGAGGTCTACGCCCGCGTCCAGGCCCAGTACAGCGCCAACAAGACCGCCTACGAATCCGCCCTGGCCCAGGAACGCGCCGTCCTCGAAAAAGCCCGCTACGACCAACGCTCCGCCAAGGACGTGCGCGACAAACTCCAGCAAACCCTGCCGCACTACCGCGACCAGGAAGCCGCCTACGCAAAGCTCACCAAGGATGGCTTCGCCGGCAAGCTGATGTACACCGACAAGCAGCGCGAGCGCATCGAAAAGGAACAGGACCTGAAAGCCCAGGAAGCCGCCATCCTCGCCTCCCAGTCCACCATCGCCCAGTCCGAACGCAAGACCGCCCAGATCAGCGCCGACTACCAGAAGCAGCTCCAGGCCGAACGCGCCGACAACGCCCCCCAGCTGGAGAAAGCCACACAGGAGCTGGCCAAGCAGCAGCACAAGCACGAATACCTGGAACTCAAAGCCCCGCAGGACGGTTTTGTGAAGGACCTGGCCACCCACACCGTCGGCACCGTCGCCAGCCCCGGCACCATCCTGATGACGCTCGTCCCCAAGGACGAGATCCTGAAAGCGGAAGTGTGGGTCAAGAACGACGATATCGGCTTCATCCATGCCGATCTCCCCGCCAAGCTCAAGCTCTCCGCCTTCACCTTCCAGAAGTACGGCATGCTCGAAGGCAAGGTCACCCAGGTCTCAGCCGATGCGACCGAGCAGGGGGCGGACCAGAACAGCAGCACCAGCCCGAACAAGGGTAAGCCGAATGCGCCACTGGCTTACAAGACGGTGATCGATCTGAGCAGCCAGAGGCTGGAGGCGGACGGGCAGAAGTATCCGTTGAGTCCGGGGATGCAGGTGTCGGCGGAGATCCACCTGGGGACGAGGACCGTGATGGAGTATTTCCTGTCGCCGGTGACCAAGGCGTTTCATGAGGCAGGGCGGGAGCGGTAGGCTCGCCCCATGCGCTGCTTGGCCATTCTCGCGAACACACTGCTGGAGGCCCTGCTGCTGGCCTCAGCGTCGGCAACTGCCGGCGAGCCTCAACTGCAATTGCCTCTGGCATGTAAGCCGGGTACGGATTGCTGGATCGCCAATCACGTCGACCTCGACCCCGGACCGCTAGCGCAGGACTATCGCTGCGGTCATCTCACCTACAACGGCCATGACGGGACCGATTTCGCGATCCGGGACATGGCGGCGATGCGCGAGGGGATGGCGGTCCTGGCCGCCGCGGCGGGGGCCATCCGCGCGGTCCGCGATGGCGTCCCCGATCGCAACGTGCGCCAGGCCGGCGAGGATTCGGTCAAGAAGATCGAATGCGGCAACGGCGTGGTGATTGCTCATGAGGACGGCTGGGAAACCCAGTATTGCCATCTGCGTGAGGGTAGTATTCTCGTGAAGCCTGGCCAGCGGGTGACCGCCGGCGAAGCCTTGGGCAAGGTCGGGCTCTCCGGCCTGACGGAGTTTCCGCATCTGCATTTCATCGTCAGGAAGGCGGGGAAACCTGTCGATCCGTTTCTCGGGCCCGAGGAGACACCGCGTTGTGGCGCCACGCCACATCCGCTCTGGAAAGACAGCCCCGCCGTCAGCCTACCCTATGCCCCTGGTGTCATCTATCACGCCGGGATTGCGCCGGAAGAACCGACCACGCAAGCGATCCGCGAAGGCCGCTATGGCAGGCCCAATGGCACACCTATCGCGATTGACCGGAACGCTGGCGCCTTGGTGTTCTACGTCGAAGTGTTCGGATTGAGCGAGAAGGATCGCCTCAGTTTGCGGCTGACGGCCCCGGATGGTTCCACCTTGGCTAGCCGTGAAGTTTCGATGGAACGAAGCCAGGCCCGTTGGATAGGCTTCGTCGGCAAGCACCGCCGGGCGGATATGTGGCCTGCCGGCAGCTACCGGGCAGAAGCGATATTGATCCACGCCAATTCCACTGCCGCGGAGCCTTCACGCCGGACCATTGACTTCGACGTGCGGTAGATCGCCCACCTTCCGATTCCCCATGCGCATTCTCCTCGTTCACCAGAACTTCCCCGGCCAGTATCGGCACCTGCTGCGTCAACTGACCGACGAGGGCGGCCACGAGATCGCCTTCCTCTGCGAGCGCCCCAACGAGAACTGGCCGGGCATCCGCAAGGTCGTCTACAAGCCCCACCGCGCGCCGCACCGGAACACTCACGTCTACCTGCACCGCCTGGAAGACGCCGTGCTGCACGGCCAGGCGGTGGCGCGGGTCTGCCTGCAGCTAAAAAAATCCGGCTTCACCCCGGACGTGATGCTCGGGCACAACGGCTGGGGCGAGACCTTTTACCTCAAGGATGTCTATCCGGACACGCCCCTGCTGGGCTATTTTGAGTTCTTCTACGCGGGCAAGGATTCCGACAGTGATTTCGACCCGGAATATCCACCCGACGCGGACACGCCCATGCGCGTGCGCACCTGGAATGCCGGCAACCTGATCGGGCTGGAGGCGGCCGATCAGGGGCAGACGCCGACCGTCTGGCAGCGTTCCCGATATCCCGCCAGGTATCACAACCTGATCCAGGTATGTCACGAGGGCATCGACATCGACGTGGTCAAGCCCGATCCCGCAGCGACGCTGCCCCTGGCCAGCGGCAAGTCCCTTGAGGCCGGCGATGAAGTGCTGACCTTCGTGTCGCGCAATCTGGAGCCTTACCGCGGGTTTCACGTCTTCATGCGCGCGCTGCCTGAATTGCTCAGGCGCCGCCCCAAGCTGCAGGTGGTGATCGTCGGTGCCGACGGCGTGAGCTATGGCCGCCGCTTGCCTCCGGGGGAATCGTACAAGGCGCGCCTGCTGGCAGAGGTCGGAACCCAGTTCGATATGGAGCGGGTCCATTTTACTGGCCATCTGCCGTACGAGACCTACCTGCGCGTGCTGCAAGTGTCCCGGGTGCATCTCTACCTGACCTATCCGTTCGTGCTGTCCTGGTCGCTGATGGAGGCGATGGCCGCCGGTTGTCTGGTGGTGGGATCGGCGACCAGCCCGGTGCAAGAGGTGATCCGGGACGGAGAGAATGGGCAACTGATTGATTTCTTCGACCGGGATGGGCTCGTCGAGACGGTGACGACGGCGCTGGGTGCGCCTGAGGACAAGCTCGCCATCCGGGAAGCGGCGCGGTCTTCGATTGTTCAGGCGTACGATCTGCACGGGATCTGTTTGCCTGCTTACCGGAAGATGGTCGACCACCTGGCGGATCGAAAAGGAGCGTTCTCGTGAGCGCAGCGCGCGTTGCCGTGGTGACCGGTGCCGGCCGCGGGCTGGGGCGCGAAATCTGCCGGCAACTCAGGGAGCAGGGTTGCGAAGTGGTGTTGACCGCGCGCGATGTCGCGCAGGGCGAGAACACGGCCCGGGAGTTGGGCGTCCGGTTTCATCGGCTTGATGTTCTTGAAGCGCAACAAGCTACCGACCTGGCAGAGTGGCTGGACCAGACTTACGGGCGATTGGACATTCTGATGAACAATGCCGGCGTGTTGCTGGATCGCAAGGCGAAACTCTCCACGATGAAGCTTGAAGTGCTGGAGCAGTCGCTCGCGACGAACACCCTGGCGCCGATTCAGCTCACCCGTTTCCTCTTGCCCTTGTTGCTCAAGTCCAGGCATCCCCGTGTGGTGAACATCTCCAGCCGGCTTGCTCAGGTAGGCGCGATGGGGCCGGGTACGCCGGCGTACCGCATTTCCAAGCTGGCGCTGAACGCGGCCACCGCCATACTCGCCGCTGAGCTGGCTGACACGCCGGTCAAGGTCAATGCGGCCAGTCCCGGATGGGTGGCTACCCACATGGGGGGCGATGATGCACCCAGCACGGTTGCTCAAGGTGCGCGGACGCCCGTGTGGTTAGCGATGCTGCCGGATGATGGGCCGACGGGGAGATTCTTTGAGGACATGCAAAAGCTTGAATGGTGACTCGAGAAGCGTGCCCCAACACAGCTTCTGCGAATGAGCTAGGTCACCGGCATCAGTGGCAGCTTTCGCGCGCAGATCGCGAAACTGAAAAGACTTTGCAAGAAGCCGCGAGTGGTGCTGCGATACGCGTCTCAGCACCATCGCCGCCCTCGACCTGATTGTCGCGAGTCACCTTTTTGCCCCGCATCGCTGCCTTTATGGGTGGTGATGCAGGGCTTTCTCCTTTTGTTTTTTTGCCGCTTTGGGATCGACGATGCCCTGCCCGAGACGATCAACGGTCTTTGGAAAGCGAAATTGATCCATTGCCCCCCGCCCTGGAAGACCGCGTGCGATGGAAATGGCTACACTCGAATGAGTCGCCTGATTCAATCATCATCGGTTGTTCGCGGCTATCGGGTACATTCCCCTGACCGCGTCTGAAGCGAACCAATATCGTCAACTTACGGGTCAGGCCTTCCCGGCTTAACTTAAACCAACGGGCGGCCACGCAACCCTGGGCGGTTCACTAGTTGCCTATTTTAAGATCGAGCGCCTGGGGCAAAGACGGGGAGATAGGGGGACCGACACTTGGGATGGGGGACGCGGCAAGGATGCTGATCCCAGGATCGCCGCCCGCAATTATCTTGAACGAAACTGTAGCGAGACTGCCCTCGCCTTTGGCGCCAGCCTGACTGGATCGCGAAATTCCCACCACGACGCGTCCCTGCGCATTGTCAATGTTGTGGGAGAAGCTGGTCACAGCGCCTTCCTGCCGAAAAAATCCGCCCTCCCCCACCTCGGCGACGCGGACAACGGCTGGATTGAACCCGACCTGGAACGGGAGACTGCGAAGATTTCCGTCCGACTTTAGCTGGACACCAATTTTGACCGTATCTCCGACCTTGGCCTGGGAAGTGCTTGCCTGCCAAGCCAGGGAAACCTGCGTGGGCGCCTTATCCGGATCAACTGAACCGGCGACTCCATCGCCAGCGGCAGCGGCAGGGGCAGCACCTGAATTCACCAAGGGCGCACCCGATGCTCCGTCGGCTGACGGCCCCCCTGCGCTTGCGGTATCCACGCCTACCGTCTTCATTGGCTGCAGTGAAATAGGCCGCGTGCGCAGATTGGTTTCCGTTCCCGAGTAGAACTCTTCGGCAAAGGCGTCGAGGCGTTGAGTGCTCCGGATCAGACGCGGCGTAATGGAAAGAATGATTTCCGACTTGGAACTATCATCCTTCGTATTGCCGAACAGCCGACCCACGATGGGCAATTCGCCGATACCGGGAATCCGGTTTGCCGTGGTACTTTCCTGCCGGCTGATCAGACCGGCCAGCACCTGGGTTTCCCCGTCGCGCAGTTTCAGCACGGTTGCCGCATTGCGCGTTCCAATCTGATAGGCAAGGGAACCCGAAGTAGTGGTGACCTGTTTGGCGATGGAACTGACTTCCAAGGCGACCTTGATGGATACATCGTCCTTGGATGACACGGTCGGCTCGACGTCGAGCTTCAGGCCCACATCGACATACTGCACGCTCTCGGAGACAAAACCGGTTGCCGTGGCGGTGGTCGTGATAACCGGCACGCGATCGCCGATCAGGATCTTCGCCTTCTCCCGGTTCTTCACCCGGATGCGCGGATTGGCGAGGATGTTCACGTCGCCGGTATCGAGATGGAAATTGAGCGTCGTCGCGCCGATGGATGCCTGCAAGCGATTCGAGTTGATGCCGCGCAGGCCGCTCAACAGCAGGGTCGTGGCCCCCGATGGCGGCAATACCGTCAAGCCGACCTGATCCGGAAACTGGATACCGAGATTCTGCAATCGCGTTCGCTGAACCTCCAGCACCTCCACTTCCAGCATGACCTCGGACTCACCCAGATCGTGCAGCGCGACCAGCCGTTCCGCCAGGCGGATGGCTTCGGGCGTATCACGGATCACCATGAAGTTCAGCTTCTCATCGATGAAGATATCCTTCGTCTTGATGATGGTCTTGATCAACTGCGACGTGACCTTCACGTCCGCGTTGGTCAGGTAAAAGCTGCGCACCACCAGGTCCTGGTATTCCTTGAGTTTTTCTGGCGTGGCCGGGTACACCATCACGCTGGAAGAACTCAGCACCTTCTTCTGAAGATTATTGCTCTGCAGGATCAGATCGATCGCATCTTCCAGCGAAGATTGCCGCAAGTAGATCGTCGCCTTGGCATCCTGGCGCACGTCCTTGTCGACGATGAAGCTGATGCCGGTCGTGCGCGAGATCGCTTCAAATATCATGCGCACATTGGCGTCCCGGAACTCAAGCGTCAAGGGGCGCTTGTAGAGATTCGACAGCGTCGGCGGCGTAGCCGCGTCGCGCGCCCGCTGCTCTTCCACGCTACGTTTGAGCGCCAGCATCTCCGGATGCGCCTGATTTTGCGCGAGCACACTGTCCGCCAGACGCAAGGCACGGTCCACCTCACCACGCTTGAGCGCCTCCTGCGCCTCGGCTACCATTTTCGCGTGCTGGCGCGCCCGATCCAGCCCCGCCAAGCTGTCGCGCGCACGCTCATTGGCCGCGTCCAGCGCCAGCGCGCGCCGGTACAGTTTTTCCGCCTGGTCGAAATGCACCGCCAGCTGTTCCGACTGCCCTTCCGCCACCAGCCGGTTGGCCAGCTCCGCGCGGCGATTGATCAGCCCGACCTTGAGGCGGCCGTCATTCGGCGCCGCCACCACCGCAGCCTCCATCTTGGCAACGCCTTCCTCGAGACGGCCCTGCGAGACCAGCTCCTGCCCCTCGCGATACAGTTGCTCACCCGCGCAACCGGCCAACAACACCACGCAAGCCGATACCGACAGACAGAAGCGCCAAAAAGACATTCTCATTGCGGCGGCGCTCCAATCGCCAATACCTGTTTTTCCTTGAGCGGCAGGTAGACAAACTCAATCTCACCCGCGCTGATCTTCTCCACCTGGTAGAGATTTTCCAAGGTCTCACCGCCCTTGACAGGAAAGGTGCGGTCCCCCTTGACCAGATAAACCACCATGCCGCCGGCCGGATCACTCATCCGCCCCATGAAAACAAACGGCAGCGGCGGCGCCTTGGGCTTCGGCGGCGGAGGCGGCGCGACCACCGGCGGCGGAGGCGGCGCGACATACCAGCTCTTCACCGCGAAGAACTCCGGCGCGCCCTCCCCTTCAGCCGCGGGCGGCTTGCGCTCGGGAAAGGCCGGAATGTCGGAACGCGCGTCCCTGGCCTCAGGCACCACCCGAACCGAGGCCACAGTGCGTACGCTCGCACCATTTGCTTCTTGCGCCGGCGCCCTGCGGCGCTCCGCCCTGGCCTTCTTGCCTGGTTCCGCCGCATCCTCCTCACGCACCAGCGCCGTAGCCGCCAGCGTAAAGGTCAGCAGCCCACCCAATATCGCCCAGCGCACCTTCGGGCTCATTTGTCGACATTCCGGAAAAACAGGCTCAAGCGAATCTGCGCCTCGACCTTCGGGTCGCCCACCTTCTGCCGCTGCAAGGCCAGACTCTCCACCGCCAGATAAGGCATCTCCGCCAGCAGCTTGCCGACGAACTCCTTGATCTTCGGATAAGCATCCGTAACCTGGAAATTCATCTCATACCGCATCACCGCCTGCCCCGCCTCGCTGTACGGCCGGTAATCCACCTGCTCCACCGAAACCCCCGCCGCCTGCGCGATGCGCGCCACACTCCCGATCGCATCCGGAATCCCCGATTTCGGCGGCAGCTTCGCCTCAAACCGGCGCAACTGCTCCTCTGGCATCAGCACCCGCGCAGCCGGCCCGGAGCGCGCCTGCGCCTCCACCCCCGCCAATTGCCGCCGCACCCGCGCCAGCTCCTCACCGGAAGGGCGTATCCAGGACGCATAGACCATGACGCAAAACACCACGAGACCGAGGGCAATCACGCCAGTCACGCCGAGACGGCGCAGCGCGCGCTGCGCATACCAGCGCGCTTTCAGAAGATTTCTGGGCCAGGGTTGCATCTATCAATTATAGGGTGCGGTGAACGTCCCCGCCCCTTGCGCGCCGCGTGTTTTGATGCCAAACAAGACCGCCACAAATCGCGGTGTTTGGCGCTCTTGCCTTACACCCCACGGTACGCTGACGTGCTATTACAAGTGTGTTACTTCATCCACTCAAAAGCACAAAACAACGGAAAAGAACGGTCTTTTCACGACCCAGCAGATATTGCCGCAGCTCCCACCCTAATAAAACCTGAGGTTTTTCGACAATTCGCGGGCCGCGCCTTCACCCGCCGGCAGAGCCGCAGCCCCAGCGCCTCGCATTACAGAAAAATGGCCCGCACTCCAACAATATAGACGATAAGCGCCGCGAATTTCGCTCACCGTACTATAAGCGCAAAATCAAATGGCCCAACTAGCGACAAACATACGCGAAAACGAGCGATTTGTGTATAGAGCCTAAGTCGATCGCCCTTCCGAAAAACACTCGCCGATTACACGAACTAGTGCAAATAGGTAACAAAGCGGATCGGAACTTAATTCAAGCCGCCTAATTCGCTGCGGCCCCTTTGATTCCGTTAGCACTTCTATCAGGTTTTCTTGCCATCGAGTACATCTTTAATTAACTGAAAATCTAGTGGCACAACCCGACGCGCTGGACAAAGACTCTGACAAAAGACGTAGCAATCGGGATTACAAGAATAATTGCTCCCTGGCATTAACGTCGTCGCACTGATCTGATAGTGCTTTACAAATTTTTCCCGGAGATTTACTGCAACCTCAACCCAATGAGGTGAAATTCTGCGTCCTTGCTGACAAATGCTGGCTGTAGACGCCTTGCTGCCGGGCGAATCCTCAGCTGTCCAGGCCACAAATACTTGGCCATCAAAGGCTCGTCGAAAATCTCGCCTCGAATTCTCAGTTTCCGTTAACTTAGCTTCCTTAAAAAATTCAGTAACTAGCTGATCGATAGTTTGCGAGGCCGTAGTACTGCTAGATACCTGTAGTTCAATACACGTTGCGGTATCTCCCGCGACCAAGTTGAAAAGGCGATGCGTGACAAATACTACTATCACCGCAGTTAATGCCCATGCAAGGCCTCTGACGAGCATGCGCATCAACTATCGCAACCACGTGATTTAAAACGCGCAATCAAAGCTAATACCTTGCTATCGGTTCCATTGATACCACTTCGCATCCAACCAATTAATTGCCGGAACATCTGCGGTTCTCCCATGGAACATTGCGGGTCCCAAAAAATATTCGTTTGCGTATTTCATGAGGCGATTGGTATTCACACCCTCTCCATACGTGTAAATCCGAACGCCTCCTTCCATATCAACTCCTGCCCACCGTATCACCACACCATCCCTGAGTATATGATTGCTTTCCGTAACGTTAGAAACCATATACGGCGACATGGAAGTAACCGTTATGCGGTTTCCTCCAGCCAGGGTCGCCACTGCTGTCCCGTCCATAGCCAAATCAAGACTTTGTAATGGACCATTGTATCGGTGTAGGGCATATGAAGCCGAAGCCCAGCACCCCTCCTCTGACGCATCGCAAAGGCGAGCTGATGCATAAACCCCATAGCGGTGAAATCTTGGATCCTTCTCGTTGTAGCTCCCAGGACAACTCTGATGTGCCACACAGTTAAAAAGATAACCGAACGCCGCTGTAACTGCTCCATTGGAGAATTTGCCACCACCAAGAGCACTTGCCGTGCCACCGACCACCGTAACTCCAATAAATTGCGCGACAGGATTCCAATCGTTCATTAGCGGAGTGGCAAACGCGCCAACCCCAGCGGCCAATGCCCCGGCACCACAGCCGCCACCTCCAAGAGCCGCCGAAACGCACCCGACAGCGGCGTGGCCTACCACATTTCCAATAAACATATCACTACCAAAGGCGCAGCCGCTAGGGCCAGGACAGTAGGTTGCGCTGCCAACCTCATAAAATGCCAGAGAGGTTGCAAGCGAGAGCGCTCCGGTCTTAAACGCAGCATTCACAGAGCCAGTAGCCTTGTAGGAGTAGTAGGAGGAGAATGCGGCCGCACCAACGGGCCCACCAAAATACGCGGCGGCTATTTGCCCTGCCGCGTATGCCCATTGGTTGGACATGATGAAGTTGTCGATCTGCTGCTGGCCCGGCTGGCTGGCGAGCAAGGCGAACGTATTTTTGGGTGACGGAATGAGCAGGAAATTGCCCAGGGCCCGGCCAAACTGCCGCAGGCTAAAGTAGCCGGTCGGATCGGTACCGGACAACGGGTTGTTGTAGAGATAGGAGTAACGGTTGTAGCTTTGCAGGTCTCCTGGGTCCTGCACGAATGGATCCGGCGAGAGGAAACGTCCGAGAACGGGGTCAAAGACCCGCCCATTCATGTGAATGAAGTTCAGTTCCTCGATGTGCTCATGGCCAGTGAAACCGCGCTCGGTCTTCGGAATCGCATCGCAGCCGGCGTCCAGCATGGTCTGCCTGCCGCCAAACGGATCGTAACGGAAGGTCTGGCAAATTTGGTATCCGCCGCCTGAGGCGGCCTTGGTCATCGCCACCAGGCTATTCAGATGGTCCTTGTGCCAGTACTGTGTTGTCTCGCCGTTGACGCTGTCAATCAGGATCATGCCGATAGTCATACCGCCGGCGCTGATGAAGTGGCGATCGATTGTTCGGTTGCCGCTACTGCAGTCCGGCAGGCACTCCTTCTCGTAGAACAGGCCCTGACCGTTGGCCGGGTCCAGGTAGTAAGTGACGTTCGGGTTGCTCGCCCCGGAGCTCTGCTGCTTGATACGCTGATGCTCCGCATCGAACACGAAGTTCGCCACCCTGCTGCCGCCGCTCATCTGGATCGGCAGATTGTAGGCGGACCATGTGACCGAACGCGCGGTAGTGTCGCCTGTCAGGTTGCCGTTGGCGTCATAGCTAAACACCGGGTTGGAGACCGAGCCGCCGCCACCCTCCCAGTCCCAGTTGACCCCGCCGGTGATCGAGGCAACTGCGTGCGGACGCACGCTGCTGGCCCCGCTGGCGTTATAGATATAGGTCAGCGCGCTGATGGTGGTGCTGCCGTTGGTGGTGTTCTTGGTGAGGATGTTGCCGATTTCGTTGTAAGTCCAGGCCGTGGTGGTAATGCCCGCTGAGACTCCCGTGCCGGTACCCTGGATTTGCACAGTGGACATCCGGTTCAGGCCATCGTAGGTATAGGTTTCGTTGACGCTGCGGGCACTGTCGTTGCGACTGAGGACGTTGCCGACAGTGTCGTAGGTGTAGGCCATGTTGACGACGTTGGCGCCCACGCCCTGGCCAACGCCGGCCTCCTGAAGCATCAAGCGGCCTGTGGTGGCCTGGTAGGTCTGGTAGCTGTTGACGCCGTTGCCGTACTGGAACTGTGTCAGGCGCCCTTCGGCGTCCATCGCCGTTGCGCTCCAGTAGAGGAAGTTGTCGTTGCCCTGGCCGGGATTGTCGCGGCGCACTTCCTTCAAGTAACCCAGTGTCGTGAAGATGTTCTTGGTCTTCAACCCGGTGGGATATTGCTGGGCAGCTGCGCGGCCGGCGGTGTCGAAGGTGGTGACGGAGACGTAGTTGGCCCCATCGATCTGGGTACCGGTCTTGTCGCCGCGGCCCAGGCTGTCATAGGACTGGGCACGCTTGAAGCCGTTGTCGGCGGTGGTGTAGCAGAGTTTGCCGACGCCTTTGGCGCAGGAGAAACCGGTGATCAGGCCCGCATCGGCGCCGGCCGGATAAGCGTCGTAGTACCAGTTGGCGATCATGCCGCCACCGGGGGTGCCGGTGCCTTCGCTCTTCTGGGTCAAGCGACCAAGCAGGTCGTACGCCATGGTGGTGGTCTGGCCCTTGGCGTCAGTCTGGCTGACCAGTTCGCCCAGAGCGTTATAGCCATAAGTCCATTGACCCATGTCAGGGTCGTTCATCTGAATCTTGCGGCCGCGGATGTCGTAGCCCAACGTGCTGACGTTGCCCAAGGCGTCTGTGGTGGTCTTGAGGTTACCGAAGGCATCATAAGTGTAGGCGACGCTCTTGCCGTTGGTGTCGGTGACGCTGACGGTCTGGGCTTGGCCGTTCTTGACGGTAGTCTTGGTCTGATTGCCGCCGGAGATGACAATGGTAGAGACTTGGGTCAGCCCGTTATAGGTGAAATTGGTGGTGACCCCGGCGGCGTCGACTTGGCTCAAGATGCGGCCAACGGCGTCGTAGCTGGCAGTACTGGCCCAGTAGACGGCGCCGCCGGCATAGTAAGGCCGGCTGACGCGGTAAACCCGGCCCAGGCTATCGTATTGGGTGTCTTTGTAGATCGAAGTGGCGCTGCCGCTGCCATCGTAGCCTTGGGTTTCGCCGCGAATTTCGCGGCCCAGACTATCGTAATAGACCTTGCTCCGCGCGCCACTCTGGGTGCCGGCGGAAGTAAGGGTGGTCAGGCCGCTCAGGGGAGTGGCCTGGATGTAGATGATGGGGGTGATGCTGCCGCTAACTGTAGGAACCGCGCTGCAGCTACCGCTGGCGGCACCAGTGGGAATCGTGAGTCCGGAACCGGTACAGTAGACGTAGTCGTATTTGGTGCCGGTGCCGTCGGCGCGCAACTCTAGGGTCTTGCGGCCGAAGCCGTCGTAGGCCCACTGCGTGGTGAAACCATTGGGACCAGTCAGACCGACGACTTGGCCGAAACGGGGGTCGTAAAGCTTGGTCTCACTTTGGCTTAACGCGTTGGTGGTGGTGGTTGGGAATTGGCCGGCGACCCAGGTGTAGGTGGTGCCCCCTATGCTGGCACTGCCGGCGGCGTAGCCGGTGTTGCTGCTGCGCGAGGCAATTGCGGCAACGCCCGTGGCGGTGGAGCTGGTAGCAGCGACAGTTTTGTTGCCGTAGGCGTCGTATGTGTAGACAGTTCCGAGCTGGAAAGAGGCACGATTGAGTGCCTGCGGGTCACCGGCAACAGTGGCCTCCGGTTCGACGATTTCTTTCGTCAACAGACCGGTGGCAGCGTCGTACTCGAAGGAAGATACCCGTACCTGGACATCGGCATAGGCGGATGTAGGTACGCCCAATTGAAGCGCCAGTACGCCGGCAATTGCCGCGCGAAACAAGTGGCGTACGCAACTGCCGCCCTTTGCAGCCCCCTCCCAACGAGTCCGGACGCTTCTCTCGAATGCCAGCCCCGCTACCCCATTTTCCCGCTGGTCCTTGATGCTCATGGCGAACTCTCGGCTCTTATTGATGTTGTACGTTGAATTGATTTTTTGCATGCCGCGCTCCGAAGTCACGGACAGGTGAGGCCGTCCGGCGGCGTCTTGTTCGTCACCTGGGCGCGGCTCAACCGCCCGAGTATCCAGTTCGCGGAGTCAGCGGTGAGGTAGGCGTTGTCGGTCGCTTTGCAGTAGCCGTCATCGCTCTGAACCCTGATTTTCTTTACATTACCCCAGTCGTCGTAAGTGGTCTTGGTCGTCACAACTGGCAGAACCGCGCCGTTGTAGTCCCAACCCTGCTCAACTGTCTGGCAGTCATAGACGAAGTAGCGTTTGCCAACGGTAGAGGGAACGCCGCTACCGCTGGTGGCACCAGTCCCGGTTCCGGCGCTGATCGTCGGAGCCGTCAAAGGACAGGCTACTGCGCTGGTGTCAGCGCCGGTACCTAGGGTGGTGAGGTAACTATAGCTGGGGGCGCTGTAACCGAGCAGGCCATTGGCAGCCTTGATCTGATCGCAGCTTTGCCAAAGCGTCGTGTAAGACGAACTGATTCTGCAAGTCTTGTCTGTCAGCCCCGTATAAGGATAGTCCTGACGGAATTCGGTTCGGCTGCGAATCCCTGTACCGACGTCCTTCGTCTCCATCCAGCGAAATCCCAGTGCTCCATGGCCATCCACCGAGCCCTTCAGACCACCATAGCTATACGCCGTGCTTACAATTCCGCCCACCCCCAACCCATTGCTTCGGTCCGCCTGGCTTACAACATGCATCGGGGTCATGATGTCCAACAAGGGGTACGCACTGCCCGTGTCCTTCTTGTACACCAGTGAGTTGCTCAACGGCTTGTACGTAACGCTGAGGGAGGCGAGATTGCTCGTAAATTGCTGTGCGAGCGGACCGACGACGCCCGCGGACACTTGAACATATGTGCCTTGGCTGCCGATCCAGATGAAATCGGTTTTGCCGTCCCCATTCACATCGGCCAATATGTTTCTGTTGCCCGAATCCGTAGGCCATTGTCCGGTCGTCGCGCTAGGATCGCTCAGGACACGATAAAAAACTCCATCCCCCCGCCCCAGCGAGACATAGGTACCCTGCGTACCGACCCAAAGCAAATCCGCCTTACCGTCGCCATTCAGATCGACAACATAGTTGTAGTTGCCGCTGTTTTCAGCCCATTGCCCGCCCGGGCTTCCATCACTCAGAACGCGAACAAACGTGCCGTCTCCCTTGCCAAGGGAAACATAGGTCCCCTGACTGCCGATCCAGACGAAATCGATTTTCCCGTCGCCATTGACGTCGGTGAAGAAGCTCCTGTTTCCGCCATCTTCCGGCCATTGCCCATTGGGACTGTTGTCGCTGAGCACGCGCACAAACGTGCCGTCCCCTTTGCCAAGGGAAACGTAGGTTCCCTGGCTGCCGATCCAGACCAGATCGATTTTTCCGTCGCCATTGACATCGACGAGGTTGTTCCTGTTTCCGGAGTACTCGGGCCATTGCGAAGCTACGGTCCCATCACTAAAGACACGTACAAAAGTACCGTCCCCGACGCCTAGCGCAACATACGTTCCCTGGCTGCCGATCCACACCAGATCGACCTTCCCGTCGCCATTAACATCGACGAGATGATTCCTGTTTCCCGAATTCTCCGACCATTGGCCGGCCACGCTGCCGTCGCTAAAAACCCGAACGAAGGTGCCGTCCCCTTGCCCCAACGAGGCGTAGGTTCCCTGACTGCCGATCCAAACTAGGTCGACTTTCCCATCGCCGTTGATGTCCGCCAGATAATTCTTGTTGCCGGTATCTTCGGGCCATTGTGCATTGGGGCTGTTGTCACTCAGCACACGAACAAACGAACCGTCGCCCTGCCCAAGCTCCACATACGTGCCCTGGCTGCCGATCCACAGCAGGTCGGTTTTGCCGTCGCCATTTATATCGACCGCGAAATTTCGATTGCCGCCGCTCTCAGGCCATTGCCCGCTCGCGCTCGCGTCGCTGAGAACCCGATTGAATTGAATGCCGACATTGTTTTGCCAGGTCATGCTCAAGGGAGCCAAGCAGACCGAAGCCGCATTGCACTCGACCAGGGAAGCCAAAGCCGAAGAGCCGACCCAGGCCGTCTGCGTGTAAGTCAGTCGATATTCCTTGACCAGATTCGCGCCGGCGTAAGTCTGGATTTTGCTGACGCGCATGGTCGTCATCGACTTGCTGCCCATTTGGTAAAACGGGGTCTGATCCGTCCTGGTTTCATAAACAAACTGGACTGAGTTTGTCGGTGCCGAAGCCCCATTGCCGGTGTAGTCCATGCGCGTCGGCCGCCACTCGCCGGTGCCGCTGGTCCCGGTGTCCTGGGTATAGGTAATGGTGTAGTAATTGCCCTTGACGTCGGTGACCTTGCTCAAGGCCCAGGCAATGACGGTGCTTTTCCCTTGGGCAAGAATCCGGGAATCCGTGGTGACGCCGTATTCCATGGTCAGACCGGCTTTGGTCTTGACGGTAAAGCTTTGCGGCATGGTGCTGTAGCTGCCGCTGCAGCCCGGGTTGCTGTAGAAAGGGCAACTGCTATAGGCGATCGTGCTTGATGAAGCCGTGATCTTCGCGAAGCCTTCTTTTTCGGTCCGGTATTCCGTGCTTGCCGCGCCGTAGGTGGCCGAAGTGGTCGCGCTGAGACTGACTAGCCTTTGGCCGTCGAGACAAAAACGGTCATCAGCGTCGTAGTTGGCGCCCGCACTACGATTATCTTGCGCAATGGTCTGGGCGCAGCGCGAAATTGCGCTCATACCCTGAAGGCTCCAACCCAAGCCCAAAAGCCCATCACCGCTTTGACTACTATAAGCCAAGCTCAGCTTAGGCTCGACACCAGCGATGCCAGGAGGAATGGAAATGGGCACTACATAGCCGGCTGCGCCGGTTTCGGAAACACTAAAGTCTCCGGCAGTTGCCATGCCTGCGGCTTGAACTGGTCGTCCCAACAGCCCTGCTATTCCCAACCCGACCGCCACAACAAACAACACCTTACCTGCCAGATTACCCTGGCTATTGTTCTTTTCCTGCACGACTACCCCCAGCAATTATTAGAGGTTATTGTTTTACGGTGCTACTACTCGGGCGCGGCTTGAGCCGCAGTTCTTCTACCCTACCAGACACCGTCGATCTTTTTTCCATCTTTTTGTAGATTGATGGATTCTGGAAAAACTGTCAATCGCATTTCGGTGACACAA
>Ga0307511_10002487_pt1 | contig 19263 bp, 23 predicted proteins | sample 13_EM_MG_FD_200266 | JGI IMG/M metagenome (GOLD analysis project Ga0307511, IMG submission 200266) | Populus trichocarpa ectomycorrhiza microbial communities from riparian zone in the Pacific Northwest, United States - 13_EM | ecosystem: Host-associated > Plants > Roots > Unclassified | place... | reverse complement strand
CATCACCACCGCAATCGCATTAACTCCACCCACCTTCTGCTCGCCAATCCCACCGCCACTCCCTGCCTCCCCGCCCTCTCCACTATCCGCAAACTCCGGGCTCCTCCCTGGCTCCAAAACCGAGAAAACCACAAAACTAATAAACGTCGCCACGAACTGCGGTAGACAAGCAAAGACATTTAAAATGCCCAAATAAATCCCACTCAACTCACTCCCTCCCTCATCCTTGTCTCCTTCCATATCCATCAGCGCAGGGACACTTGGCCGTTCCGTACCGGATAGGGATGGGCGGGAGAGTTCCAACATGGGTACGTAGGATTCTTCGTCGTCACTGTCTCCCCCACGGGAGGCGTCGGTTGATAATCGTTCGTATGCACTCCCCCCTACGTTGCGTCGGCGATGGTGGGGTGTCCCCCCATTAGAGCTTAACCTATTGATCTCCTCCCCCACAAACGCAAACGGGGCCCATGTCATTAGCGCCCAGGGGATCCCACACGCGCCCACCACAAACGTAGCCCCCCCCACACTCCGAACAAATAGTGTCAAAAACATTGCCGTGGCAAACATAACGTGCCCAACGGCCCAGGCCGTCGCTAGATCCGGCCGGTATATTTCAAGAAATTCACATACGCCATACAAGATTCCCTTTTTCGAGCGGGTTTTGCGCAGCGCTTCAGACTCGGGGGAGTGAATGAGCCAGGGGAGGGTGAAGGACGCGAGGAGGGAGATGGAGGAGTAAACTACCAGAGCCATGGCGCCGACGCGGGCGATGTCACCGAGGATGTCGGTAGAGGTTTGTAGGCGGGAACGGGCGAGGGTGTCGTACCGCTGGAGGACTTCGCCGACAAAGGTGGTAGAATAGAGCAAGAAGGGGAACCAACCTGTGAGGATATAGGGGGTTAGTAAGAGCTGTAACGGGGGGGCTGTTATCCTGAAGGCTGAGCCGGCGGTGGGGAGAGATGGTACGGACCGATCCACGCAAAGAACCATATGCGGCATAATGCGCCTATGCGTTTGGGGAGATGGAACATGGTATCGAAGATTTCCCGGAGGACAGCCCATAGGCCCTTGTTATCCTCCGCTCTGTTCACCCCACATATATTAGCAAGATTCATGTATATTTCCCCCAAGACATCGACATACCGTCTAGTAACCAACACCCTCTCCGTAACACTAATACTTGTAACCAATACCGTCGTCAGTAAGGTAGCAAAGCTCAAAACACACAACTGTTTAATTTGCGTATCGCCAAATGTTGTGCCGAATATCGTTTTCATATCTAATGTCCCGCTGGTGAATTTCAGTGAAGGCCGGCTAGGGAGGATCGGGGAGGGGAAGGGCAGGTTACATACACGACGTAGCTTACGATATTACCAATTGCAATCATCCTGCTTGCTGCGGCCCATGGATGCATTAGAGAGTAACCTCATGAGTATGCGTAAAAGAGGACTCTTACCCCATGCACTACCAATCTGTTGCTGAGATGCAGACAGGCTGTCAACAATGAGGGCTCGACATGATGTTTGGACTGCATAAATCCGTTAGTGGGATTATTTAGGAGCTTAGGGGCAGAATGGACCAACCTGCATTAATAGAGAAATCTAGAACATATATCGCGAAAACCGCAACGATAATCGACAACATCCTTGCCTGTCCCCTCATCAGTACAGTCTAACTTAGAACCCCCTCGCTTTAATTGAGCCCACTCACAACATCTGGCTGTGACACCAATATCCCCACAATATCAGCAGCCCATCCCAGCACCAGCATCCCAGCTCCCACCAACAGCGTCCCAAATATCATAAATGGCCGCCTCCTGCCTTTAACCAATTCATCAGCATCTGCGTCCACCCAGCTTCAACGGCTCATGGTACAGAAAACCCACCCCATTTTAGCCGTGACCGATCTGCTATTGCTCCAACAATCGGCTGTGTTATCAACCCTGATAACGGCCCCACTGTATATCCCCTGATTCATCAGCACTGCTCTCCCAACACAAAAGCAGTGGGTGCGGTATAGGATGGCATACCAATCCAGACAAGACTCATCATCGATTTCGAGAGTCCGAGAGACAGGAGGTATGGTGAGCAATCTGTATCCGTGGAGATAAACGTTAGTATTCCCATAGAGGATATATACCCACAGGGGCCACTAACAAGCCATCTCAAACCCCCACACAGCCTGAACTCCAGCAAGGCTTCATTCACCATAATATCAAGTCAGCACCTGCTCTCAAAAATGTAATATAGATTCGACTCCCAATACCTTATAGTCAACAGCCCCATCCGCACCGACAACGTGGGACCCCATATCGAAGGGGTACCACTCCAAGTAGCACTCATCGAGTTCTCCCACAATATATGATGCAATGCCGCTTCTAGATTATATTTCAATTTATCAAAATTAACCCAGAGGCCGCTCCACGAGACACAAAGGGTTCGATTATGTTATTGTGTCGCCATTCAGGTACGGTAAGACAATATAAAGTCTTGGCAACCTGATACAGGATATTGCTTCGCAAATATTAAATTAATTTACAAGTTTCATGATGATTAGATGGAGAGGTTTAGATACATCCTTCTAAGTAGCTTCAAGAGGCTCTGTATAAATAAGCTTCCGTTCAGTCAATGAGAAGGTACGTCGGTTAATGTGTTACGAGGTAGTTTGTATCGAAAATTAGTATGGTTGTGTGGCTTCTACGGCTATACGTCATTCATTGCTGGGATCGATAATACGAGCTTTTGATTTTAAATTACAGTGAAGCGGCAACTCTCAATCGACAAAATCAACTAGACCACCTGTGTGTGCATCAACAAGATTTCTACAACATGTAAGATAATAATAACGGAGTTGGTCCAACGAATACGCTTGTAGGACGACTGATTTATTGCAGATCAAAACATCAGCCAGGGGAAGGGTGCCCTCATCTTTTAACCATCAATATAAACCACCCAGCATTATCCATAAATAATCCCCACATTGCCACACCATAAAACTTTTAACAAAAAAAAAGCCGGTATATAATTTAGAGCTTGTTTTGGCCCGCGTTGTGAACAGGCCATTGGTATCCAGCAGGGTCGTTAAATTTGTATCCATAGCTTGATGTGAAGTCGTCAAGAACAGCGGGACCTCGAGAACCTATAAGGTAGAAAAAATCAGCATACATTTATCTTAAGAGTGAACCGATATATGCGTACCATATGGGTATTCCATGGGGATGATTTCTTTGTTATCATCAAGGTAGTGGAGCAATGGGGTGAATATCCTCCAGCTAGCGTCCAACTCATCATCACGGACGAAGTTGGAGTGATCTCCCTTCAACGCGTCTAGTATAAGAGCTTCATAGGCTTCAGGGATGATCAAGTCACTGAATCGGCGCCTATAGGTAAGATCAAGCTCAGTGACAGCAGTTTGCATGCTGAGACCTGGCAATTTGGAGTTCATCTTGATGTAGACACTCTCGTTCGGTTGAACTCGGATGACAAGCTCATTACGAGGGATATCCTTGAAGATTCCACTAGTGACATCCTTGAACTGGATTCGTATCTCGGTCTTTTGCTCGTTCAAAGCTATGCACCTTTGTTAGCATAAACTGATTAGTTGCCGATAGAGTGGAAGGCACACCCTTTCCAGCCTTCAAGATGAAGGGGACACCATCCCATCGCTCGTTCTTGATGTATACAACAAGGGCACAAAATGTAGGGCACCTGCTATTCTTTGGAACCGTATCGTCATCAAGGTAACCTGGCTTTGTGCCATCAAGAGACTTGCCGTATTGCCCAATGATGACATTCTTGGGCTCAATGGCTGGGATTCCCCGGAGTACTCGGACCTTCTCGTCACGGATATCTTCGGCAGAGAAAGAGATGGGGCGCTCCATAGCGATGATGGTCAACACCTGGAGCAAATCTGTAGGCCTGTAAATCAGCGGAGGTCTTACGCAATGAAGAAATATGACTCCTTACGGTTCTGCATAACGTCACGGATAATTCCAAAATCGTCAAAGTATCCACCACGGCCCTCTGTTCCAAAGGGTTCCTTGAAAGTAATCTGATGGCTGTTAGCGTATATAGATAACTCTGACTCTGCGGAGTGAAGCTGACCTGAACATTGTCGATATGGTTCCTGTTCCAGGTGGCTCCGAAGAACTCGTTCCCAAATCTGAGAATAAGCAAGTTCTTCACCATTTCCTTTCCTAGGTAGTGATCGATACGAAAAATCTCCTCTTCCTTCCAATCTGGTTCAAGTGCTTTCTGGAGCTCCCTGGAACTCTGAAGATCCTTCCCAAATGGCTTCTCGACCTGTAGATACAAACTCCAGAATCAGTCCCTATGAGAAATCTCCTCTTCAAGATTGGCACTCACAATGAGCCTTGCAACTCCCCTGCTGGGGTAGCAGTTCCTCTTCAAATGCTGGGAAACGGTGGTGAAAACACTGGGCGGTAGAGCCATATAGAAGATCCTGTTGTTTTGTGGCCTGCCCTGCTCAAGATCTTCCAAATGCTCCCTAAGCCTTATGAATGGCTCATCCTGATCGTATTGTCCAGACACATATGAGCACTTTCGCATAAAGTCGTTCAACTGTTCCTCCATATCCTTGGTGGGTGTTTTTATGTAGGACTTGACCCTACTAAGGTATTCCTTCCCATCCATTTTTGTTCGAGCATATCCGACAATGTGACAGTCCTTTGGCAAGAAATTGTTCCTGTGCTATATGTTGTAAGTTGGGGGGGGAGCTTCCAATTGGCGGTCTAGATGCTCACCAATCCAAAAAGGGCCGGGAACTGATAAGTATTGTCAAAATTTCATTTCTATTCAGACCGAAGCAATAAGGGGACGTACTGTCTTCTTCTTCGCCAAGTCACCGGAAGCTCCCAATACAACAATCGTGGTGTTCTCCCTCAATTCGAGGGACCTATGCAATTGTGAGCACTGTGGTCCGAAAGAGCTCCTTGAGTAGCCTTCGGCATGATGATAACAACGGGGATAGCGAGCGATCCGAAGTACATTGCATTGGAATATTGGCGGTCAAGGTAAGACGGTAACGCAAAAGAAATCAACTTACCCCAGACCAGCTTGATCCGATACAATTGAGTCCGTCATTGGGGGCGATAGGTGTGATAGTTGTATACTTGAAGCCTGAGGATTTAGTTACTGCGTAGTGTGGGCTGTGGGATATATGAAGGTTGAGAGGAGAGTGAGGGGTATCAAGATGTCGGCGGTGTAAGTGGTGGGCAGCGCCGAGAGAGAGCGGAATGGGTGGGGTCGTACTAAGTTATTAATTTTCAACCTTGATCGAAAGCTCGCAACAATCTATCCAGCAGGATTCTTGCTTTTTGCGCTTTCGTTGCTACTAAAGAAAAAAAACTAAGGGTCGATGGCGACTTTTGAGGTTATTAGGCCAGAATGTGCTAAGCAGGAGATGTTGACCCCCAGTTCACCCACTCAGCGCATCACCACCAGTCTAGATCACTTTCGTCGATCGTGCCCCACCCTGCGACCGCAGGGTAGATGAGGGGTGTCTCAATGCACAAGCTTACGGAACCGTAATATTTACGTATTTGAATTATACTCAACCTCGCACAACCCAGCGTGGTTGTATATGTGACGAGTCGAAGAGCAGCAGTCCACAACACGTCCCTGGAACACAGGCACGGATTGAGATGCACAGCAGCCATATAGGCTAATTGGGCCACCACTAGCCCATGGTTCTGAGTCGCCGTACCGAGAGGCAGAAAGCGTTGGAGATGAAGACGACGAAACATCCCAGCATCCCAGGCTGTGTTAAAATCCGACCTAGAGTTCGAGAAGGATTTTGCTTTTGAAGCTACGTTAGTTGAGAGCCTCCAACCGACAGCAGCAGGGGTGCTACTCCGGAGGCCCCTCGGAGTGGAGGTCCTCGGAAAAGCTGCGAGGCATTTGGAGGAGATATTCCCAATCTTTTGGAGGCAACTAAAATCTAAAGGGTCTTCCGCCAACCAGACTAGGGTCCTTCCTCCTCTGGGTTCGAGACATCGGGATCTTTGTCTAGTCTGGTTTGGCACAAGCTCTCGTATCTTTGTCGGCACATCGAGGCCCTCGGTAGCCCTAGTTCCGGTAAGCTGCCGACGTAGATATGCCAAGACTGGAAATGGCCGACTAGCTGGACTAAGCTAGTATTGTTGACACGGACTAAGCGTTTGTTAGGCTGGCTGCTTTTCACAGGAGCGGTCGTGCCAACCAGACTAGCTGCTTTTGTACTGGGGATTTACCTGAAGCGGTAAGTGAGCGGATAGGGAAGTAGACCAGACTAAGGAAAGTGCAGCCTGGATAATTACCTAGATGGCTTAGTAATCCTGCACTGAGAGTCTCGTGCCCTTGGCGTTGGCCCCTCCTCAAAGTATCGTTCCTGAGATCGCGAAGCTAATAGTCTGGTTAGACACTCCTCTGCCGTCCATTTTTTTCTCACTTTGCGATGCTTCTAGGTGTTCGCTTACCAACGTCCCACTGTCACCTTCAGCGTGCCATTTGCCATGTCAGTGGCTCATCCTGATTAAGCACGCAGATGGAGCAAGCACTGTAGTCTGGTTGGCACAAGCCCCTCGGAACAAGCACTGGACCAATCCGTGTACAAGTCGTGGCCATCACACAGACGCAGAGAGCAGATGATGCATCCGGCCGTCGAGCAACCCCTCTGCTGTCAGAGCAATAAATGTATAAAATAATGACCTCGTTTGAGCCTGCTCTCCCGTTGCTGTGATTGTCACCACAGCAGATCGACTTTTGCGGGCTTTTCAAAATATCCTCAACCTCCAAATTGCGCAGAAACCTAGTATCAATTCCAAAAAGGCATTTGGTGGTTTGGCCAGCCCCGCGATTGTGCTATCGATAAGAGAGTGACCCTTGTCTGTGCTGTGGTGAGCTCAGCTGGAATCCCCTCCTCATTAGAGCCTTGCTGACCCTCAAGTGACTCTAAATATTTTCCAGTACCAGCAGGATTGCAGAAATGGCAGCCCCAGCGACTCCAGTTTCTAGTGGATATTTCCCAAGCAATTCCACGGATTACTATTATAATAATCCACCCCATCAACCCCACCCACCCCATCAACCTCATCCACTCCATCCACCCCATCCACATGCTGTTCGAACCCCCCATTCAGGGCACCCACATCACCATAACTATGCTGTCGTACCGCAACATCAGCACGTTCCACCTCCCTTGGATCTCCCCATGATGCCGCATACTCCTCCCTTGTATCATCCGCATGTATCTGCTATGATGCAACCCAGTTCTCCAATCAGCCCAGTGCCACCGAGTCCTACTATACATCAAACCTCCCCCAGCTCCTCGTCTGGAGCACATGGTGATAAGACAGTAAGGCATCTCTTATCTGCAATGAACAAATTGCAAAGTGTGATGAGCCAGATAGCCGAACGCCAAGGGGAAATATTAGACCGATTGAGTCTCCTGGAACAAAAAGGTATGTTCATTGTCAGCCGTAGGAGAATGCACTAAATACAAGGCTGACAAAAATCGGGTAGCTGGGCGAATGGATGAAAGTGTTGGGAAATTTGACGAGAAATTAGTCCGCCTTAATGACACAGCTGGCAGGGTGGAAGTTCGAGTGAATGACATTGACGACACCGTCGGGAAAATTGACGATCAAGTTGCTCGTGTGGATGAACAACTGTTGAAATCGGATGATACAATTGCAAAGGTCCTAGAACAGGTTGAAATCACAGCCGAGGACTCGCGGGGGATAAGGGCGCGTGTTGAGGATGACGAAAGGTGCGTCTACTTCAGGTGGTCTGCTTTAAAGCTCGATACTGATTCGAAACAGCCATGATGCCTTTGAGAAACGGCTCACAGCTTTGATGGATGGAGTCGTCGAAAAGCTGATTGGCGGACTGGGAAACGAGATCAAAGAAATCAAGAAGATGGTGAAAGAGAATGAAAAACTCAAATATGACCCCACAAGCTGGAACGGAAGGAGTCAATACATGGGACAACGATATAAAGATGCAGTGTCTTTAGCGGAAGAGGAGCAAAAGGCAGTCCATGTGTAAAATATACCTGGATCATTTTGACACCAGAATGACTAAGATTTGCTGAGCCCCAGAGGCTTTTGTATTGTTATTTTCCTTTCAGGTCATGTCAGGGTTATTCCTACATCTATAGAACTAATCTTAATTGCGTTAGCTCTATTCTTCTCCGAAATTTCATTTATCGCGTAGTTGAGGAGTTCGGCCTATTTCATTACAGGGCGCATTTCAATCGAGCCTTCAGTTAAAACAACTTGCAGTACGAAGGTTTTCTGGATTCGGTCGAGGTGGATAGATCCGTCTAGTTTTAAATATTTTAAATGCTGTATATATGGCTATTTGAAGAAAACAAAACCGACTCCGGTAATTTACCGGATGGAAGGCCCCGGTACTTAAATGCAAGGCTCAGGGTAACTGTCTCACGTGAACCGTCTACCAGAGTATGCAATGGTGCATAGGTAGTGATTGCATGCCTGTCTCCAAGGGATTGCATATTTGGTATAAGATTAAAGCTGCTGACTCAGCCACCCACTTTTTGTGCGAGGGTTTGCCCTAGTTGTGATTCTCGCTAACGAGCCTCACCACTGCACTAGATTCATCATAGCAAAAGATATTGGCACCAAAGCGACGAACGACGAACGACCAGCCAACAACCCCCCCACCGATACCGACCACCGACGACAATCACCAAAATGCCTGCCGAAAATCACAGACGTATGGTTACACTTTTTCCTATTGCGGAGGAATTATTGGATGGGAGGATGGCGAAGAGCAAGAAAGAGAGCTAATATCTCAATGGGAATGATCAGTTTATGTCAAGGCCCGACACATCTCTTACCAGAGGGGCAAGAGGAACAATAACCCCAACACCTCCCTAGTTCAGATTGGTACGTCTACCTCGAGATTTCGGTGTGTGCGCATCAGCTCCGATAGCCTGGAGCTCTGAACATTGAGAAAAGAGATGGGATCTTGGCAGAGTTGCGAGCTACGGGTTAGAGGGTAGAAGGCTGACTTGTGTGGCGGAATTCAACAGAGGGTGTTGCCAACCCATCTGAGGCTCAGTTCTACTTGGGAAAGAGGGTGGCTTTCGTCTACCGAGCACAGAGGGAGGTTCAAGGGTCAAAGATCAGGGTGATCTGGGGCAAGGTCACCAGGCCACATGGTATGCTCCTAAGCTTGATACAAAAGAAGATACAGAACTTGTAGTTAACAATTGTAATAGGTAATTCTGGCATAGTACGCGGTTAGTACAGATCTTGCACCGACTAAGCGACACAAATACTGACATTGATTCCCTCACAGCGAAGTTCACCACAAACCTTCCACCAAAGACCTTCGGTGCCTCTCTCCGCGTCATGTTGTATCCTTCCAACGTTTAAATGGTGTTTTGTTCCGGGTTGTTTGCGGTGTTGTTTCGGGGCTGTGGGCCAATAGATTCTGGGAACTGGCGGATCAAAAGGCAATTCACTATTTTTTTCTCTCTTGTTTCACATCATACGCCATATCTCGCTCGGTTTCGGATTCTGTATTAAATTCACGGGAATCTGGGTGCTCTAGGATGGCCTTTGGGAGTAGGTTATTTTGTTTCTTCTCTTCAAATACGGGTTCTTTTAAAAAATATCAGGATCTAAAAATGTTAATCATGCTGGCTGCTGTGAAGAGTTTGGGTCTTGAGTTGAAGGGATGCTCGGGACGGTTTCGAAGGGATTGAGTGGCCGAGACACAAGGACCGGTAAACATGGGCATTGGACACGAGACTATCATTGAGCTCTGTGGGGGAAACGGCAAGCAGCTTGAGCTCGCAATGGTGAACAGTGCCGGGTAGCAGTAGGCTCACGGCGCGGAGATCTGTGGGGAATATGGTAGCCTTGTTCCCCAGATTGGCGCACAAGATGTACACGATTGTACATGTTGTATGTGCTGGGATATCTTTAGCCATAGTCTCCCATTGTTTTACGGTGCTGTAAACATTTGAATCAATGTTAGATAAAGTCATCGCCAAGACTCGATGCACCCCATTGGGTAGTTTGCAATGTTTAGCCCTTGGCGTGAATCTTCCGGCGTCACTTGCATCCAATTCGAATTTTTGCTCGTTCCCTAATCCCCCCCCCCATACAAATACAGCTCTTACAATGTCCGATGTCCCCGACGATATCCCCCCAGGAATAAACCCGGAATACACCCACTATCTCGCTATCCTAATCTCCCGCCACCTGAACCACCCAGTCCCGAACGACTTACTCGCGAAAAACATCATCCAGATCGCACGGAGCCAGCCGGGCCCATCATCGTTCATTACAGCTTGTAGAGCATTTGGGAGGTATCCGGATGAGTTCCTGACGGACGTTTATGCCGAGATTAAGAGACGCGATGGAGACGCGAAGGGTGGCGCAAATACGACGGCGGGATTTGGGGCGGCGGAGAGGGATAGCGGGAGTATGAATAACTTACCGGGGGGGTTACTGCTGTCGACAAAATCTAGGAGAGAGGAGGATGTAGGAGTGAAGAAGGAAAGCAAGCTTGGGTTGGATAGGCTGGCAAAGAGGATTAAGCTTGATTTGGCTGTGGAGGGGGACTTGGAGTCGGGATCGAGGAATGCGGATGAGGGGAGGGATGGAAAGGGGGCGGATGGAAGTGTGGAGTTTAAAAAGCCAGCGCTGCCAGTGCAGAGGAATATTAGGGAGAGGAGAATGGATACTCCGAGTCATGGTCCTGGGTTGTCGAGAGAGGCTACGGAGAGGTTAGCTGCGCATAGGAGGAATCGGCAAGGAGGGAGGGATGATAGGGATAGGGATGGGGATCGCCGGGACTCTAGAGACTCATACTCACGGGATGGTAGGGACTCCCGGAACCGAGACGGAGACCGGATAGATGGGGGCTGGAGGGATGGAGACCGGTACAGGCCAGGAACTGGATCTGGATACTCACGGCATGACCCAACTCCGCTACGGAACGCCGACAGGTTTGGAAATGCTCGACCGTCGACCTCTAGGTCATCCCGGTTCGCCAATGCCACTCCCCGGATGTCAAGCATCCATGACCGAATGGACGACGAGAGTCTACGGGGGCCGGAGGAGGCAGACTCGAAAGATCTGGACAGGGACTGGTACGCCTCAGACGAACTAGGTCACGCTTATGGAGACGAAACTCACAACCCTTTTGGCTCCATTGAAAATACCTATGCAGATCAGCAACGCGAACAAGCCTTCGCGGAGCGAAAAGCTGCAAAACGAATTTCCGCCCGGGCAGCACAGCGGATGAAGGATGTCGATGCATGGGAAACTAATCGGATGCTGACGTCTGGTGTGGCCCAACGGGCGGATATGGATATGGGTGAGCTGGATGATGAGGAGGAAGTCCGGGTGCATTTGCTTGTCCATGATTTACGGCCGCCTTTCTTGGATGGGAGGAAGGTGTTTACGAAGCAGTTGGAGCCGGTGCCGGCTATACGGGATCCGCAGAGTGATATGGCTATATTTAGTAAGAAAGGGTCTCTGTTGGTCAAGGAGAGAAGGTTACGGAGGGAGCGGGAGAAACAGGCACAGGAGGCGACGAGTATGGCTGGGACCGCCCTAGGGAATGTGATGGGGGTTAAGGAGGAGGATACGGACAGTGCTGCCCCCGGTAATGGGGAGCCGGAGGCAAAGAGGAGTGATGTCGCACCGGAAAAGGGGTCAAGTAAGTTTGCAGAGCACCTCAAGCAGAGCGAGGGGGCGAGTGCATTCAGTAAAAGCAAGACATTACGGGAACAGCGAGAGTACCTGCCTGCCTTTGCCGTGCGGGAGGAGCTCATGAGGGTAATCCGGGATAATCAAGGTATATTTTCTATTACCCGCATTTCCTGTTGTATGAATACTAATTTTGTGATTAGTCGTCATCGTGGTCGGTGAAACCGGTTCGGGGAAAACTACCCAGCTCACCCAATTCCTGTATGAAGAGGGTTACGGGAAAAGAGGTATGGTTGGATGTACCCAGCCTAGACGTGTCGCTGCTATGTCTGTCGCGAAGCGAGTAAGTGAAGAAATGGAGGTAAAGCTTGGGGGGCTGGTGGGATATGCTATTCGGTTTGAAGATTGTACTAGTAAAGATACAATGATAAAATGTATGTTGCGCCTCCCTTAAATGTCTCTCAACCACCTACTTATCCTTGCTGTGTGTAGATATGACCGATGGTGTCCTTCTCCGTGAATCCCTCAACGAGCCAGACCTCGACAGGTACTCCTGCATCATCATGGATGAAGCCCACGAACGTGCACTTAACACTGATGTCCTCATGGGCCTCATTAAGAAGATCCTTGCCCGACGCAGAGACTTGAAGTTAATAGTAACCTCTGCTACCATGAACTCTGAGCGGTTTTCGAATTTTTACGGAGGCGCGCCGGAGTTTATTATCCCCGGTAGAACGTTCCCTGTAGATGTCCTATGGTCCAAAAGTCCTTGTGAGGATTATGTCGACGCAGCTGTGAAGCAGGTCCTAGCCATCCATCTTGGTCAGGGAGCGGGTGATATTCTGGTCTTTATGACTGGCCAAGAGGATATTGAAATTACATGTGAGGTTATTGCGGAGAGGCTGGCACAGTTGAATAATCCACCTAAACTAGCTATTCTCCCGATTTATTCCCAGATGCCGGCGGATTTACAGGCGAAAATCTTTGATAAAGCCGAGGGAGGGGCGAGGAAGGTCATCGTTGCGACGAATATTGCGGAAACGAGTTTGACGGTGGATGGGATTATGTATGTTGTTGACGCGGGATACTCGAAGCTCAAAGTCTACAACCCTAGGATGGGGATGGATGCATTACAGATTACACCCATATCGCAAGCGAACGCTTCCCAGAGGTCAGGGAGAGCAGGGAGGACAGGGCCCGGCAAAGCGTATAGGTTGTATACGGAAGCGGCGTTTCGGAATGAAATGTACCTGCAGACTATTCCCGAAATCCAGCGGACGAACCTATCAAATACAGTTTTGCTACTAAAATCCCTTGGGGTTAAAGACCTCCTTGAATTCGACTTTATGGACCCCCCACCGCAAGACACCATGACCACATCTCTCTTCGACCTGTGGGCACTAGGGGCTTTGAGTAACGTCGGTGAATTAACGTCCCTAGGGAAGAACATGGCAAATTTCCCGATGGACCCTTCGTTGGGGAAGTTACTAATCACGTCCACCGAATACGGCTGCTCCGAGGAAATGCTCACCATAGTCTCTATGCTCTCCGTCCCCAGTGTGTTCTACCGTCCCAAAGAACGACAAGAAGAATCCGACCAAGCGAGGGAGAAGTTCTTTGTCCCTGAATCAGACCACTTGACACTCCTGCATGTGTATACTCAGTGGAAAAGCAACGGATACTCGGATTCATGGTGTATTCGGCACTTTCTGCACCCGAAGACTTTGAGGAGGGCGAAGGAGGTCAGGGAGCAGTTGATGGATATTATGAAATTCCAGAAAATGGAGATTGTTGGTTGTGGTACGGATTGGGATGTGGTGAGGAAGTGTATCTGCTCGGGGTATTACCATCAGGCAGCGAAGGCGAAGGGGATTGGGGAATATATTAATCTGAGAACGAGTGTGACGATGATGCTACATCCGACGAGTAGTTTGTATGGGTTGGGGTATTTGCCGGATTATGTTGGTATGTTCACCAACCCCCCCCCAAAAAAAAAAAGAGAGAGAGGGCGGGGGGGACAGCATTCCACCATATGAATAATTATACTAACTTTTACATAGTCTACCACGAACTCATCCTCACCTCGAAAGAATACATGTCCACCGTCACCGCCGTCGACCCCCACTGGCTCGCAGAACTCGGAGGGGTCTTTTACAGCGTCAAAGAAAAAGGATATTCTGCAAAAGAGAAACGAATCACCGAGCATGAATTCAACCGGAAAATGGAGATTGAGGCAGGGATGGCTGAGGACAAAGCACGGGTGGAGGACGCTGCGAAGATGAAAGCGGAGGAGATGGCGATCCATGGATCGAGACCGCAGAGTGTGGTTGTCAAGAGGATGGCTACGCAGGGGGTGGTCAAGAGGCCACAGACGCCCATGATGAGGAGGAGGGGGATTTAGGTTGATAGATTTATAATGCATGTGCATGAGCATTTTGGAGGTTTATTATTGTTTTTAATGGGTTGCTATATTTCTTTTGTAGCGGGGATCGTTTGATGGGAAATGATTAATGCATATTCTCTGAAGATATTCATACATGCCCATATGAGCCCTATTTACCGATCCTAGCTTACCTTGCGATGTGTTTGGAGGTAAGGATGTATTGAAGATCGCAAACCCCCAAACCAAAGTCCACAAGGTAGAAATGTAGCAGCGTAACTTGAAACCATCCAAATGATATTCGCTTAATCTTCATACAAAAACAACCGCAAAAAAAATGGTGAAGGTATCGTAACATATTCAACAATCGTAGAAGGTCATGGGCAAAACAAGGGGGGGAAGCTATAGCTATGAAGCCACAGTGGGATCCACCACAGCTTTGAGTGTCTCTGCGACCTTCTCTGGGCTGGGCGGAGCTGCTCCGTCCCTGGGGGTCCGACTCTCGTCTTCGAAGACGGGGTTGAAGTATTGGTCCTGGAGTTTTTGGGCGTGGGCGACTTCGTAGGCCTGTGGTGGTCATGGCATGTTAGTTAATTATCTACTAGTTGACTCGTCGATGGTGGGGGCGACCGCGGGGGTGATGGATCCATACCTGTGCAGAGGGCGACTTTGGAATCTGTACATCCGAGACTGTTAGTATAAACCGATGGGAACGAACGGAAGGTATTTACATACCTCAACTAAAACAGCTGGATCCTTCTTCTTTTTCTCCTTCAGCTCCTGTTCAACCCAAGAATAAATATGTAAGTAAACAGATCCCTCAACACCCTACCTAGGGTAGCCGGGACACTCGCTACCCCACCACGTCCCCCCACTGGACTGGACCGGACCGTACCTTCCCCAAGCCCTTTCCTCTGGCTCCCTCATCCCCCACATGCTCCTCCCCTTCTTCCTTAACCTCCTCTACCGGCGGCTCCGGAGCCTCTTTACTCTTATCCTCCTGCTTCTCCTTCTCATCCTGACTTCTCGGCCTCGTAATACTCGTATCCGGCAACTCCGCCAAAAAAAAACCCGGTACCTCCCCTCCCCCACTCAACTTTGTCTCCTCAAACTTTTGTACAATCGGAGACAGTGGCGGGCTCGGCTGCAGCTGTACTGATGGTGGTGGGGGAGGGGTGCGAGCCTGGTGTTGCTGTTTCGCCGCTGGCGGAGTCGGCGGTGGTTGAGACCTTTTGGGACCCTGCGGCGGAGGGATAACCGCAACTATCTCCGGCTCCTCTATATTCTGTGATTTAAGTGATGATTTTGCATTTTTCAGCGCCTTAACTATCCTAGACGCCATCTTGATGTTGTATCGTTGGTTGGGTCAAGATGACAGGAAGCTTATGGGGAAGGGGGGGTTATGCAGCTGCACTGCCCCCATCGCTATCGAGGATATCCAGCCTCACCACTGGAGTCACGAGACCGAGAATTGTTTATTCTACTCACCCAGACAATAACATTCAATACTCTACTAAGGATTACTATTAATAACAATTAACCTCCCCATCTAATGTACAGGGAACTAATGATACATATGATACAAAGAGACAAGCAACTCCCGCTTTGCGCCAATCAATGAACTCACGAAAAACAATGTACTCAACCCTCGGAAGAAAATTTGAACCCAATAGTCCGAAACCCATGATCTTACACCTATGTACTTGCTGTTGCATCGTAGCTCTGCGTAGTGAGCGGGGGTATTATCAACCGGTATGGTTTTGTTGCTCCATCCGGGTTCTTTTGGTTGATCTCGACTCTGAGAATGACCTCCAGTGCATCGACAGCATTAGCACCCTGCGGGCTGTCTGCGATATCCTGTTTTGATTTCCCTGAAAGCCCAGTCCCTTTCTTCTGCCCACTGCTTCTGAAGAACTTTGGAATAATACGGCTGCTTGCTTTGCTGAGTTCCTCCACTTCGGGGTCTTGGTTGGTATCAAATTCACCTAGCGTGCAATAATTGCGTCCTGTTATTGAATTAGAGATTAACTCATTTAGTAAATATAGGAGTGTAGTCTTACTTGGCATAAGGCGTTTGTTCCCGCGAGGCTTTCCATCCACATCGACAGGAAACATCGGATACATATCCTCATCTGTATAGCCGTCCAAGTGGTGGACTTTGTTTCTCTTATTCAGCACATCGGCCATTGCTGTACACCTAGTTAACATATTCGACCTCGTCAAAGCATGCAAACATTAAACCTACCGTTTGGAGGAGGTGCATTAACAATTGCGGATGAAATAACCTGTTTTATCATCAGCTAGTTTCTTTAGACATAGGGTCGAGAGTATATTTACATTGGGCATGTACCGATGGTCTCTCTCTTTTGGGAGGCCTAGCTGCGGATTGGAATAGAACTGGCCTACTCCAGACAGATGGACATCTCCACTTTTAGGTACCTATTAGTTCTCTGTTCATACGATGATTCAAGTGATAAACGAACCCTAGGACCGTAATTCGAACGGATTTCTCCGCCGCTAAATGCTGAAGCTGTTTGACGAAAGCATTCCTCTCCGCTTTGTGGCTTTTTGCGGTCCAATGGTCATCAAGATCATCCAAAATTTCCACACCACCTATAAATTATTAACACAGGAATTGTTGAAGGACACCGAGCAACAACTTACCATCAAAACTATTGAGCAGGCCCCCTACACTAAAGTTAGTGAATTGCGAGAAAGGATTGAATGTAACAACCTACCTAAGACATTCATTCGTGCAAGAGCCTTCAACGGGTCCATCAATCTCGATGTCAATCTGACCATAAGGCCATCAGTATAGCTATCCCTACTAGGGGTTAATTATTCCCACGTACAAGTTTTCCAACCACACAAGCCTAGGGTAAGCGATAGGAACACCCAGTAGCACGATGAGATGCTTCGTGACACCCGTAACTATCTCCCTTCTGGCCCTGTCAAAGGCAAGCCTATAGGTTTCAGGGGTCACAATCACATCCCTCTAATTGTCAGGTTAGCACTTGGGAATAAAGGACGTAGATGAAATGCTATCACCTGTCTCTCTGTACGACAATCGAGCCCCAAGAACGCGACTTTTCTCCCCATGAACATGAAGACACTTCTGCTCTTTTCAGTGATATATGGGCCCGGTGAAGCCCCCATGATCCAACTTGGTTCGTGGCTCTCATTTTCATATACTAGAGTGTGATGTTGAAAAAGTAGGTAGTGCTTCTGCGCGATCCTCCCCAAGCCTGAGAAAACGGGACAACCATTGAAATGACTTGGATAACTTCCGAAGCCGTCTATTATATCATGATCATCCCATATATTCACCATAGGTATTTGGGAATTCGCAACGCCAAAAAGTCCCTGGGAGAACCAATTACCTTTCGAAAAGGAAGTTTTTAGTAAAGTGTCATCGAGAAGCGACGAGATGGATACACACAGTATCTTTCTAGATAGAAGTTTTCAAGCTCGTCAGATAATTCATCCGTCCACTCAGCTGAGTATTTGTGGAGTGGATTTTTGGTAAGCAGCCATTCTCTGAACAGCGTTGTCTGCTCCGCAACGGCATCGTTGTATACTACATCGTGTCAATTATGCCCATGCCTCAAATTTACAATACCACCTACCTTGATCTCCGCCCCCAATCATAACATGGAATGGTTTTCGTCGATGTGCTACGAATTCAATCAGCGATGTAGGAAATTAGCAGTGGGTGAAAGCTCACCTTGCAACGCATCCCGCCACATGGGGTCCGGACCGCAAAATGTGGCAGGATTTATTCCCAGACTGAACCCATTACAGCTATGAAACATTATATTCATGGTTTCCCCTCGAGCGGGTACCCAAAATGCTATTGATGGGCCACGGTTTATTCGATAGGCGATGCGCGCTTGCTTCCTGAAATATCAGCAAAATAATGTTTTATTGGGATTCCGAAACTTGCCTTGTCTGTCAGTTCAATCTCAATTGTAAACCTCCACCAAGTGACGCCCCTTTCATGAAGAAGTCTTGTGGCTACTACATCTTTGTATTTTTGCTGTTTCTCACCATCTTTTTTGCACCACAGGCTAGATACCGAGTCACGTCTTCCAGTGGGTTCCCTAGTGCCATTGCGAGTTAGGAGTTCTATTGACTGTACAAAAAGCCTTAGTTGTGGTGCAGGTTTATAAGACGAGCGATCATCTACGGTAACCATCATAACTGTTCCTCTCCAGACCTCTCTTTCTTCCTTCGCAGTAGGGACATGGCCACGCTTTGCTGCTTTCTGGTTAACACCATCCCGCCTGAGACCGACATATCTCAACAATGGACCACATTTGACATATAGCTTTGGTGTAAATATGGAAGGCTCAGGAACTGGTCGTGAAGGAATTGCATTGAGATACTGCATTAGCGTTGATGTACTCTGGTAAGGAAGGACCTCGCTTGGTTCACGATCCGGTGCAGGGTCTAAAAGATTAGGAGAAGAGAATGAAGCTGCGGTGGCTGTTGAGAGCCTTCGTGGCTTCGGATATCGAGATTCAACATCCTTACCAGGACGGTATGGATGTGGAACCCTTCGCTGTTGGAGCAGAGGGTTTTGAATCATGAAAAATTGGGGTATTAGGAGACCTGGGCAAGATGATAAGGCCCGATGAGAGAGTTTCTGACAAAGTAAAAGGCATACCTTCTTCATGATAGGGTGTAGCATAATCTGGTTCAGGATCCTCTGATAGCAATTCATCAGTATGGTGTTCGATCAGCTCCGTATCCTCGATTGTCAAGCGAGCAACTGGCTCCTTTTGAACCGTAGCTGCGCCATTCCTCGCATTGTTTTCGCCGGAACTAGAATTCGAGCTAGAGCTGGAACTACTCCGATGCCCATGGAAATACCTGAAGAATCTACCATGTTTGTGGTCCTTATTGTTACTTGACGGGACCATATACTCCTTCGGCTTGCCTTTTGGACCCATCGACTCATAGAGTGCACTCGTTCGGTTTGGGTTTTGAGTGTAGGGATCTGGTGCCCTGTCACTAGTGAGTCTTGAAGTTACCGTTGTACTTCGATGCAAACGTTCTGCTTGGTGCCTGCTGAGGGTCCTCGTTATGCCAGGTTTCGGTGCATCAGGTTCCTCGTTACTGATTATTTTCAATTCAAGTTCCAGTTTCTGAAGCGGGGATCGATCTACGGCATACTCGAAGCGCCCTCCCCCTG
>Ga0307511_10002485_pt1:0-15000 | contig 19263 bp, 13 predicted proteins | sample 13_EM_MG_FD_200266 | JGI IMG/M metagenome (GOLD analysis project Ga0307511, IMG submission 200266) | Populus trichocarpa ectomycorrhiza microbial communities from riparian zone in the Pacific Northwest, United States - 13_EM | ecosystem: Host-associated > Plants > Roots > Unclassified... | reverse complement strand
CTTCAGGTCGAAGTTCTCCAGGATGTTGAGTGCCTGCAGCATCACGGGTCCTTGCACCCAAGTGGTGAGCTTGTAGACCTCGATCCCCTTGTAGTTGGTATGGACCGGCTCCTCGATGTGCACCTTCCAGTTTGCGAGATCCTCCATCGTGAAGAGGCCACCCTGCTCGCGGGTACCGCGCACGAGCTCACGAGCAATGTCACCTTTGTAGAAGCGGTCGTAGGCTGCGTAGATGGCGGCCTTGCGATCCTTGCCCTGCGCTTTGGCCGCGCGCTCGGCTTCCACCAGCTTTCTCAATGTAGCGGCGAGATCGGGCTGATGGAATATCTCGCCCGGCTGGGGACCTTCGCGCGCCTCGCCCGGGTGGATGAGAATCGTCTTGCGCGAGTAGGGCCACTGCGCGATCTTGTCCTTGTACTTTTCGATCGTGTTGGAAAGCTCGGCCTCCATCGGATAGCCATCCGCCATCTCGATGGCAGGCGCCAGCACTTCAGCGAGGCTCAACGTGCCGTATTCGGCCAACATGGTCATGAGTCCACCCGGGGTTCCGGGCGTCACCGCCGCGAGCGGCCCGAATTCAGGGGGAAACCTCATGCCCTGTTTATGGAAGAACTCAGGCGTGGCGCCCGTCGGCGCGACGCCCAACGCGTTGATCCCGATCACCTTGCCGGTGTTGGGGTTGTAGATCAGCGCTTGTGTCTCTCCGCCCCAGGAGAGCGTGTCCCACATCGTGGAGGTTGCGGCGATCATTGCGCACGCAGCGTCTACCGCATTGCCGCCCTTCTGGAAGATCATCGCCCCGGCTGTGGCCGCGAGGGGCTTGCCGGTCACCGCCATCCAGTGGCGCCCGTGCAGCGGGGGCTTTTGAGTTCGGGCTTGCCCCGTTTGAATCGCCCCGACCATCACCATCGCTGTACCCGCGAGAACCATGAGCCGTTTAAGTGTGACCGCCGCAATTCCCATGCGCCTGTTCCTCCTTATTTCCGCGCTGCGCGCCCCCAAAGGTAGCTTGGTTGCACCGCATCATTAAAGCACGGGAAACGTCGTAATCAGCCTTGGCGGCGCCTACGACCAAGTCTCCGCTCTGCGGACGTACACCCGCACGCGGGTCGCCATGCCCGAAAACTGTGCGCAGCGCACCTCTGCGCAACACATTGATCCGCCACACTTCTCGCATCGTCCGGAGGGGTTGTGAATCAGCTGGAAATCGCGCTGGCGGCAGTGGCTGAGGCTCTCTTGATAGCAGGCGCGTCCTCATGGCTCTGGTCACGGATCCGCAGCTTCCGGGGTCCGGCTGAGATCACGGCCGATGCGTGCCGTGCGGCGTTCGAGCAATCCCCCAACGGCATCCTCATTGCCGACGCCGAGACCCTCCGGATCACTGACGCGAATCTTGCGGTGCAGCGGACCATCGGGTTCTCTCTGGACGAGCTTCTGAGGCTCGACCTGCCCGAGGTGTTTACGGACGAGAGCGAAAACAGCGAAATCCTGCTGAAGAAGCTGCGGGATCCGAACCCTCGCTTCACCTTCCAGGTTCGCCAGCGCTGCAAGAACGGAAACCTCCTCAACGTCGAAACCCGGTGTCACCGTCTCGACCTGGCCACACACCAGGTATTGGTCCTCACTACGGACGACATCACGGTAAGGCGCAAGGTTGAGGCGCAACTGTTGGAGAAGCAGCAGCACCTCGACCATCTTGCCCACCACGACCAGCTCACCGGTTTACCCAACCGTCACTACCTTGCTGCTCATCTGCCGGGCGCGATCGATGAGGCCTGCCGGACTTCCTCCAAGCTGGCGGTGCTGTTCCTGGACCTGGATCGCTTCAAGCACATCAACGACTCGCGCGGCCACGAGACGGGCGACAAGCTGCTCAAGGCTGTTGCACAGCGCATCCGTGCCACGGTGCGTACGGAAGATGTTGTCGTCAGGATGGGTGGCGACGAGTTCATCGTGATACTCAAAAGTGTCTGCAGCTCGGGTCAGGTGAATGAGACTGCGGCAAGGATCAACGAGGCACTGTCGGTGCCGGTGCCCGTCGATGGCTGCCCACTGGTCACGACAGCAAGCATCGGCGTCAGCTTGTATCCGCGCGATGGCGCCGATATGGGTGAGTTGCTGAGGCATTCGGACACGGCGATGTACCAGGCGAAAGATCGCGGCCGGAACAACTTCCAGTTGTTCAGCCCCGGCATGGATCGCAAGCTCAAGGAGCACATGGCGATCGAGACCAGCCTGCGCAATGCGCTGCAGCGCGAGCAGCTCGATGTGCACTATCAACCTATCATCGATATACGGACGAATCACGTCGTCGGGCTCGAGTCGCTGTTGCGGTGGAAAGTGCCCGGCCAGGGGTTCATCCCGCCTGACAAGTTCATTGCGGTGGCCGAGGAAACCGGGCTCATCGTGCCGGTCGGAGAATTCGTGCTGGGGCGGGCCTGCGAGGATGTGGTCCGCTGGCGGCGCAACGGCTGCACGCCAGTGCCGATTGCCGTGAATATCTCAGCGGTGCAGCTGCAACGCGCCAACCTTCCGGCCACCATTCAGAAGCTCACGAAGCTGCATGGTGTCCGGCCCTCCATGTTGCAGCTGGAGCTCACCGAGAGCGCCGTTTTCGAAAGGCGCGAAGGCCGCACTGGAGAGTCCAACGAGGATGCCGTATCGCGGTTGCGTGACCTCGGTGTGCGGATTGCCATTGATGACTTCGGGACGGGCTATTCGAGTCTCTCGTATCTGAAACGCTGGCGGGTCGATTACATCAAGATCGACCGCAGTTTCGTTCGCGACCTGGTAACGGATGTGAGCGATCTTGCGATCGTCAGCGCAATCATCGCCATGGCCCGACATCTCAACATCGAGGTGATCGCCGAGGGCATCGAGGGTTGGCAGCAGCTGGAGAAGCTCCGCCAGCTCGGGTGCGGCCTCGCCCAGGGATTCCTGTTCGCCAAGCCCACTTCCGAGGATCAGTGCCGCCGCTACCTCACGGGTGCACCACTCGATCTGACCGCGGAGCAGGAGCACCCGCGGTCAGATATCGGAGTTACGACCGGAAATCATCTGCGGGCCGCGAGCAACTGAGTAGCACCGCCTGCCAGCACGCCGGCTTGCAGCCCGCTGTCGGTGAGATAGCGGGTGAGGGCATCGGAATCACCATGAGTCAGCAGGACGCGGCGAGCCTTGGTGGCCCGGCAAGTCGCGGTGAGGGCCGGCCAGTCGGCATGATCCGATATGACGAAGCCACGGTCATAGCCCCGCCGCCGCCAATCGCCCGGTACCTGCGTCCAGCCTGAACAAAAGCCAGTTGCATGTTCGCCGAACCGCCGCATCCAAGGGGTTCCGGCTGCGCCCGGCGGCGCGAGAATAAGTGCGCCACGGAAGTCAGTTTTGCGGTCACTGGGTATGGGCAACGTCGGGATCATTTCGATTCCCGCCCGCCGGTAAACGCGCACCAGCGAGTCCACCGCGCCATGCAGGTATACAGGCTCGCTCGTGTAGGCGAGTAACTCGGCCAGCACGCGCTGTGACTTGCCCAAGGCATAGCAGAACAACGCCGAGGCGAGCCCTCGCTCGCGATTGGAGCGCCACCAGCGGACGATCTCCTCTACTACCTGCGATGTCTGCGGCCATCGGTATACGGGCAAGCCGAACGTCGCCTCGCTGATGAACACGTCGCACTCGAGCTGCTCGAATGCCGCGCACGTCGGATCAGACTGGCGTTTGTAGTCGCCGGAGACGATCCACACCCGGCTGCCATACTCGATGCGCACTTGTGCCGATCCCAGGATGTGGCCGGCCGGATGCAGCGAGACTGTCACGGCCCCCAGGGGTACCCGCGTGCCGTAGTCGAGCGGCACGAGCTCTCGATCTGCGCCCAGCCTCAACTTTGCGATGGATGCACCGGGACGTGCGAGAATGTAGCGTGCGCTCCCGTGACGCAGATGGTCCGCATGGGCGTGTGTGATGAGTGCGGTTTGAACCGGTTTCCACGGATCGATGTGAAAATCGCCCGGTGGGCAATAAAGCCCGTTGGCGGTGACGACAACCAGCTGTTCGGAATCTGAGCTCATGAGTATCGAAAGCCTGGGCGGTGCGCAAGCCGGCACCCCGAAATCGCTCCCGCAGCAGTGCGCCAGCGCGGTGCTCATGATTAGGCCGGCGACCTTCGATTACAACCCGGAAACCGCCGCCACCAACAGGATGCAGCAGCCCGCAGAGGGCGGCGCCCCGGGGCAGGTGCAGGCCCTGGCGGAATTCGAGCAGTTCGCCGGGGCGCTGCGCAGCGAGGGGGTTACGGTGTGCGCGGTCGATGACACTGCGCTGCCGGTGAAGCCGGATGCCATTTTCCCCAACAACTGGGTGAGTTTCCACGAAGACGGCACTCTCGTGTTATATCCGATGCAGGCGCAGAGCCGCAGGCGCGAGCGCCGGCCGCAGATCGTCGATACCGTCGTGGAGCAACTGGGCTTCAAGGTATCGCGCGTCCTCGACCTGACGAAGCATGAAGCTGCCGGACGCTTCCTCGAGGGCACGGGCAGTCTCGTGCTCGATCGCTGCAACCGGGTCGCCTATGCCTGCATCTCGCCGCGAACCCATCCGACGTTGGTCGAAGAGTGGGCGCGTGAGCTTGGGTACGAGGCGGTTCTGTTTGAAGCGTTTGATCGCGGCGGAGTGCCGTTCTATCACACCAACGTAATGATGTGCATCGGAGCGCGGATGGCCGTGCTGGGTACGTGTGCGATGTCAGCCGACGACCGGGCGCGCGTCATCGAGAAACTCCAAATAACGGGCCGCGACGTCATCGAGATCCAGTACGACGAGATCGAGCAGTTCGCGGGCAACATGCTGGAGCTTGCGAGTTGGGACGAGGCGCTGGGGGACTACCGTCTGCTGGTCATGTCGGAGGCCGCTCGCCGCTCGCTGCGGCCGGAGGTGTACACGCGACTGTCGGCAAGCACGGACTACATTCTCGCGGTGCCGATCCCCACGATAGAAAGGTTGGGAGGCGGTAGCGTGCGCTGCATGCTCGCCGAAGTTTTCCTGCCGCTCAAAGCGTCAGCCACGTGAGCGAGCTGCTCATCAAGTTCATCGCGAGCTACCTGCTCGGCTCGATCGTCGGCAGCCTGTTGATCGGGCGTCTGCGGGGCGGCGTGGATATCCGCACACTCGGCAGCGGGAATGCCGGCGGCACCAATGCCCTGCGGACTCAAGGCAAGTCCTTCGCGCTCTGGGTGCTCGTCATCGACATCGGCAAAGGATGGATCGCAACCCGGTTGATAGCTCCAATGCTCCTGCCTGGGGTTGCCGCGGCGCCGCAGGAGTTGCATGTCTGGGTACCTGCCGCGTGCGGCGTGGCGGCAATAGTCGGCCACGTCTATCCGCTTATGTATGGCTTTCGAGGGGGCAAAGGAGTTGCAACTCTGGTGGGAGTGGTCCTCGGGCTCGATGCCGCGCTGCTGTTGCCGATGCTGCTGACCTGGTTTGCGGCGGTGGTGCTCTTCGGATTTGTGGGTCTCGCTTCAATGCTCGCCTCAGCCTCGCTGCCCATATACGTTTCGATGATGGGGCTCGAGCCCGGCCTGCCACTGACGACCTTCGGCGTGGTGGTGACCGCAATGATCGTGTTTACACACCGGAGCAACATCGCACGGATGCGGGCACGCACAGAGCCGCGCGCCCGGCGGCTGTGGTTGTTTGGGCGGCATGGGCGATGAGCGAGGCGGACGAACCGCTGGTCGCGCGTCTGTTCGCGAAGCTTGCTGACGGGCAGTTTCATTCCGGGGAAGCATTGGCGGCCGAGCTCTCAGTCAGCCGCAGTGCAGTGTGGAAGGCTGCGAGCGCCTTGCGAGAGTTGGGCGCTACCGTCCATGCGGTCCGTAATCGGGGCTATCGGCTGCCGGTCGTCGCGGAGCCGCTCGACGGCGGGAGGATTCGGGCATTGCTGGGTGAGGGAGTACGCGAGCGCATCAGGCGACTCGATACGGTCTGGACGGTCGGATCGACCAACACAGTCCTGCTGGAGCGCGCCAACCCGCCCGTCGGCTCGAGCGAAGCCCTGCTGGCCGAGTATCAGACGGCAGGGCGCGGCCGGCGTGGCCGGAACTGGGTGGCGCCTCCCGGTGGCTCCATCTGTCTGTCGCTCAGCTGGATGTTTGGCGAAGTGCCCCGCGATCTGAGCGCCCTCGGGTTGGTTGTTGGCGTGTGCGCGTTGCGAGCGCTGCAGCATCTGGGGGTCGACCGCGTGCGGTTGAAGTGGCCCAACGATCTGTTGGTCGAGGATCGGAAACTCGGCGGGATATTGATCGAGCTGCGCGCGGAGACAGCTGGACCTGCATGCGTGGTCATCGGCATCGGTCTCAATGTGGCGCTCGGTGCCTCCTTCTGCGCGGGCATCCGCCCGCTCACCGTCGGTCCAGGGCATCCCTCGCGGGATTGCCCGGGCGTCGCATGCGACGCCCCCTTGTTGGAGAAGGTTGCCACGATGGGTCTGGCTCCCGTCGACCTCGCTACTGCCGGGCTGAAAGAGCGCGCGCGCAATGCGGTTGCAGCGGGGTTGATCACCTCCTTCGTGCGAGGCCTGCTCGAGTTCGAGCGCGACGGACTGAAGCCCTTCGTTCGGGAATGGATGGAGGCGGATGCCTTGCGTGGACGGCCGGTCACTGTGACGGGAGCCGAGACCAGCGCAAAGGGTGTGGCGCGCGGCATCGACCTTGACGGCGCCCTGTTGGTCGAGACGCCCCAGGGGCTGCTGCGATTCATTTCCGGCGATGTATCCGTGAGGACCGAGAGTTGATTCTGTTGCTCGTCGATATCGGTAATACGCGCGTCAAATGGGCGCGGCTGGCGGATGGACGGATGGGGAAACAACATGCCGCGGCGAACGCGGGGTGGGACCTCGGGCAGTACGCGCGGCGAGTGATCGGGCGGGGATGGCGACGCGGTGAGGGTCGTATCGTTGTCTCGAGCGTTGCCGCAGATCAGATCAATCAATTGTTAGTCGCTGCCGCACGCCGGGCCGGCGCCCCTGAGCCCGAATTCGTGGCTTCCGAGCGAAGCGCCGCCGGCATCACCACCGAATACCTGGACCCCTGGAGATTGGGCGTTGACCGCTTCATAGGGGCCATCGGCGCGCGCCATCTGGCATCGGGCCAGCCGGTCTGTGTCGTGAATGTCGGTACGGCGATGACGATCGATCTCGTGGACGGCAGCGGCCGCCACCACGGAGGCGCCATCATTCCTGGACCGGCGCTGATGGTGGACAGCCTGCTCACGCAAACCAATGGAATTCGTAGGCGAGCCACGGGCGGCCGGAGCGGCCTCAAGAGCCTGTTCGCCAGAACGACACGGACCGCCATCGAGCAGGGTGCACTGTATGCAGCTGCAGCCGTCATCGATCGCGCAATCGATGAGGCGCGTGGGCTGCTCGGGTCGAGCCCCCTGGTGCTACTGACTGGCGGTGGCTCCGCTGCCATCAAGCCGCTGGTCCGCAACAGCGCGGTCTGCCTGCCGGACCTGGTGTTGCACGGATTGGCCGTGTGGGTGCGGCACAATCCCGCGGACGCCGATCGCAGACAGGCGCCCCGCAAGTGACGCGAGGTGGACTAGAATCGGGCTGTGCGCGCCGTCTTCCTAATCCTGCTGTCCGCGAACCTGCTCTTTCTGGCCTGGGCCAGATGGATCGACGGTCCCCGCGATGCCGGCGCGCAGGACTCCCTGTCGCGGCTCCCACGGTTGCAGCTCGTCACCGAATCGTCCCCTGGACCCAAACCGACATCGGCTACTTTTAGCGCAGCGACTGGGTCGCGGCCGATTCTGGAGACTGCGCCGCCGGCCATTTCGGGACTGGTCATGGCCGAGAAGACATCGTTCCGGCCAGTCGAGCCTGGGCAAACCTGTACTACGGTGGGCCCGTTCAACGACATTGCCAGCGCTGCTCGCGCCGCGGGCCTGCTCACCCAGCGCGGATTTCACCTGCAGCAGCGAGCCGAAGAGGGCGAGGCCATCGAGGGTTACTGGGTCTTCGTGGGCGGCATGCAGTCCGAAGAAGATGTTGCAGAGGTCGTTGGCAGGCTGCAGAAGAGCGGTTTCAACGACGCGCACATCATGAAGAACTACTCCACCAACAGGCGCGTGTCGGTGGGCATGTTCAGTACACGTGACCGCGCGGAAAAGCGCGCCGCTGCCGTCAGAAACATGGGCCTGCAGCCCGAGATCGGTGAGCGCAGGTTTCCGGGGACCGTTTACTGGGTAGACGTTACGCTCAACCGCGGCCCCGGGATCAAACAGCTGCTGCCGGAATACCTGTTCGCGGATATCGGACACGCCAAAGTCGCGATGCAGCCGTGCCCCAGGAGGTTGCTCGAGCCCGGCGCGCCGCTGCACGCCCCCGATGATGAAGACGGCGTGGTCTGGGGATTGCCTCGGACTACTGTGGCGAGCGCGCCGAAGGTCCCATAGCGCCGGCGTCGGAATAAGCTCTGTCTGCGGATGCCGACAGGAGCAAAGCGCAGCTAGAGGCTGAGCGCCGAAGCTGTATTGCTGCGCTTGCGTGGAGCATTGCAGTAGGTTACTTCTCATGCATGCGAGTAACTGCGCTGCCGGCATTCTCCAGCAAAGAGTTCAATCCCTATAACTGGCTGCTCTACACGAACGTGCAGGCGGCCGGTCAGCGCGTGATCGAGTTTTCCTGGCGCCATGTCATCAAGCTGCAAGTCCCGGATGTCTTTCATGTCCACTGGCCTGAGTGGTATGCCCTCGCGCCCGGCTGGCAATGGAGGAAATGCGTCGATTTCGTACTCTTCCACCTGTATGTGCGATTGATCAGGATGTGTGGCGGCAAGGTGGTCTGGACGGCGCACAACGCGTTCGCGCACGACAGGGCGCAAACGGGCCTGAATGTGTTTCTGTGGCGAACGTTCCTCGCATCCGTCGATGGGATCATCTATTTGTCCTGGGCAAGCAAGCGACAGATAGAGGGTAGCTATCCGGTTCTCGCGCAGAAGGAATCGACGGTCATCCAACATGGTGACTATGTCGAGTGGATAGCCGAAGCGCAGGCCGCCCCGCCGCGCGACCTGCCTTCCCGGGAGTCTCTGGGCATTCCCGCAGGGGCGCAGGTCATCCTGGCCTTTGGCCGGATCCGCCCCTACAAGGGCATTGACCTGTTGATCGAGGAGTTCACGCGCCTGGGCCGCGATGACACCCACCTCGTTGTTGCAGGCCGCGTTCCGAACGCCGAGCTCGAACAGCGAATCCTGGAACTGGCCGGGAGCGCTCCCAACATCCACTGCATACTTCGCAGAACCGAGGATGATGAGCTCGTCAGGTTGCTGGAGCTGTCGGACCTGGTTGTGTTGCCATACAGGCAGATCACGAATTCCGGCACTGCCCTGCTGGCACTCAGCGCTCATCGTGCAATCCTGGGGCCGCGCATGGGAAGTCTGCCGGAGGTCCAGCAGCTCGTCGGGGAGGATTGGGTACGACTGTACGATGGGGCGCTTTCCCGCTCGCATCTGCTGGAGGCGATCCAGTGGGCTGCGGCGCCGCGGCGGCCTTTATCCATGAAGCCCTTCGCGTGGCCCGATATTGCGAGGCAGACACTCGGGTTCTACAAGTCGCTCAATCCCTGTGCCAGGAATTTGACGCGCACCGGCATCGCCGCGCACAACCGGAAGATCTAATATAGTCGTCGGCCTCGTGGGTGAGCCAACCGTGCTCGACGGCCCAGCGAAGGCCGCCCTATTTATGTCCCGGAAAGGCGTCCCATGGCCGACACCCATTCAAACCAGGCCACGCTCCCCAGTCATGCCCGAGCAGTCGTCGTTGGTGGCGGAGTCATCGGCACGTCTGTGGCCTACCATCTCGCGCTCATGGGCTGGAAGGACATCGTTCTGCTGGAGCGAGATCGGCTGACATCAGGGACGACTTGGCACGCAGCAGGTCTCATGGCTACGTTCGGCTCGACCTCCGAGACGTCGACCGAAATCCGCAAGTACACACGCGACCTGTATCGCCGACTGGAATCCGAAACCGGCCAATCCACCGGCTTTTCCCCGATCGGCCTCGTCGAGGTTGCGGCCGACCGGGATCGATTGGAGGAGTATCGGCGCGTCGCCGTGTTCAACCGCCACTGCGGTGTGGACGTCCACGAGATCTCGCCACGCGAGGTGCGGGAGTTGTTTCCGCTCGCAAAAGTGGATGACATCGAAGCCGGCTTCTACATCAAGGAAGATGGCCGCGTGAATCCGGTGGACGTCACGATGGCCTTGGCCAAGGGCGCACGCATGAGGGGGGTGCGAATATTAGAGGGAGTTGCTTCGACCGGTGTTCTGCAGGATCGCGGGCGCGTCACCGGGGTTCGCACTGCGATTGGTGACATCAGGACTGACATCGTCGTGAACTGCGCGGGCATGTGGGCGCGCCAATTCGGTGAGCTCGCCGGTGTCACGGTCGCCAACCAGGCGGCGGAGCATTACTACCTGATCACGGAGCCGATCAAGGATCTTCCGCCCAACATGCCGGTGCTGGAAGACCCCGCCGCCTACGGGTACTACCGGGAGGAGGGCGGCGGATTGATGGTTGGGTTATTCGAGCCGGTCTGCGCGCCCTGGAAGGTGGAGGGAATCCCGAGCGATTTTACCTTCGGCGAACTGCCACCTGATTGGGAGCGCATGACGCCCTTCCTGGAGCGCGCGCTGTCCCGCGTGCCGATTACGACTGAAGTGGGAATGAAGAAGTTCTTCTGCGGCCCTGAGAGCTTCACGCCCGATCTGCGCCCCATTGTCGGTGAGGCGCCGGAGCTCAGAGGTTATTTCGTGGCAGCCGGACTGAACTCCATCGGCGTACTGACTGGCGGAGGCATTGGCCGCGTGTTGGCGCATTGGATCACAACGGGCCTTCCCGATGTGGATGTGACGGGATTCAACATCGATCGCCTCCATTCCTACCAGGCGAACCCCGAGTATCGTCGTCAACGTACTGTTGAGTCGCTCGGTATGGTTTACAAATGCCACTATCCGAACATGGCCCTCGCCACCGCGCGGGGCGTGCGCAAGTCACCGTTCCATGAGCGGCTGGCGGCAATGGGCGCATATTTCAAGGAGGTGAGCGGCTGGGAAAGTCCGGAGTGGTACGCAACGCCTGGCAGCAAGCCGGATGCCGGACCACTGACTTGGGGTCGGCCAAGCTGGTTTGGACAGTGGCAGCAGGAGCATCACGCCGCGCGTCAGAGCGTGATAGTCATGGACATGTCCTTCATGGGGAAGTTCCTGGTGCAGGGCCGCGATGCTGGCCGCTGCCTCAATCGCATCTGCGGCAATCAAGTCGATGGCTCCCCGGGAATCATTACTTATACGCAATGGATGAACGAACGAGGCACGCTCGAGGCAGATCTCACCGTGACGAAGTTGAGCGATGATACTTTCATGGTCGTCGTGACCGACACCATGGTCCGCCATGCTCAGACGTGGATGAGGCGCAACATCCCTGATGGAGCGCACGCCTTTGTCACTGACGTCACCTCCGCTTACGGACAACTCAACATACAGGGCCCGAATTCACGCGCTCTTCTGCAGAAGATTACGACCGAAGATCTGTCGGATGCCGCATTTCCGTTTCGCGCTGCGCGCGAGATCGACATCGGGTTCGCACGTGTGCTTTGTGTTCGAATCACTTACGTAGGTGAGCTCGGTTACGAACTTTACATTCCCGCCGAGCAGGCGACACACGTGTATGACCGAATTGTCGCAGCGGGAGGCGAGTTCGGGCTGGTACACGCCGGGCTCAAGGCACTTGGAAGTCTGCGCCTGGAAAAAGGCTACCGCGACTATGGCCACGATCTTGATAACACCGATGGTCCCTACGAGGCCGGTCTCGGCTTTGCTCTTGACCTCAACAAACCGGAGGGTTTCATCGGCAAGGAAGCCGTGCTCGCCAACAGGGCCAAGGGCCCGCTGACCCGGCGGCTCGTCCAGGTGCTCGTCAAAGACCCGGAGCCCCTGATGTTTCACGCCGAGGTTGTGCGCCGTGACGGCGTGGCGGTCGGCTACGTTCGCGCGGCATCCTACGGCCACACTCTGGGTGGCGCCGTCGGCCTCGTGATGGTCGAACCGAAGGTGCACGTGGACGACGCCTACCTCAGTAGCGGCAAGTGGGAAGTCGATATCGCAGGGAAGCTTTATCCAGCCATTGTTTCCGCGCGACCGCTTTATGACCGAAAGCAAGCGAGTTAGGTTGCGTAGCGGACGACCAGAGGAGGCCTGTGCGTCCTTTCGCCGCTGATGCGGTGCTCGTCGGCCGCGAAGGCGGTTGCCTGCAGGACCAGTGCGATGTCGGAACTCACAGATGCATTTCCTCGGGGCGGACCGTTTCGTTGAGACTGGTGCGCCCCAAAAGGCTCCGGCTGAGCAGCCTGGCCGGAAGATCTTGTACCGCTCTCTTTGCTCATGGGCGAGTGGCGAGGAGGGGGTGATCTAGGCGATGATAGCGGTCTTGCGCGGCCGACCCGGGCAAGCTCGCGCTGTTCACGTAAGTCATTGATTTGCCGGCTTAGCACAGTTGGTAGTGCACCTGATTTGTAATCAGGGGGTCGGGGGTTCGAATCCCTCAGCCGGCACCAAATTGCGTCGCAAAATTAGACACTTACGGGCGGCTTCAGAATCGATTCCAACACCTAGCTAAAAACTTTAGCTAAAAAGATAAATATTTTTGGCGACGGGGTTTTTGGTAGCCGCTCTGTTCTGCTGCGCGCCTTTGCTTGCCAATTCCGTGTTGGCGAATCGAATGGTGAAACGGGGTGCGCTCCGTCCTGCTGGTCTTAATTTCCTCCCTCTGACCCCCTAATCGGAGCTGCCTGAGAGGGGTTCTTACGAGCCACTGCGCCGACGTGCGCGAAGGTGCAAATCATGATGCCGATGAGCCGCACGGTCTCGCAGGCCCGTGAGCGCGCATGTATCGATGGCGGTAATCAGGGCGCGCGCTTTCTCGCGATCGAGAACCGACGTGCGGCCCTTGGTGACGACGTGTTTAGGCCCGCGCACCGCGTGCGCCGGGTTCACGTCGATAATTTGGCCGATCACGAGCCAATCAAACAGCATGCGTATCGCGGCCAGGCGCTGCTTTATGGTCGGTTTGGCGAATCCCGCAAGCAGGCTCTCCACATAGCCCGCGACATGGACGGGCTTTACATGCGCCAGCTCGCACACGCCCCGTTCGGCGCAGAATCCCGAGAACTTACACGCGGCATTGTAATAGGCTCGCCGTGTGTGCTTGTTACGGATATTCGCGGTGAAGAAATCGAAGAACCGCTCCGCCGCCTCCGCCTCTTGAAGAAACAGCGCAGGGGGGGGCCGCTGCTGCCATCCGCCAGCTCGTGAGCGAGGCCGATCTCCACGAGTGCGGTGCCATCGGTCATTTCATGATCCGTACTATTTCAGACAGCAGCATGTCGAGCTGCTGGCCGCAATTCACCTGCTGAGCGGTGGGCAGCGTCTCGCTTTTCCGGATCGGCATGTGCAGGTGTGCGTCAGCGACCTTGCGCGCGGCGTTCTCCAGGTGGTGCATGGTTTCCTTGAACGATTTTCCGCCGCCAGCGTAGTTGTTAGCCACTTCGCTGAAGGTTTTTAATCCAAACACTGGTGGCACATGATCGAGAAGACCGCGCGTGAGCATCGCCGTCGCAAAGTAACAGCCCTCGCTGTACGCCTTGTTGATTTCCTCGCAGAGCCGGATGAGCTTGCTGAAATCAAACTTCCCGGTCGGAAGCCCGCGCAATTCGTCCAGCCGCGTCTCGGAAATAAGCCCCAACGCCGCTGCAGGTGCCTTTTGTTTCGTCGCCGCGCCTTCCGCTTCCTTCATTTGGACCCACTCCCAGGCCAAGTCCTGCACGTCGTGCGTGCCTCCAACCTCGCGACGTCCGCCGTTGTGGACCAGGTCGGCCTTTACGCGCTCAAGCCCGAGTTTTTCCCAACGGTCAAATCTTGCTTTGCGGCCAGCATCATCAATGGGCGTTGTCATGGGTGGCTGGCGCTCCAGCGGATTGATTTCCAGCGCCAAGGTCTGCACATGCGGATCCGTATCGGGCGTGCGCCGCATGAGGAAGTCCCCGCGACCGAAGAATTGTTCGTCATCCCCGATTTGATCGGGGTAACGATCGAACCGGCGTTCTGACTCGACGTATTTGAGAAGGGTGAGATAGCGAGGCCTGAGCCGCTTGAGTGCGTCCAGGATTTCCCGGTCGGCAATATCGGGAAATGTCTGGCGGAGGATATTGACCAGGGTCGGGAGCGTTGTCGCGTAACCCTGATGGTCGCCATGCTTGAGTACGAGGGTGAGAATGGCATGCTCGATCTGCTGGTATCGTTTAGCTTGCATAAGCGTGTGATAACGTCCTCTATCACACGCTAGTATACAGCGCGAGGGAAAATCCCTCCTTCAGCCCCGCGATTGTTGAAACCATTGTGATGTTGTGCGAAAGGCACAATGACGCCATCACCCCAAACCGGATCAATGCCAAACCCTCAGCTCAGTGATCTTTATGGCGGACTTTCTGGAGCTTCGCTCACGACTCCAGAATTTAAGGTCTGCGAAGGACTCGTAATTCGGAAGACCTACGCCCATCTGATGGCCCCATATGTTCTGGCGTTTGCGCCGCCTGAGCGCCCCGGCGCTCACCACCCTGGCCCATGGAAGCCAGCACACGGGGGCCTGGGCTTCGATATAACAGTCGAGGTTTTCTTAGCCGAAGCCTCTCGGCCGACAAATTTTGACAGAGTCAACACTCTCTGGTGGGCACTTGCGCTGCTGCGCCTCGCTACCGGCGCGCCGTTGCGCATGCCGGTCATTTCAGACATGGCGTTTTCGGACGCGGCGCACGGCCCCAGTGAGCCTATGTTCTGGACTGTCGAGATGCCGCCGCACCAGCTACTCCTTGTCCGCGATCCAGCGGAAGCAATCACCGATGACCACCTGAAGTGGGTTCAAGCGAGCTTTATTCCCGGTGCCCGG
>Ga0307511_10002484_pt1 | contig 19283 bp, 23 predicted proteins | sample 13_EM_MG_FD_200266 | JGI IMG/M metagenome (GOLD analysis project Ga0307511, IMG submission 200266) | Populus trichocarpa ectomycorrhiza microbial communities from riparian zone in the Pacific Northwest, United States - 13_EM | ecosystem: Host-associated > Plants > Roots > Unclassified | place... | reverse complement strand
TGGCCTCAATGGCCGCAAAGACCGATAAGCGGATGTCCTTTGAGGTGACTATTGCAGGCGCGTACGTGAACACCGTATCGGCGGATTTTGCGGTCGAGGGCGCTGGCGTTGTAAGCCCGGCGACCGGCGTGTCGCATCGGGAGGTACCCAGGCCCGCCGCCGAGGCGGTAGCCAATCAGTTTCAGGTGGCCGACTTGGAGTTGAGCGCCTGGTCTGAGCGAAGCCAGGTAAAACTCTCGTTCTATGCGGCGACCGCGGAATTGCGTCAGGAGCTCATCAAGCTCGGGGTGCCAAATGTAACCCGCGCAGCGAACTTTACGACCGATGCCACACAAGAAGGCCTGTTCGAGTTGGCCAAGAGATTTCACTGTCAGTCGACGCTATGGCTGCGCGATTCAGACGACCTACCTCTGCGGCAAGCGCATTGCAAAAGTCCATCGGACGCATTGACGAGCACGGGCGAGAGGTTCAACTCGCAGGATAGCGACAATCTGCTCAAATTTATTGGCTCTAACGGCTGGACCTTCTACACCGTGTTGTTCCGACCTACGGATCATGACGGTGTGGCGATGAAGTATATGCGAGCGTTGGACCAACTTCAGGCCACGACAGGCAGGCGACCAGTCATCAATGTCACGGTCTCAGACGTATATGTGCCCTGGCCGATGCTGATAGGGTCTCCCGATAGCGTTGAATGGCTGAAATTCGATAAATATTGGGGCACACGATTCGTGGTTTCGGAACGACCGGTACAGGCGCATCCCAATTTGGTCAGGTCCATTGAAGGGATCCGCAATGAATCAGAGACTGCATTCGTGGTCTATCACGACGGACCAAAGGCTGCGGCCCACTCCATCGGGGATCGGGGGACTCAACTTGCCGGTAGTGTGCTGCAGTCGTCTCACATTGCACAAAAGCCCCTGATGGCCCGCTCGGCAGACGGCATGTACGATCTTTTTAAAACACGGCATACGGGCCTGAAGCTGATCGTCGCGTATACGCATGGAGTCGCCTCTTCCGTGGACGATCCGCAGAAACTACTGCTGCACCAAGACGACGACTACGTCGATGCCCCCGATTTTTTCGCGAAGACGGCAGCTATGCAGGGGTTTGAGACGTTGTTCGCGAGCAAGCCGTTCGTTTTGCTAAATGGTTGTGAGACCGGTGCCGTTGGCGCCTCACCGCAATCAGAAGTGTCCTTCGTTGGGGCATTTCTCGAGCGTGGAGCGGCGGGTGTTGTCGCCACGCAGGCGAAGGTTCTACAAGGTAGCATGTACTTTTACGCGGACAATCTTCTACGGATGGTGTTGGCCGGTGAGCCTGTAAGCAGCGCGGTCACCAAGACGCGGCTGTTGCTTTATTACGGCAGTGCGCCCGAAGACCCGACACGATGGCCCCGTGATCCGACGGGACTGTTATACTCGTACCATGGTTTACCGGATCTGGCCTTCAGAAAATCGCCCAACTCATGAACTGGCACCGCGCTCGCTCTCACGTGGTAGCGGAGAAAATGTCATAGACGCATTTGGCGGCTCCGTCGATGATCTGGATGTTTTTCATATGCTCGATGAATTTATCGTCGGGGGACGGTGTACAGATCTGAGCGCAGTGGATTTGCTGCGAAATGCAGCGTCCACAGCCTCGGTGTGAGCTCAGCCACGCGCGAGGCTGGGTGTTGACCGACACGCTGGAGGATGTCGACCAAGTAGGTGTAGGGGTCGATGCCGTGCAGGCGGGAGGTGACTATCAGGCTCTGTGCAACACCGACGTGTTTAGCTCCGAGTTCGGTCCATCGGAAATTCCACGATTTTCTGCCCATCGGAATAGCGCGCGCTCGAGATGGTTGGTATCGATAGGAGAAACGCGGGGCGCCTCCTGCCCCGCGGCTCGATCAACAGAAAATGGCTAAGCCTAAGCTAACGGATGCTGACAATAATGCGGCGGTTGGTGGATCGAGACCTAGTGCTGCGGCGATTGAAATCGCCACAGAGACCAGATGTAAGATCCGCATGAAAGACTTCTTCATCGTTGGGCCCTCTTGTCGGACCCGGCCGGGTGCAACGTCGTAACAAGTGCACGAACCAATAATCCTGATTTTCCCGGCGCAAAGCGTTCCCCAAAATCATTCGACGTTACTCAAAGTTACTGTTATGCGGTTCTCGGGAGCTAAGTTTGGCCTTTTAGTACGTGTAAAACGTGGAGAACAGGAGCTGTCGCAGGACGATCTCGCCTCGAAAACGGGACACGCAAAAGCCTACATCTCGAACCTTGAGCTGGGCAAAATTCCCAGTCCTCGGGCTAAAACCATTCAACATTTTTGCGATGCGTTGGGCATCACGCCGACCGAGCGATTGAAGTGTCAGGATTCGCACGGCCAAGGCCTTGGGTCTGGGTTGCCTCAGGCATTGACTGAAAAGCTCGCCCGAAAGTTTGGAGATAGCGTTCCTCCGCGGGCTGAAGAGCAGCTTGGCGATTTTCTCCTGGCGAAGGCGCTGGATGCACAGGCGGTCCGAGCGCGATTGACGGCGATCGCAGTCGCCGATAGTCGCATATCCACATTGCTGAACGCCGCAGAGGAGGCGATCGGACGGGGAGACCTCGTCGCGGCCGATCGTCTTCTGGCCTCAGCGGAGAACGGCCGAAAAGATCAAGCTGTCGAGATGGCGGCAGAGCTTGCGGGAGTCGCCATTTGCGCGGGAAGACGTCCCTGATCGATGATGACATTGACGCGGCTGCTGGCCATTTCGAACGTGCTTCGAACTTCTTCTCGGGCCTGTCCGCCGATTCGGTGGCTGGCAATCGTCATGAATGCGCGGAGGAATTGCGCGCCTATGGTTATCGCTATCGGAGCCACAGAGCGCTATGCGCGGCACGTACAATGTTGCAATCAAACTTGGGCATTTGGACGCAAATCGCCAACCTCGAAAAGTGGTGTACGACGAAAAGTGCCTTGGGGCGGGGTAGCATTTCGGCTCAGCGAATTCGATCCGCCGGAAGATGCACGAAATCAGCTCTACTTGGCAAAGCAACACTACGAAGACGTTCGCGCTGCTTGTTCCGAGCATGTTCTTCCGAAGCACTTCGGCATGGCTAGTGCGCTGTTGGCCACAGTTCTGGGAGATCGTAATCTGGCGAGTTCGGACTCAGAATACGTGGATAACCTGAGGCGATCGATTGGACTGTATCTGCTAGCGCTCTCATTCGTATCGGAAGTGCGCGACGCCGAAGACTGGGGAAAGATTCAACACAATCTGGGCCTGGCGTACACTGAATTAGCAAAAGCTTAGCATGAGCAGTCGACATCCATGGTTAACCTCGATCGAGCAACCGAACATCTGAAACTTTCATTCCGGGTGCGGAGTCGTCAAATTGACCTTCAATTCTGGATTGCTTCCTGTCGGTCTCTCGCAGAAGCATACATCACAATGTCAAGCTATTCGGTCCCGGCGGACGTGGCAGGCTACCTTCACCAGCCTCACGTCTCCTTAACGAAGCTATAGTCGGCATCTCGAAGTCTGAGCATCCACGCCAGTGGGATGAACTCCAAGACCAACTTGAGAGATGCCGGCAGAAACTCAGTTCTCAGGAAGAAACGACATCAAGTTAGCTAGCCATAAGTATTCCGCTGAGGGAGTGCCCAATACGGTCCAGCGATGCGAAGCTTCCGCGCTCTGCAATTCATTACACCGACATGACTGCAAGTCGCCGCCGGGCGAGGCGCGTACGTGCAGGCGGAGTTGCACCCGCCGCGGCATTTTCAATTTAAGGCCAATCTCGCAGGCATGGAGGAGTCTGCAATTCGGCACATCGTCGGGGTGGCGCTGCCGAACACATGTGGACACTCACGGATGGGAAAAAACCAGCAGCGGACGGTTTCGCTCATGATCGTGCGTGATCGTCACCCACGCAAGGGGCTCGCTGAAATTGCGACCGGAGATGATGGAATGCAGACTCACAGATTGGGCATTGCAGCCGGTGACATGGCAGTCATGCCGCTCACGGTAGTGCGAATCGGCCAGCGGACGGAGATCACCGAGCTTATACCCTATCGCGTGCACCGTGACCGGTTGATTCCGCAATGCTAACAACATACGGCAGGGATCGATTCGACTGAAAATTAATTCATCCAGTTGTTCGCGAGAGGCAACTCGGCTTTGCGAGCCTACCCGTACATACGACGGGCCGGCGAAATGTGGCTTGTTGGCGCTTGCCGGAATCACCACAGCGAGGATGTCCTTGTCCTCTGCGCTGATAACTTCGCTCGAAAAAAGGATCGGCGGATAACAATCGCTTTCCAGGACCCTGCGAACTCTCTGTTGAAGAGCATCTGTGTTGGTAATTCCTCGCGCTTTCCCTGTGTGGTCGTCAACACCGATGAATATGACGGCGGCGCGGCCATCAGGCACAGAATTCGCAAAGGCGACCGCCGTCCGCCGCAATTCCTCCGCTTTGACTCCTTGTGATTTGCGTTCGAGGAAATTGTCTTCCTTGCTGGCGAACAGAGCGATGAGTTCAGCTTTTGTCATCGGGCCGTCCTCCTCCAGGCTGGCATCCAGTTGCTTCAAGATGGACGTCGGGCGATCTGCTTCAAGTGACTCCACCCGCGCCGTCAGCGGGCGCGTCTCTTTTGGTTAGGTCTTCGAACCAGCGACTGACGAGCAGGGTGTTCATCTCGTTGTAAACATCCGATCGTAGGCGACGGGCTGTCGCCTCAATTTCTCTGATGCGAGGGATTGTCTCATGCACTGAGGTCAGGAACAGCTCGCCTTCCAAGTCGAGGCACTCCTGAATGGCGCGATGTGCGAGAAAATTGCGCTCGTCCTTAAATCTCCAGAGCTCGTCGATCAAGCGGATGTTGCTATTGGCCTTTCTGAAAGTGATGACCAATTGCCCTAGGGGCTTCTCATCGAACTCGGGGCTGCTGGTTGGCAAAGCCGCCGCGGAACTATCGTGCTCCAGCGCTCGCCAGGCGCTGAGGTACGCCTTGAGCTCCTGCTCAAGGAGCTGGCAGCCGGTCAGCGCCTTAGCGACGTCGAGGTATAGGTCCTGGCGCAACTGTTCCACTGCGGATCACCTAGCGATGAAGATGGCCATCACGCAATCTGCTAGCCGATTCCCGATCCGGCACGCCGATCACCCCCACCCTGACGCCCGAGTGGATGCGGGTGCGCTTCCGGTCAGCGCTAGACGATATCCGTGCGCGAATCGCGCTATTCCAGGGCGCGGTCGCATAGGGCCCGATACATCCTCACTGCTTCCTACGCCTGCCTGGCGACGTAGCGGGCTGTGGCGGCGGCCGCCAGTCACCCACCAGCACCACCGATCCAGAGCTCGTCGTTTTGGTCGCATATCGGGAGTCGGCAGTGACAAAAGTCCCCCCATTCACGATCGCGAGTGCGTGATAGGCGGCATCGTAAAATGTGACGTCGTGAAGCTGCACTAACTCAAGGGCCTTCGTCAGCCATGGTTTGGAGGCCGGAACCTCTTCGAGGGCAAACTTCATCAGGGCCGACAACCAGGCTTGCGCATGATCGGGAAAGCGACGCGCAATTGTATTGCCTACTTCATATATCCAAAGTGGGGGGACTAGAGCGTAAACAGTTGAGTCGACGATGGCGGACCGCAATTGCAGCGCGTTGTCCGCATAGGGTTCGTCCTCTGAGGGCAACACCCATTTCAGCAGAACTGACGCATCCGGAACGACGATCGGAATCGACATCAGTGTCCCTGCTCACGATCTTCTCGGATCCAACGCGCAACTTCTTCGGAGCTGACCTTTGAGACGGCAGTGCGCAAAGTATCCATTTCTTTCACGGCGTCTTTACGTCGCTTCCTGGTCACCCATGCGCGAAGCGCCTCGTTGATCGCCCGGCTGCGTTCCCCAGCAGGAACCTTTGCCAAAAAGCCCCAGGTGTCTTCCTCAATCATTATGTTGATGCGTCTGCTCATGATGGCTAATTTCCCAGAAATGCGTGTGTATAGTATTACACATCCATGATAAGATTGCGACTGTTGGAAATACCAACTGAGCAGCGACCGCCGGTGCTGTAACACCGGCGGTCGCCTAACCATCGTCACCTGAGGTACAGATAACCATGGCTATTCAAGATTCTACGTCAGAACCTACCTTGGAGGCGGACCTGCCGCCTTATCCGGTCGAACCCGTTCGGGTACCTTCGGAAATCCGTGAGCTCACCGTGTCTTACCAAACGTCCACTATGTTGCGGCTGCAAGGTCTTTGGTTGGACCGGGCCGGATTTCCGATAGGAACTAAGGTGCTCGTATCTGTCTACCCACGACGGCTCGAGATCGACGCGATAGAGGAATAACCGATGGCGGTTAAGGAAAAAAGCCCTCACAAAAAGTCTTTCCTCCCCGAAGGGGCAGTGGATTGGGAAGTCTCCGGCTCTCGACAACTGTTTCCCTAACTCGGCGGGATGATATTGCGCGCGGGGAGGCCGTCCGATTCGGACGGCCTCCCATGCACTCTGGGCCTTGAGTGAAATTCTGCTGTATGGAGGCCATTTCGGAGAGAAAGGCGCTCGAATCGTTGCCATCTCGGATTCGGCTTCGAGTGTTTTGCCCGGCCGGAAGCTCATTACCCTGACAACACCGCGAGTGCTCGCATCCTTCTAGATCGACTCCTTCCGTCTGGGCCTGCCGGCGGCTCTCAAGCTACTCGGGCAGGACGTCATCGATGTCGATCGCCCGGACAGCCAAGGGTTCCCACTCCGATCACCTTTGCACTGCCCGGCCCCCCCGGCAGACGAAATCGAACTGCGGAGTTCGAGATGCCCCATGACAGTGACGTTGGCTTGGCGCTGGCCCCGGAGCCTCAGGGGTGCAGCGACGTAACAATTCTCTACCTGACCCCAACCTTCACCACCAAATACTGCCTTCTGGTGGACCCCGGGGGGTTTGGGGGGAACGCCCAATGAAATAACTGTCGCACAGCGACACATTCCTGCCCGCTCACCCGAGTAACTCAATCCTGCCTTCCGGAGCCACCCCAGGATTTGGCACGGGCCGAAGCCAAAGCCCTTCTGTCAAGGCCGAAGCCAACTGAATCGAATCAAAGCAACTCGGTCCGGACTAGTAGTTGGATCGAGCACGCCAAACCTTGACAGAAGGGCGACGCGAGGCACGATGCCCTGGGGTGGCTCCGGAAGGCAGGCAGTGACTCAAAAGCGGGCAGGTCGGGGGCTCGAACAAGGCGGCCAGTGAGAGCCCTAGCGATGCGTCAAAACAACTCGCGTCCAGGCTGGGTCTGAAGCGAGCTTGAGAAATCCGGCTAGGTCGGGCAGTTGCTCGATCTGAGAAGCCATCACGGCAGCCTCGGTGACATGGCGATGGGTCACGCTGTTGGAGACGCTGGATCCACCTCGAGATAGGAAGGCTTGCTGGCTACGGCCATGCGAAACCTCAGCCCGTACTACCTCTCGGTCTCCGATGAGCTGGGACGCAAAGCGTGATGTGCCGCCACCTTCGCTAGCAGAGCAGCGCAGGATGAGTGAATTACCGCAGTTTTCCACGATAGTGTGGGCTTCGCCGGGTCCGTAGGTGCTGGAAACTTGGGCGATTGACTGAAAGCCGAGCACGCAGCGACCTCCGAACTTGCGCAGTCGCGCGAGGGCGTCTTTTAGGCCGTCGATGTTTCCCAGCGCATCGAGTTCATCGACAACGAACCAAAGCCGTTGGTCGCCCTCGGGACGGCTCATTGCCTCGAAGATCGCAATCCGCATCCACGCGGCAATGAGACCGCGCAAAGCTGCGACCTGCGCTGCCTGATAGGGGATAAAAAGCACGCCGCGGCCGTTGCGTACCCACTCCCTCACAGAGAAGGGCGCGGCATGTTGGGGAGGAATATATTCCAGAGCACTGAGCGCCGAGCCAGTAACGGATCGTATGTTCGAGAGCATCTTGGCGCTGTTTGATTCCAAGAAAGGTTGCGCCGGTGTGCCAGTGACAATGGGCAGGAGGTCTTCACTGGAGGCCGCTGTCAGCAATCGCCACAGCTCGGCCAAATCATGTGTCCCGGATTGCTTGCATCGACGCGTGACTGCGGTGACAAACGTTCGCGCATAGCCTCGCCATTCCCGACCCGGTCCTTCATCGCCTGCTGGGATCAATGCGTTGGCGAGTTGCTCGACGTCGTAGGGGTTCGTGATTTCCGCAAACAGGTCTCACTTCACGGAGGCCGGATCAAAGGGGTTGAGTATCACATCGCCTCGGGAGGCGTCATAGAACCGAGCCCGGTATCCGCCATCCGGGTCTGCAAAGATGGCACGATCGCCGCGCTCGAGAGCGCCAGCGATGAGTTCGCGGATCGCCGTTGATTTCCCTGTCCCGGTCGTTCCGATGAGCTTGAAGTGTTTTGTTTCATCTTCCGGGGGCACTGCAATGCCAGCAAGGGTCAACTGGCTGGCAAGCCGTCCTTTGAGTACTGTGCTGGCTCGCTGATGATCCATCTCCTCTCTGAGCTGCGCACCGCGTTTGTGTACGTCGTTTCCGGCCAATGTCCGCGTCAAATAGCGACCGCCGAAGTACCCGGCGAGTGGGAAACAAACGAGAACAATAGCGGCATTCATGACGGTTCCGGCATTGAGTGACCCCTGCAGGATCGACACGCAAAGACCGGCACCGAACAGGATGGCTAAAGCAATGAGCGGGGAGAGTACCCACTGTCGGATCGCGGCCTTCCCCTGGGAGAGGCTGACCCAAAGAGGTACTGCGACTAACAACCATGCGATCGCCAGGCCATTCCATCCATGCGTGAGACTTTCCCACATATCAATGTCCTCACATTCCTCGGATAACCATCCGCGGCCGATCGGCGCCCCCCAATCCCATACGGGGCGGCGAATCAACCTCTATACAGGCGTGCCAGTCGGCAGTCTTTGCGGCCTGGCATAAGGATAGTTTGGACATGGCCTCCCTCGCTTGCGCCTCCGTGAGGTTTACCGCGAAAGCAGGCCTGCCGAAATAGGGTTTGGAGATGGCCGTTGTGTCCGGGTTGGGCTGGTTGCCGCGTGGCGAGGCGGCATTCAAGCAAACGGCTATGGTGAGTGGGATCGCTAGGGCAACGCCCGCTGCCCACGGCCATGCAGATTTCCAGGCATAGCGTCGCGTCGCGATGTCGACTTGCGATGCGAGCTCTGCGAGCCGAGCCTGTAGGCCTCGGGCGATGTTCTCTCCGAAGGCTTTGGCCTGCGCCTCGCCGGCGCGTTGGGCGTTGCTGTCGATGCGTAGCTGCCAGTCTTGTTCTATCCGAGCGAATAGACTGCGCTGTTCATCGACCAGGGATCTGGAAAGGCGGGTCAGCTCCTGCAGTTGCCGGCCGGCTTGGGCGCCCTCGTTGCGTGCTTCGCTCGCGGATACACGTTGGACACTGACGACCTCGCCGATTCGATTCTCGAATTCCTTGAAGAGCTCCTTCATGGCGCCAACGATTTCGGCGGCTTCCGTTTCCAAGCGCGTGACATCCTGTTGATTCATGCGCTTTCTCCCTTTCTATCGGTATCCGTAATTTTTTTGGATTGTCCCTTTCGAGTTTCTACAATTCCAGGCCGGGTTCGTGGTCCCTATCCACTTCGCGTCGCTTTACCTTCTCGTGATGGGAGGCCTCGAGTTGCTGTTCCTGGCTGCGCTGCTGTTCGAGTGCCTGTGCGGAAACTGCCCGCTGTTGTTCTCTTTCGACAGCGAGCCGTTCGGCAACCACGTTGGAGCGCTGTCGGAGCCGGTCTAATGCCGTCTGGGATGGCGAGGCCACGATGGCTGGTCCAGCGGCTGGTTGCGAAGATGTCACAACCTTGTCCCGATCCAGGTAGTCATGTGCGAGTTCTTTGGGCCTTTCTCTCGATAGGGTTGCCATGAAGTTGTCCCGCGCGGATGCCTTGCTCCACGTTGGGGAGAAGTCGTCCTGCCCGTAGAAGGCTGTGACACTTTCCCGATGGCGAGATAGTGCCACGTAGGCACTATGGCGGTCGAAATGAGGCGTGGCTAACACGAAGGTCCGGTCGACCGTCGTCCCTTGCGTCTTGTGAATCGTGGCGGCATATCCATGCTCCAGGTGTGGATACTGCTTGGAATCCACCACGACACGTCGGGCCTCGTCGCCATCCAGCCGGACCTGCAGCATGCCATTGCTGATCTTCTCAATGGTGCCGAGTGAGCCGTTTTTGACATTCAGGCTGCGCTCGTTCTTCAAGAAGAATAGCCGATCACCGGCGGCAAACTCGCGCGATCCGCGCTCCGTCGCAATCACTTCGCCTTTTCCGATCTCTCCGGCAGCCTGGCGGAGCGCTCTGGCCTGCTCATTGAGCTGCTGTACGTCGGTCCGGGTATAGGCGAGCATGATTCGTGATTCGGCGGGTTGCTCCCGTCCCGCTTCTCGCCAGGCGGTCAATAGAGCGGTACGCGCCTCGTCCCGCGTCGAGGCCGCCTGTATTGCCCCCCCGCGCCCATACGCCTTCAGCGCCTCTACCGTGCGCCCGGCGGCCAGTTGCTGTGTCGCTTCCTTCTGCCATCCGAGCTTCTGCCGCCATACTTCCGTGAGTTCGACCATGCCAGCCTGCGCCGCAATTCCTCGAAACGGGGCACCGGCCTCGATCGCCTGAAGCTGCTCAGGATCTCCGACCAGGACGAGCTTGGCGCCGGCCTTCTCGACATTCTCCATCACTCGTGCGAGCTGGCGAGTACCGACCAAGCCTGCTTCATCGACGACAAATACGTCTCGCTTGCCAAGCAGGTCGTAGCCTTTCTCCCAACTTCGCTCCCAGCTTGCCAGCGTGCGAGCTGTGATCCCACTGGCGTTCCCCAGGTTCTCGGCCGCGATCCCCGCGAGGGCGGCTCCCTTGACCGAGTAGCCGGCTGATTCCCAGGCGCGCCGAGCCGAATCCAGCATCGTGCTCTTCCCCGACCCCGCGATGCCCACCATCACTGCCACGTCTCCTGGCCCCGTCACATGCTCAAAGGCATTGCGCTGCTGCGTCGATAGACGACCGTCGGCAAGTACCTGGTCCCGATGTTCGACGGCTACGTCATGCTTGTGGGCGGCGGACATTCGCTTTGCTCGATTCAACATGCCTCGCTCAAGGTTGATCATCTCCTCAGTCGTGAACCGTGTTTGACCGCGCTCATCTATCCCCAAGGATACGAGGTCGGCGGATGTGGTTACCTTCAAATAGGCGGCTTGAAATTGCTCCACGCCATCGGTCCGAGGGTGAAGATACTTTGCAATATCGCGCGCCGTGAAAGTTGCCTGGGTGTGTGTGATGGCATGCAAGGCTAAGCTTGGGTCATCGAGTATTCGCCGCCCGTTCTCGGCAGCAATCTCGCGCTGTTCGGCCACTTTCTCGGCCAGGTTGCGGGGTAGCTCTGGCTGCTGCTGACGCTCGGCTGACAATCCGATTTTCCGGCCGGGTACCAGGTCGATCCCCTGCGCCTCAAGAGATCGATGGTCAATGCGAATATCGAGGCCGGCTTGCGCCAGATGATGGTTGGCCATGTTCGCCCAGCCTTCGCGCCAGTCGAGCAGCTCGGTTCGGGCATTCCAGTCGCGCCGCTTTTGACCGAAGCCGTCAGGACTGATGTTCCTCGTAGTTAACATCACATGCGCGTGGGGATTCTTTTCGTTATCGAGGTGGAGAGACACATCGGCCACCATGCCTTGAGAAACGAAGGTGGTTTTGACGAAGTCTCGCAGCAGTGCAACTTGCTGGTCTTTGGAAAGCTCAACCGGCAGGCCGATCTCGATCTCGCGGGAGAGTTGGGCGTCCTTACGTTTCTCGGCCCGCTCGACGGTGTTCCAAAGTGACTGCCGGTCGTGGACCCATGCTGGGGCCTCAGGCGGCGCCAATATTTCGCTATATTCGATGCCGCGTTTCAGCGTGTAGTCGAATGCTTTACCAATGCGCTCGTCGTAGAGGTTTTCGCCGGCGCGATAGGCAGCCGCTGCGACGGCGGAGCGTCCCTCTTTCCGAGAGACGATCTTCGCGCTCAGATGATAGATCGCCATGCTGCATATCCCTATGAGCAATCCGGCTCCGAGTCATAGCTTGAGCCGCAAGCCGGTCGGAAAATCACACGACGGCGCGAGACCGTAACCCGCACGACGTCGCGAAGCGACGTATAAGTGCGCCCTTCGCGCACCACGGACTCAACCGTAGGGTACCCCCAACGCTGACGGTACGCCAGACGCCTTCAATGGCACCACGCTGCGATGATGATTCCCCCTAGCTACAACTCCAACGCGGGCCCACGGCGGTGACGGACGCCGCAGACCTAACGCCGGGACCGCGCGCTTCGGCCACTGATGGGCGAAAACGAACACCCCACGATCTACCTACGGGGGAGAAATCACAAAAATGCGAAGCGGCAAGCGCATGTTCGCTCATGCGCGTCAGGAACGTATTGAAGGCGATCGTGAACGCGAAACAGCAGCGTGGCGCTGCCTAATCAACAGACCCGCCGGAGGGGCGACCCCGGTGCAATGGGGAAGCCAAAACGCGAGGTCCCAGGACGCTAGACAACCACATGCACGGCAAAGTTGCGTGGTTGCCTCATGCTCAGCAGCCGGGTAGGTAACAATCCAACGTCTGACCCTGATGGTCGGGTGAAAATGCAGGCATGCATTGTCGCCGATGCGGACCGGTCATTTTGGCCTTATATTGGGGCCTACAAACGCACGCCGGATCGGTAATGGAAGCTGACAGTTCGAGAGAGCGTTGTCTGCAAAGGAGGGCAACTTCATGAACCAAAAGCGGAAGGATCGAATACAGACTCTAGCGGGCAAGTTGAAGCAACTTCAGGCGCAACAGACGAAAGCGGAATCACGTCAACGCACCAAAGAGGCGCGCAAATCACGCAAAGATGAACTGCGCCGGAAAATACTGGCGGGCGCTGTGGCTTTGACCTGCGTCGAAGACGGGCGACTCTCAAAAGGAGACTTCTATACGTGGCTGGATCTGGCGCTGGAGAACCCGGAGGATAGGGCACTGTTTGATTTGGGCATTCGCGGTGAACGTTCCGCGGTTGGTGGACTGCCAGAGGCGATAATGCCGGCAGCGCTCGTTGCGACTGACTCGGAAGCACCTGGCCACGACCGAGGATCATCCCGCCAGGGTTCTTAACAAGTTTGTGTGCACTCCGGTAACCACGTCACCGGAAGCGGCGCTGACCGAGGCACCGACCATCGGAGTACGCGATCCATGAACCCCACCCTGGTCGTGCGTAGCTGAGACAACCGAGGCCCTCACCGGCGTGCAACCGGGCACGCGTGAGCGGGCGGGAGCGACGATGGAAGCGGGGTTTTCTGAGAACTGAAGCAGCGCCAGTGGTACTGGCTCGAGCATCTGCGTGCAGCGAGGGCGCAAGGGGAGACGTTGGCTGAGTACGCGCGCGTGGCGCAGGTGGACAGCGACGCGTTGTATCGCTGGCGGGCGCTGTTCAAGCGCAAGGGAGTGTCGATCTCGGAGAACCTCGGTGCTGCGGCAGTGAGCTTCGCGGCTGTGCAGGTCTCCGATAGCCAGCCGTGCGGCGGCACTGGGGTGACGGTCTACGTGGGAGCCGTGCTGCGGCTGCGGTGTCCGAGCTTGGAGGTGCGCAACAGCCGCACATGTAGAGGCTCCCTGTCCGAACGGTCAGCACTGCGACTCACCCATGATTGCGGAGACACCTGTCGAGGTGGGCTTCTTCCTCGATTCCGAGGGCGGCAGGCAGTAGGCGCTACTTCGCCAAAGATCAATTCGAGCAATCCGCGTGGTCACGTCTTGGCGCGAAACTTTCAAAATTGAAAGCCGATGAGGCATTCTCTGCGCGGGAGAGCGTTCCGGGGCCAATCAGCTGCGAGGTCAGCCAAATGAGTTTGGTCGATGGATATCCTCGAGTAACTCAAGAAACCGAACAGATCTGGACCAGACCATCGGTGCTGCTCGCATGCGCAAGTCTGGTACTGCACGCCCTGGCCAACGGACACTACGGTTTTTTGCGCGACGAGCTTTACTTCATCGTTTGCGGCGATCACCCAGACTGGGGTTATGTCGATCAGCCCTCCATCGTCCCGCTACTCGCGTCTTGGTCACATGGGGTCTTTGGCGATTCGCTCTTGGGCTTTCGTCTGCTTCCGGCACTGTTGATGACGGCAACCGTAGCGCTGACTGCCGAGTTCACGCGTATTGTCGGCGGCGCTCGATTCGCGCAATGGCTAGCAGGATCGTGCGTATTGCTGGGGCCGATCTTTCTCATACAAGGTGTATCGTTCTCGACAGACATCTTCCAGCCCCTGACCTGGCTGGGACTCGGCTGGGCACTTGTGCGGCTGGAACAGACGGGTGACGAACGCTGGTGGCTGCCTTTCGGCGCTATCGCAGGATTCAGCCTCAACACCAAATACCTGATCGCATTCTACCTAGTGGCATTAGCCGTGGGGCTGCTCGCCACGCGGCAACGCAAGTCGCTGTCGAGTCCCTGGATCTACCTGGCAAGTCTGCTCGCTGTCCTCATGGTGCTGTCAAACATACTGTGGCAGCGGGCACATGGCTGGCCCTTCTTGGAGATCGGCAAGGCCGGTGCCAGTGGCAAGAACATCGAAATGTCGCTGCTCGAATTTTTTGTGCAGCAGACCGTCTTCACCGGTCCCGTGGCGACAGTAGTATGGATTTGCGGACTCTGGGCCGGGGTCGTTCGGCCCAAGCTCGTGATTGCGCGCGCCGTCCCGATCGCCTGGCTGCTTCTACTTTTGACGCTCGACGCCTCGCACGGCAAGGCTAATTACCTCTCTGCGATCTATCCGACGTTGCTGGGCTTCGGCGCAGTGCGGATCGAAGAATGGATCGGTAACGCAATACTGCGTGCTGCTGCGTTGGTGGGTGTGGTCGTCCTAGGTGCTCTCGCTGCACCACTCACACTTCCGATCCTTCCAGTCGATGTCTTCATTCGCTACCAGAGGGCTATCGGCTTCATGCCCTCCGCGGGCGAGCATCAAATCCTTGGCGAGCTTCCACAGTACTATGCCGATATGTTTGGCTGGCGAGAAATGGCCGAAAAGATCGCCGCTATCTACTGGTCGTTGCCACCGCAAGACCGCGCGCGCGCCGTGTTCTATGGGGAAAACTACGGAGAAGCCGCGGCCATCGACGTGTTCGGCCGCCGTCTGGGATTGCCGCCTGCCATAAGCGGACATAACAACTACTACATGTGGGGACCTCGTGGCCACGACGGCAGCGTCATGATTATTATCGGCGGAAGCACAGAACACTACGCCGACCTGTTCCGGTCGTTTGAAGTCGCAGGTCGGATCGAAACGCCCTACGCAATGCCTTACGAGACCGGCAAGCCGATCTATGTACTGAGGAACATGAAGAGGCCACTCGAAGACTATTGGCCGAACGTCAAAAAGTACCGGTGAAGAGTCAGGCCAGCTGGATTTTCGAGTGGCGTTTTTTGACCGCCATTGCGATGGTACTGTTGACTGTCAACCGGCAGTGCTCCCCAGACGAACGGTTTTCAGGCGTTTCGCTAGTGAGCTCGACGACATCCTCCTGAAACAAGCGCGGCCAGGCGAACTTGGTGAAGATGAAGAACGAAGGACCGAAGGGGTCCTGCTTCATCACTTCCTGGACCAGGGCGGCCAGGCCATTGCGGCCTTTCCTCATATCGATCGGTGCGCGATGGAGGTAGACCTTCAGGTCCGGTGCGTTAGGTCGTAGCACGGGCACCTCCGGCCAATACCGCCGCCATCCAGGTCGCAGGCGGGAAGTCGCCGCACTCGATGACCCAGCCGCTCGGATGCAAGAGCCGGCATGCCACCGGCGTGCCACTCCTCCCGGGCACCGCTGACACGATACGCACGGGCAAGAATGCGCTCGGCTTGTCCGTCTTACGCGGCTCACTGGCCAGACTCCGGGACGGCCCGAGGACGCCCTTGCGCACCAGCGGCTTTCTGAGTTGGTACAGGTGCTGTACGTTCAGCCCGAAACTCGCTGCATACTCCTTCAGGGTGATGCCGAGCTCCTGTGCTTTGGCCATGTGGTCCAGCGCCTGCTGCTCGCGCTCAGTCAGGGACTCTGTCCTCGGCATCGTTCGCCTCCACAGTCGCGGCGTATCGCCGCTGAGAGGCAGCATGAGGGAATCAGATCACACTTGAAAAGATGGGGTTGGCGGAGTGCTCACACAAGTTTGAGTAGTCCTCGTGCATGCGCGACTCGGAATCGCGCAACTCCTTGATCCGTTTGCACGCGTGCAGAACGGTCGTGTGGTCACGGGCGCCAAACGCACCACCGATCTTGGAAGGCTATAACTCGTCAACTCCAAGAGCGTCGGGCGCACGAGGCCGCACCAGGGCGTACGGCCCGCTCCTTCATGGCGGCCTCCAGACCGGATCCTCACGGAACTCAGCCCCTGAGCGATTCAAGTAGCGCTTTCAGGAGGCGTCGCTGCCCCCGCCGCACGCTGAGACACCGTTCCGACTATTTCGAGGGGACTCTGAGGGTCCCTAGTCGCGCAGTCGGAGCGAGATCGATTCCGGCCGCCTGCCGCAGAGTCGCGATCTCCTCCTCGATGAGATCGGCCAGATCAGCAAGGTTGCCCGCTAATGATTGGTCGTCGGCATAGATCGAGGCAGAAGCGGTTCGACTGGCAACAGCCGCTAATGAAGAGCCGAGTTAGAAATAGTCGCACACCCTTCCGACCCGCCGACGTATGCGAGCCCGGACGAGCGACGCATCGGCGGGGCCTCCCTGCTCGGGGTTCGGCCGATCCGGATGCCGCTCCGGCGATGGATTGGGTGTACTTTGAGCCATTCGCTGTACGTCGTTTCGGCGTTCGCACGCGGGATCCGCACCCGATGTAGCTTGCATCCGGGGGGGGACGATGCCGACTGATCTCGCTTGATTTTGAGTCCGCACTCGGCCGAGCCGTGCGCAGACGAGTATGATCCGTCGCAGCCATATTGCACCTCAGATGATCGCGTGCGGAGCAAAATGAACAACCTGACAATCTATTGCTCTAAATCGATGTGGTCCGCGTGACGGCGGGGCCGACATGTCCGCATGATGAAATAGGACCTACGCTTGATCGTTGGCAGGAATGTCACTGGCATCTGCATCAGATGGAAGCCAATTTTCACGAGCCTGACGGATTCCGCTATTCAGTGAACTCTTTTATTCGCGCTACCAAAGAGGTTCCAGGGTTGCTGATGAAAAATATCCAGCGCCATCCGAACGTTCGACGGGCCATTGACCCTGTACTCAGTAAACTAAACCAAAATGATCTATTCGTCGTCCTAAAGAAACGCAGAGACTTTATCGTTCATCAGGGTATGCTTGATTTGCAAAGCGAAGGAAATGTTAGGGCGGTGGAGGGTCACCGCGTAAAGATGTCGTTTCCTTTTCCCGTCGCGCCTCACGAGCGCTCCGATGACGCCTATGAACGATACAAGCATATCTGCCTTACCAACAACGTATGGCGCCAGCTAAGTGGCCCTGACTGCGATTCAACACCTGCCATTTGGCGCACTTGGAGGATTCCTGAGTTCGGTGACCAGGATCTACTCGATATCGCCTTTGAAGCATGGAAAGCGATCGGAGAGGTCATCTCCGCGACGCTTGTGGCGCTAGGGGCCGATACGCTCGACCTCGAGTTGCCCTGCCGCCATAATCCCGAAAATGTGCGCCTGCGGCGTTATAGCCAGCGTGAGGTTTTTCTCACCGTCGATGGTGTTGATCTCCACGAAGAAGAGCGGAAATATCGAGAGTGGGTCGCAGCGGGTAAGCCCGAGGAGGGTCCTCGTTGATCTCGGCGGAGATTGGCGCGGCTCATGTTTCCCTGCCCTTGGGCATAGCGCCTTGACAGTCGGAGATCAATTTGCGGTTCGTTGATTCAGTTCGAAAGGGGAAGGTCACCGGGCCTTTGAGAAGAACATTCATCCTAGAACGATGGAGCACGGAACTTCAGAATCTGCGAGAGGATGAAGTTGATCAAAACCTGCACGATGCCGGAAAACTCATCTATGAAAAATTGAATCAGATCCGTGAGCTCATTCAAGTTGCACCTAAAACTGACTTGTCAAAGACGACAAAACTTCGCTCGTTTGTTGCGATGACCAATCACCTTGCACATGGAATTGTGAACCGTGCTCGCGTTGAGGTGTCGGCCTTGTCATCTGAAGGTGGACTTTCGCAAGCGTCAGATCTCCTGAATGTCAGACTTGCTGTGCCTGCCGGTGGAACGTACTCGCCAGACGAGCTCATGCAGTCCATCGTCGACGGAGCACAGCTCCCTATTCGAATGTGTATACACCAGGTCGGTCCATTAAACGGCGTACCCAAGTTCAAAGAGGTGAACGCAGACGCTCTGTGGGCCGACTTGAATCTCGGAGTGCTCTACAAGCGCGTGGAGGACCTATGGGAAGATTGCTTGTGGAATGGCTATCAAATCTCTGTCAACGAGAAAGATGAAGAGCTCAAATTTTGTCCGACTGAATCTGAGTGGCCGCGCCGAATTACCGCGAGTCGCGCTCGGTACTCTAACTTGGAGATCAATACAACTGCCATATTGGTCAACATGCTTATTAGGGGGGATATCCCCAATGCAAACATTGCCAAGGTGAAGTCCCTCGGCCGGACTGGTCGAGAGCAAAAAATAGCATTGGATTCCGGTAGTCCGGAAAGTGATTCCGACGTCGATTTGGTAATCGCGCGGCTATATGTACAAGAAATCTTCTATGAGGAGTTCTTGCAGGAGACGCATGCACAGATCGGCGGAGCGACCGTTAATGAGGTGTTCAACGCATGGTCGTTGCTCGTTCAAATCGGGCGACTGATGCAGTCACAATTAGTCCAGGCAAGTTCATACGATCCACATCCGGCTCACGTGTGGCTCCCTGAACGGGCACCACTCTTACAAAGATCGGCTCTGATTGCGGCGTTTGGTAAGGGACTGACGATCGAACGCGGTCGCGCAGCAGCAATCTTAGACTTTTTAATCTATCGAGGAGATCCTCAACAGGAGTTATGGGCTCAACCACTCGTTCCAGCGAGCGATAGCGCGGTACTACCCGTTCTTCCGGCACTGACGGCGAAGCCGTCAAGGCTTCTTGATGTTTGGCTTCGCCAGCTCGACGTTAAACTCGAACGCCGCGGGCCTGCCTTCGAGGCTTACTTGCGAGACGAAATCCGCCGGATGATTGATTCGTCTGAACTCAAAGCGATATCGGAAATAGTCACGCAGCCAATCGTATTTCGGCCGCCGGGCGGCCGCGAGGAGGAAATAGACGTTGTATTTCG
>Ga0307511_10002483_pt1 | contig 19289 bp, 24 predicted proteins | sample 13_EM_MG_FD_200266 | JGI IMG/M metagenome (GOLD analysis project Ga0307511, IMG submission 200266) | Populus trichocarpa ectomycorrhiza microbial communities from riparian zone in the Pacific Northwest, United States - 13_EM | ecosystem: Host-associated > Plants > Roots > Unclassified | place... | reverse complement strand
CTAGTATAAGTACTGAGCCGTTCCGCCCTTCTGGAGGAGGATTCTCAGATCAGATCACTTCAGACAGAGTTCAGACAAGCCTTAGATAGCTTCAATACAGAGAGATTACACCTGTTAATTCTCTTCCTGCTTGGGAAATCTGTATGCTCTCAAAGACCCTCTGAGTCCTCGACTTAGCGGAACCAATAACAGACATACACTATCACTCAAGTGATAGTATAGACTCTGTTAAACGGCCCGCGGTGCTACTATTGGCATCGCCCATTACACAGACCCTCTGAGAGACACTGGAGCCATTGTGTCAATCGTGCACGCCCTCCTCCGGATCAGGTGTCTCCTGGAGGCATTAGTGACCATTGGGAGGCACTGGGAGGGCTTCGGAAGGCACATAGAGGCACTTAAAATACAAAAGAGAGGCATAAACATTAGCCGGACGATGTTATCGGGGAGACGCCATTAGTTTCTTCCCCGGTTTGAAACTGGGGAATGTGGGATCGCGGTCGACTTTAGCTATGCCAATACACTCCATGGGTTAGGATACGATGAGGAGACTTCGCCGAGTTGCTAATATCTACTAGATGTGTATAAACGACTTTATGATCAGTGGCAATTCCACGCAACCCTAGTCCAAGAAATGCTGCTGAAGGTTACGCATTAGGATATCGTCGAGAAAGGGCAGAGAAAGGCAAAGATAGTGAAGTTTGAGTAGGACAAAGCTTATCATGTGGATACGGAGAAGATAGAGGAGTTAGCCAAGGGCTTGGAAGGGGAACTAGAGAGTGCAGGCTTGGGGAAAAATCGCTCAAGTAGAGATGAGGCGGATGAAGGTAGCACCACTGAGGAGGACTTGTCGGTAAATATGCTGGCGACTCAGGTCGGAAAGGAGGAAGATGAGGATTGTGATGAAGACAAGGAAAATGAGGAGGGATCGGAACTGGAAGAGGACACGGAGGAGAACCAAGAGTACTCTCCGTAGGATATAGGTTAAAAGGAGAGGTTGGAGGAAATGGCTGAGAGGCTACGAGACTGGGATAGGGAAATTGAGGGGATCTAGCACAGGGGTATGACGGCTGGGTATAGGGACTCCAGGGATATCATTGGTGGAAGGTCTATAGTGGTTTGGATTTTTTTCTTGTATCTTGTCAGTCTTGTGGCTGGTTGTGTTAATGAACGAATTGTAGGGTAATATGTTTTGGAAGTAGGTAGTGGGATACGGGGGTTAGTCGGAATGTGCATAGTTATTTGGATTATAATTACAATATAAGGAACTGGGTCAGGCTAGGGACTCGGGTGGGACTGGCTGGTATCGGGCGTGGGATGAGGCATGTTAGGTCAGGAGGAGGTAAGAATGGTAGGGATTTAGCTACGGATGTGGGTGGATAGGAATTGCTATCAGGGAGAAGAGGAAGGAGAAGGATTAGGGGAATACTAAAGAGGTATATCCTTAGGATGTAGCTAATGCGGAATGGTTAGATAGGTTAACAAAATGGAATAGGATAGAATGAGAGAAAACTCAAGATCGAGTGCACAATATGCAGGAAGGGGAGGAGTTTTATAGCGCAATTGAAATGGCTAAGGCAGATAACATGCATAATGAAGGACTTGGAGCAGCCGGTGGAAGAATGAAGGGGGATGATGGGTAATGGCATCGCAGCAAGATTGGTGAAGGGGAGGGTGCCAAACACAACAAGGCTGGCGTCAGGGTGACAATTGTAAAGTAGATGATGCCGCCGAGTCAGACATAGAGAGCCTTACGTCAGGGCGATAGTGGTCAGGGAGAGGACCCCTAAGACACTAAGAGTCTGACGTCAGGGCGACATTGGTCATGGAGCGGATGCCGCCAGGGGAGACACTAGAGGCATAGCATCAGGGCGACATTGTTCAAGGGAGGGGCGCTACCAGGGGAGACAGAGACGGCCTGGCTTCAAGGAGACATCGGTTAATGGGAAGACACCCCTGAGGGTAGACACAGGGTGTAAGGAAGTGATATTCTCAGTTTGCTGATCTATTACCACCTTACAACTTACCCTGAACCAATATCTAATATATAATTTCTTACTAAGTTCTCCTAACCTGCCTGCTTAATTATGTTGGAAGAAGCACATGTAATATGTTTATTTTTCACATGTCAATTATGAGTCACCTATGACTCAATAATTTCCTATGACTCATGTATGACCCTATAGTTATGAATTACTTAATGAGTCAGGGATGGATTTCAAATCATGTATGACTCACTACTTTGGCACAGCCACAATAGTGAGTCACAACTAGTCTTGGCATGTAATACTTAAGGGCTAAAGGTTTGTATCCAGAGAAGGGGATCAGACCTGGAGAAGACAGAGATAGAATAGTTAGATACAAGAAATATAAGAGTTCCACTGGTAAATTCTAATCCCATGAGGACTCTTACTCAGAGCTTAGTAATGCAATATTAGAAACCAAACACTTAGCCTTTAAAGTACTTAGTAGTTCTGGAATATTAATTGAGGGTAATATTCCACCCTAAAGACCTTAGGTCCCCATTTACAAAGGGAGTCTGGCGTCAGGGCGACATTGATTAATGGGAAGACGCCCCCGAGGGGAGACACAGGGAGTGTGGCGTCGGGGTGACATTGGTCCAGGTTATGGCACATCCGAGGGGAAATATAGGGACTCTGGGATCAGGGTAACATTGGTCAAGCCGATGGACTTTAAGATTGTCAGCTTGCCTCCCAGGGCGCCAGTGGTGCCTGAGTCACTAGGGGCCTGCTAGATTCTTTGCTGACGTCAATCTTTTCTATTTGAAGCACTACACTCTCTTCCCTTATGGCACATCCGATGCGCATCATCCCTTCTGCAACTGGCACAATATCTCTACCTATGCATTATAGAATACTGAGATTTACCACTTGGCATACTATTACATCCCTGCTCTTTAACTTGGATAGTACATTTTATCTAGCTAGAATATTCCATTTTAATGTCATGGCACATACTTTATCCAACACGCATTGTCTTCTAAGCCAAACCCAATTAGATTGTTTGTGTCCAATATATATAGTTAATCCCGTATATCTCGTATACTGTTCAACAAAACTTTGTCTCCTCTGTCTTGGTACAGGGATCTCCAGGGAACTATATCCCTGGATACCCTACTCTAATAGTTACTAAATGTTGGAATTGGTACCCATAACATCTCAGGTCAAAATGAATCTTGAAGCCAATACTATATAACGACTTGCCATTGTACCCTCTAGCTCTGCAAGGTTTCCAACCAAACCCAACTCAATTTGCCCTCGGAATTTCTAATACATATGCCCTTTTATAGCTTTTTTTCTGATGCCACCGGGCACTATACATTCTTCCCTTACCGCCTTCCATATTTCAATTGTTAAGTTCTATATGGCTAATATGTAATCCCTCATATATATAGTGCCAATTTGAGAAATTGAATTGACCCTATTACTCAACCAGTAAGCCTCCTTAAATGCCTTGTCCATGGTTTCACTAATCTTAGTGGAATATTGATCTAGCATACCAAGTTTCGGTATTTGTTCTGAATAATGTTAGATTAGGTCACTCTTTGGGAAATTGTAAGGTGCCCCATCCTTTAGAATTTCATCCACTACCTCTAGATATTAAAAGGTATTTTCCTGCTGTAACCTGACCTTTTCTAACAGAGTAAGGTCTTAAACCTACACCTGTACTTGTGTTAATTCGTGCAACAGAGTCTTAGGTGAATCTGCACCTGCTCACTTTGCCTTCTTGCCTGCACCGAAGTATAAGAACACATCCTTAGTTTTATGGAATAAATGCAGATATTCTTGTAAATAAGAAATCGTCTAATCTGTCTAGCTATAATACCTAGTCATCAAAGAGAAGTCAGAACTGGTATGGAAACAAGAAATTGCTTTATTAAACTCCTGTACGTAAGCTCTAGTTGGATGCACCTGGTCTGTATTCTGGAATAACGCACCTGGGAATGTTTCCAGAATCACTTTATCAAAGTTTCAAATTTCTTTTCCAAACTATTGTAAAACTATATAGTATATCTTTCTTGCAAGAGAAAATCCGGATTAGAGGGTGATCGACTAGAGACATTATTCAATGCCTTAATTCAATCCTAAAGTTCTAGATAGCTCTGAATCCAACCTGTCATATGCTCAAACACAGGAAAGAGAATATTGTTCAAGATATATGCTCTAAGTGTCTCTGTGAGGTTCGGGTTGGGGATTGAACATAGTGCCTTTTAGATGTTTTTCATGCCATTAGCATTCAAACTCGAAAGGTAGGATTTGTTGTATAATGCGATATAATCACACTATGAGTGCGTAAGATAACCTAACTTGGAATATTCACTAAGTTTATCTTTTAGGATTATGCATATGAGATAGCAGTTGCTAGAAATACCATAAATAGTAGTATTTTATATGTGGTTAGCAAGCCAACAACCAGCTTGAGTGAAGTATAACTGAACATTGCCATCGCCGTAAACCATTTTGAACCTGTTCCAACACCTCTCCTCAGGAAGGTGCTACGGAAAATGTATTAAGACATCATACATAGTTTGTAAGGTCTGAATTTCCTGCATATCCACATAATCTTCAAGAAATTTGTTAACCTGTTTAGGGCCAATAGATAAGGATGCAATCAGTTACCAAGCATGCATTGTAGGAATATAACCTATGAAGCTTAAAATATTTTCTATACTCATTTAATGTAACGGAAGACCGTTTCTTATATTTGTCTTTGTACGCATTTCCTAGCACCTATCATGTATACCAGATGGCTCGGGCATAGTACCGTACGTACTATTACCTTGTGCGTATCCGGTCCTTATGTACTTTTCTTTTATCATGATGCATTACGCATCCACACCTGTATTTGTGAGTACTGGAGGCCTGACCTCCCACACCTGTATTTATGATCATGAAGGAGTGCTTTGTGGAACGGCCAGAAAGCAGGTCTTTCAGACTTCAGAAGGCTTGGCGGCTAGTATAAGTACTGAGCCGTTCCGCCCTTCTGGAGGAGGATTCTCAGATCAGATCACTTCAGACAGAGTTCAGACAAGCCTTAGATAGCTTCAATATAGAGAGATTACACCTGTTAATTCTCTTCCCGCTTGGGAAATCTGTATGTTCTTAAAGACCCTCTGAGTCCTCGACTTAGAGGAACCAATAACATACATACACGATTACTCCGGTGATAGTATAGACTCTGTTAAACGGCCCGCGGTGCTACTATTGGCATCGCCCATTATAGTTTGATATTAATGAAGCTCCTAACTGCACCCACATGTGGACTGCAGAAGAATGGGCAATTAGGAATGCCCCTATTGATGGCCATGACCAATCGAGTTAGCAACCCGGCCAAAACAATTACTCGGACTTTAACCTTAAGATTGTACTAGATGAGTAAAGACACTCCTTTCTCTCTGCTGCAGTCACTACCAGATCACAATGCAATGCAGGATCCACAGAATCTAGCGGATCTCATCAAGGTCATAACACCATCTTATACTCCACTAATTCTATGAGATATATGCCAGGAGGGGGATTTATGCACAACCAACATAAAACTACTACTGAGGAAAACAATCCTGGTCATAATCTCCAACAACAGGAGAAGGCGTAAATTCCCCCTGTAACTTCCGCCACTTGTCATTGCAACTTCTGCCAAGCTGAAGGATACTATGTTTCAACATGTGAGGCAAAATATAAAGCACATGTCGATCTCAGGTATAGAATTATACCACCAACCAATATGGCAAACACATGTCTCGATCTTGAAGAAGGTCCTACCAAGGACCATGACTTCCATCTTGCTGCTCATGCTAACAACGATGATAGAATGAGGGGAGCCTAGATCGCATGCATCACAATATGCCCCATGTGGAGCCACCTCGATAACGCTCTATAAGGGAAGGAAGAAGTAAGAGAGGATAATGGGTTCTTGTATCAGAGAAATAAGAAAGGAGAATAGAGGCTTGTTCTAGCAAGTATTTTCGACTTCAGTAGTAAGAATTACCTTGAAGACGCCATTAAGGAAGCTAGTGATGCTACAACATGTGATGGAGTTAAAAAAACTTTGAAATGCTTGACTGACACAATTATTGGCCTGCGACTTTCAAGGGTTGTTAAGCCATATGTGACTAGTAACGATATGTGCCAATGGACGAAGTATAGCAACAAGCCACCACAGGGATAAGTAAGGATGTTATATGTTCCTGTAAGAGCCAGGACAGACATCACTATGGATTTTATTACGATGTCTTCTGTTTTTAGTCATTGCTCTACTTTATATCCTAATATTCCTTTAGAAGACAATCATATGATTTGCTTTTCAAGACTTTAGATGATTGTCTAGAGATATTCAGGAATTATGTTTCTCATTCTACTTTGCGATAATCATGCTGCAGAGAAGTGCACTGATACCTTTGATCCATATATTGCTACTATTATTGGTAATCCCAATTATATTAATTTTGATCTGCACAGTCTGTTTAAGTCAGATCATTTCCAGGATTGGGAACTAAGAAAGAGAATCAAGTTGGAACCGTCCACTATGTACCACCCTCAGACAGAAGGTCAGTCAGAAATTGCAAACAAGAGAATCCTCCAAAGTGCACAAGCATGCAAGGTTGAAGGAAACGAATAGTTGCACAAACTCTCTGAGATTCAGCTAAATCTGAATTCTCAACATAGCACCACATGAGAACACAGTCCATTCTCTATACTATTAGGCTTTGAAGCGAACCTAGGTCCCTCATCCTTCCTCTACCCAATCACTCCTTACACCCCTATAGAGGAGCATCATCTTGCCACCTGATGCAACCTATACTTCTTCAAAGTTATACAGGTAAAAGAAGCCAACAAGAAGGGGTCTGTTCCACCATATGTTTCAGCCGGCCAAAAGGTTTTTCTCTCTGCAGAGAATCTCAACCCCTTGAATACAGCTAGAACACTCAAATCTAAATGGGTTGAACCATTCCACATCCAACATGTCAACAAGAAGTGGAATAACTATACCCTCGACCTGTTAACAGACAGTCAACTTTCTCTTATCCACCATACCTTCCACATTATCAGGAACAAACCTTACATCAAGAACAATTCGACCAACTTTCCAGGGCATCACAGAAAACAACCTAGTGAAGTAATGGAAGCCAGATGGAAAGTTGAAAGGGTAGTCGAAAAGTGTACTGCTCCTTGTATGGGCAAGAACCAATACCTGCTATGCTGGAGAGTCTACGGCAGGGATGAAGATGAGTGGATTATCTTCGAAGATATCAGCCTTGAAATCTTTTAAGACTTTTAGACAAGGAGAAACTATTCCAATACCTTCAAGGAACGAGGATCCTCTAAAAAACTAAAGAAATGTCATACACAAGAAACATTCAAGTCAATTGTTGCAACTGAATGAGATAGAGTTCTCGCCTTTAGTTCTGACGATCAAAACCTCACTTCTGCTACTCCAAATGTTGTAGAACATATTTTTAATATTTTCCTAAAGTATTGATTCGCACCTATTAAATTAACTTGGGAATCTCAGGTTCCTTCTTGTTCTTTTAATTGTCATTCTGAACTAACAATACAGGAAGGTAGGGCAAACAAGGTATTTATCATATGTTTTTACTGTTCCTTATGTCATAAATGCTGGTTATGGATGATTTGGAAGCCAAATTGGTCTACTACTGTTCCTTGCGAAGATTGCTATTTTCATAACTATTGTGCTTGTACTCATTATTTTGGACTGCCTTTGACTTGTGCAAGACAACAAGAGTAGGAAATCCTTTTAAGTGGGGAAATGTAATAGTAGACCATTTCTTATAAATAGCTTAGTATGTATTTCACAGCACATATCATGTATACCAGATAGCTTGGACAGAGTGCCTTATGTGCTACTACCTTAAGCATATCTGGTCCTTATATATTTTCTTATAGAGGGATGCATTAAGCATCCACACCTGTATTTCTGAGTACTGGAGGCCTGACCTCCGACACCTATAGTTATGGTCATGGAGTAGTGGTTTCTGGATTGGTCAGAAAGTAGGTTTTTCAGACTTCGGAAGGCTTGGCAGCTAGTATAACTATTGAGTCATTCCACCCTTCTAAAGGATGATTCTTAGGCCAGATCACTTCAGAAAGAGTTCTGACAAGCCTTAGATGGTTTCAATATGGAGATATTACACCTTTTAATTCACTTCCCGTTTGGGAAATCTGTATGCTCTCAAAGACCCTTTGAGTCCTTAACTTAGCAGAACCAATAATGCACATGCACTACCACTCCAATAATAGTATAGACTCCATCAAATAGCTATTGATGCTACAATTGGTATTGCCAATTACATAGTAGTAGTATCAGGAAAACTGAACAGCTAATACAGGATGTCAGAAGCAGCAAAGTAAAGGGCTGGGTTTACTTAAGAATGCAGAATATAATTGATTTACAATGGTATTAAATCTTGAAGATCTGCATCGTACAGCTAGCTTATGTGATTTGAAGCTGACAATGAGGAATTTTTGTGATACGGGGACCAGGTACAGATTCCAACGTAGTGAGGCTAGTATTTCAAGATATCTGAACATGTGGCACTCTCCAAATTCCGCTCTCTAACTTGAGTGGGCGGGAGTTTGTTATATGTATCATACGGTGTATGGAAGAAAAGAAGTTCCGAAAGCAACAAATACATCATTGGGTTTGGGTCAGAAAATGTACTACATCAGGTAGAGCATAGTGGGAGTCATTGAATGGATGAATATCTAGGAGATTGAGTGTGCTCTTCAAACTAACAAGAAAGGTAGCGGATGTTTATCGACTAGTATTTGTGACTTTATTGCATTAGCGAGAAAACTGGGTTGCGTCCCCTGCTTCTGACACATAGGACGCACTGGAGCAAAACCCCAGAACTGGACGCCACCCCTACATGGGCTAGCCTCCCGACGTAACCACTCCGTGACCTTCGTCCTGGCATAGCGTACTTGGCATACATCGTCCCGACGCCATTGAGTCCCTTACCGACGTCCCTGAGCCTCTCCCGTTCATGTAAAAAGTTATTGACGTCTCCCCTCTAGTTGCTGCCATCCTTGCTGCCGATCAGATTACCTGCTTCCTCCCCAACTTTTACCCTCTTGGCTTCTTCGCCATGGGCCATCTATTTTCGCCTGTCTGCATCTGCACTGCCGCTGGTATAGGGTCCTTCGTCCATATTTCACAATGGATCCTAGTCGAGCTCTCCCACGTTGCGACCCCGACGTGCCTCGTCCTTTCGGACTCTGAGTGAAGGGGGTCCTTTGCAACTCCCTAACTTCGGAACTAATTCTCCCTAACGATGACAGCCCACGTACCTCATCCTGCACGCCCCTTCCCTCGCGACATCCTCCAGGTACCCAGTCTCTTATATCAATTCCAGAGTAACGCTATTCTCTAAATTCAAGTGTTCATATCGTTTGATATTTTTCCTAATCTAATCTACTCGGTGTCTAGCTCGCACTACATAATTGTCCCGATGCTGCTGTTCCTATGCTCAGTCCTCTACGTGGCGTCGGCCTAGGTGATTCACCCGTCGGACGCATTCTCCTCCTCTTCTGCTACTTCCCTATTTGATGTATCCGCGTCTTCATCTACCTCACTCAAAATGGTGGGTTCTCCATCCGTATCCTCCCATTCATTTGCACTGTCAGCCTCCCTACCCTGTTCGTTCGAGAAACAACCACGACTCAGTTTAGAAGCTGATGTCGCTGCTGGGAGCTCTTGCATGAGTTCTGCCTCATAACGAGAAGTATCCTCCACCTGGGGCGGTTAGTCGGATTCCAGGTCCGCTTTGGGTTGGGTTTCCAAAATGTGAGCGTGTATATCAGCTTTGATCGTGAACAGCAATAGTTTCCAGATTCGAGGGACGTGTGCATCCCACGTTGTGAGGAACCTTTTGTATGTTCCTGAACTCGTCAGACTTTGGCTCTCCTATGTAGGATGTGTGATACTTACTAGCGGTCGTCTCATACTTGGAGTCAACATTTCTACCAGGTTCAATGTAGACCCCAGTTATTCATGCCTTGAGACAATGACGCATGGCGGAGGTTACTAGACAAATGTATACTTCATTTATTGAATCGAAAAAGGTATCATCAAAATGACCCCTCATCTTGACTCCAGCAAAATATAGACGCAATATGATTTCTGTAATTTCTGTTGCCCGGAAGTGCCGTTCGTTTTTCTAAGCTCGTATTAGTTTCATAGGGTATTCAAACCGACGTAGAACGTGCTTTTCAACCTCTCGTCCTTCTGCATGACAGATAAATCTGTCATCATGCAACAAGTATTCCACCTTGTCTGCTATATCCGCTTGTTCCAGCTTACTAAGACCGAAGACTTCCATGATGCTGTGTTTACATTTGTACACCAGATGTGCCCGAGTTCTGGAATGAATACTTCGCAGCTAATCTGTCTCAGCCCATTATCTGACGTGATATGTAGGGAATATCACTCACATGGGCGTCTACGACTTTAATGCGTTCGAGGGTCTCCCTTCGTTCTTTTTTGGCATCGGCCCAGGATTCGGACAAAAGTTGAGCGATCTCATGCGCATTCAACATGGGATTTTCAAAGAAAGTGTAATGCCTCACATGTGAAGCGGCGCGACTTGTTAGGTCATTATATTTGTCTAGAACCTGGAAAAAGGATGTAGACCTGGGTCTGACGCGAGAGGGCCTCTCCACGACGGCGTCAGTCTCATGTTGCCCTTCATCTATACTACAAAGGTCAGAGTCCAGGCGTGAGGGGTCATGCTGCACGTTGGGTAAACTCGGAGGTGGGGAAGACTTTCAAATTCTTATTATTCAGGTATGTACGAAATTTGGTTTGACGATAGCTACCTAAACTCTTGAGCTGCCAATACTGTTATCACGGTCATACTGAACATGAACTTTCGTCGCCGGACGTCTGCAATCCGACGCTGCACGTCTGTTGTATGACTCTGACAGGTGCGGAGGGAGCGAAAAATTATCATCTTGCTCGTTGTCATCCTGCGAAGATCCTGCAACACGCACAGGTTCGGGTCTTGGAAGACTAGGAATGGAATTAGGGACGGTGGATCTTACAGAGATGCCAGAACTTGAGCGTGCGTTTGTCATGGTGATCTGACGAAAAGTTGCCTTTGTAAAAATTTGGGTTGCATAGGAAATTTGTTTTCATAAAACGGTTATCCGACGTGAAAGGTCGGAAAACATTTTATTTCAACTACACTGGCTATTGGAATTATCAACTGAAAAAAGAATACTGGCAAAAAGTAAGGAGACAAAGGAAAACCATTGCGACAATTTTAGGTACCCCTCTGGCCCCCTCCCCCACCACCTTTCAACAAAATCCGAACGAAAAATGTCGTACGAGGAATGTTTTTAAAGTGCTATGAGTTAGCAACTCCCGATCCGCGTATGCAAGCCCGCTTACCTCTTTTAGCACATGGGGTGACTTGTGGGCTGCTTGAGGAGGCACTCGCGGGACCACTGGTAGGGCTACTTGTGGCCCAACCGGGGGTTGTTTTAGAGCTGGTCCCGGATGTCCAGCTGCGCCTGGTTGCAGATCTTCCCTTCGGTTCTGGGCAGCACTGAGCGATCTAGCCAGGGACTGAATTTTCCCCACGCCAAAACTACAGTTGAAGGCTCACGTCCGACGTGCACAAGGCACAACCTGATAGGCCAGGAGCATATGTTGCCCAGAATTGACATCCGGGTCACATAAGCATGCAATGTATACAAAGTTTTCATTATCGGAATGTATTGCGTCGGGGTACTTTTCTTTATGCTGCTGTTTTATGTACTGCTTGGTTTGGTACTGGCGCTTCTCCCGATATCGCAGCTCTTAGATGCGCTACTCAAACGTATGGTCTGCATTGAGCAGCCATCGCTAACGCACGCCAGCACCATTCCGCACTACGGTGTCGGAATCTTCCTCGTGATCAGCATATCCAACTGGTGGATCAAATCTGTCAAGGCTAAAGTGGTCGGGCGCTATATTTGCTTTCCCCGCTTCATGTAGTATACTCAGGATCCGTTTTGGCTTAGCTGTTGTTAGCCGCAGGAATGCCAACACTTCTCCGTCAGCAGCCAGACTGGTGGCGTCGGCTGGAAACGTCGGATTGGCCTGGGCTGGGTCCACTAGGGCACCCCAAAATTCACGCACGTTTCTCCTCTCTGGGATGTATGTCTTCACTATCTTCCAGATCCCATCTAGTGTCTTTTAGGCAATTATGCCCAATTTCCTCCGTTCCCTCACGTCCCACATCTATCCATTATTATCTTTGTGACCCAGGTTATCTGGGTTTATGATCCAGAAAACCACAGCAGTATTCGGGTCCCCCATGTCGGGTTCCCCATCTACCTCGTCGGCCTCGTCTTCATCGGCACGATGCCTCTTTAAAACTCTCTTCACTGCCAAACTTTTGGCAGTTTCAGGTCGCTTTTTCAAACAATCTTGCAACAACGACTCCAAAGCTTTCTTGTAGAACTCGGCACCCGACGCCAGGCGTGCTCTTATGGCTGGCCTGAAGCCGGTAGAGCACCGTGCCCCTTCCACAAGTGCCTGCTTCTGGGCATCACTTGCCCCACTCCAGCTTTTGATTTCGTGCTGGAGGCAGTAGTCCTTCACCACATTACGCCAAGACGTGTAATCGGCATCTCGGGCATTCCACCCCAAGTCTTCCTTGGAGTTCTTGATCAAAATCTTTGCGGTGACCATTGTAACTATAACCGGATAGTATTAGACACGGGACGTCGGATGTCAGTCATCAGTGGGAAGCTTACCGTTGACAGAATTAGTGATTTAGGAAATACTAGGGACTTGTGGTCAACGTGAAGATATTTAAGAATGTTGCTGATAGGTGAGAATGTTGGTGATATTTTAGACTCTATGTCGAGGTGTAAACAGTTTATGTGAATTGGAAGTCCAATATTATACGGAGGGAGAGATACCCTTTTATACATGTTGTACTAGAGTCATGTACACCTTGAGCTCCAACATTACAGAGGAAAGTTATAATTAACATCTCCCCGACAGAAAAGACTGGTAGCCTGACGTGGGCAGTAGGAACATATAGAACATAAAGAATATCAGCGTTGGGAATCATGTTTCTTATTCCAGAAGGAAAACTTTTCGCCACATCTCTTTGGAGGTTATTATATCTTTCAAGATGACTCGATGTGGTACAATACCATTCCATTGTTTCGATGGCTATAATGTTCCAGATGAAAACCAGAAGCAATATCGCCATGACAGAAAAGACTGGTAGCCTGACGTGGGCAGTAGGAACATATACTACATGAAGAATATGACTGCCAGGAATCATGTTTCTTGTTGCAGAAGAAAAACTTTTCAAAACATCCCTTTGGAGGTCATTATATCTTTCAAAATGACTCGATGTGGTACAATACGTTTCCCTTGCTTCGATACCCATGATGTTCCACACTATGCCATATTAGACGGGCCAAGATTGCCTTGTACACAAGGCGCATAATACACTGACCCAGTCGGGTTAAGCCCAGGTTGTAAATCCCGACGCAACCAGTCTGCTTGTTTACGGAAAGCGCTAACATTAGAGCTTTCGTGCGTCAAACGATGCACAGGATCTATCTAAGACTACATACAATGAACTCCCACAAAACACGCTATCATTGGTGCAATAGCATATATGCTTCAGGGGGAGTCTATTCAAATCATATCCAGAAAAAGCATCCCGAAGATGCGCACCAGACATTTTCTCCTCTTGTATGTCAGCAACCCGACGTTACAGACTTTCAACCCGAACCCGAACAGGAAAACACAGGAAGCGAATCCACAAGCATTCCAATTCAAGACCCCGAACCTGAATATTCAGTCCTCAGCGATGCCGATATTGACCCAGCTGAGCTCGCCAGAATTCAAGGGCTGTACGTCGACTGGGAACCCTTAAACGACAATGTGGAAGAGGAGTATGATTCCGACATGGAACCTCTGGTGGAGATGTCAGCTTCCACCAACCATAAAGATGACACAAAGCCTTATACAGCGGACGTGACACGGTGGCTTCCTGCCAGATATCGACTGGCGCCCCTGTTCGAGATTGTTCATTCTCGAAGCAGTGATCCGTGGAATATAATCATCTTTATCCCTTCCGCAATGCTAGAGATTACAAGCTAGCTCCCTTTTTCACCTGAAGGAAGGTGCCAAAAACTCGAATTGATGATTTCCTTCTAGACAACATATTGCCTCCCTGCCAAGACGACCTCCCGACGTCTGACGTCTCATTCAAATAGAGTTGCACATTCAATAAACAAACGGCCAAAATGATTGTAGATCCGCCTTGGCACACAGGTGAAGTCCAATATGCATTGCATCCCAAGTCCAAGTTCAGATACCGCATTCTCTTACAATCTATACAATACCTACTGAAACAACGAGCCTTTGTTTGCTACATGTTGTGGGAACCCATCAAGATATTTAAAATGGATAATGAGAGAATTTACTCCGAACTGAATACAAGAATATGGTGGTGGGATCAGCAAGTATGCTCCACAAAAATGCATATTCATATCCATTTGCTCACGTCAGAAAGACACAAATTCCTGTCGGATCCATGCTTGTTCCCGTCTTATTGGCGTCGGATCAAAAACATCTGACAAATTTCTCTAGAGACAAGAAATTATGGCCTCTCTACATAAGCATCGAGAATATAAAGTCAACTATGCACAACAAACCAACGATGAATACCTGGATACCTATCGCTCTCCTCCCTATTCCCCCAAAGCGTCTTGACAAAATCCCCACATACCCAGCAGAAGCTCAAGAGTTAGATGCGTTACAGATCACCCACGAGATCTTGAGTTCCATTCTGAGTCCGTTTTCCCACGCCAGGAGTCAGCAAGGTGTCGAGATGGTATGTTGCAATGAAAATGTACGGAGTTGCGTTCCCAAGCTATCAGCATAGTTAGCAGACCACATGGAAAATGTTATGATCCATGGCATAACCTCTAACCACTGCCCAATTTGCAACGCCCCCTCCGATTAATTTGGGGAACTCCCAGATACTCCATATGATACCCGACCACACTCTAGGGATGCCGCTGCTTATCACAATTCCGGCGTTGAACAACTGGACTCTGACGGCATCAAAAATGTGAACAACGCACTCTGGCAAATACCCCATTGTGAACTCCATGAAATAATACGACCCGATACCCTCCATACGCTACTACTCGGGATCCTTATCTATTTGATGAAATGGGTGCAAGAATTCCTTGTATACTTCAGGCGCATGACAACCTTCGATCACATATGGTTGAGACTACCCTCTTTCCCCGGATTTACCAGGCCAAACAAAGCCTACCGCTCCGTGACGCAGTGGCAAGGGAAAGAAATGCGCTACCTCCTACGCGTCCTGCTTGGAGTCTTCACCGCCGCAATCAGTCGGAAGACCGACGCTGATCCGATTGCCTCCCGATACAAGCCCCTCTGTCACAAGGCCATACTATGCGTTAGGTATATAACCGACTATATCCTCATCACACAATACCAAATCCACACCCCTGGAAACATCCCATCCATGAAGGATTACCTAGAGGATTTCCACAAACACAAAGAGGTATTCCTGCGTTTTTGAGCAACGAAGTCAGGGAAGAATGCGGCAAAGTAGGTATCCAAAGGCTTGCATGGTGAGCATCAAAGACTGCTGGCATCGGATTACCTATGTCAACAAATACCCGCCAAACGGCAGAAACTCCAACAAGAGTTAAGACTAGAAACCAAGGAAATGGTCCACGACTTCCTGACAATGGGAGCATATTATAACTTCCCCAAAATGCTTCTCATTTCCCACTTCGCAGACCAGATAACGAGATACGGCTCTTTGCCCCAATATTCCACAGAAATATGTGAAGCCTCCCACAAGCCTCTGAAAGACGCCTACCGTCGGAGCAATCACATAAACGCCATGCCTCAAATAATTCGAACGTATACACGGGCACACAGTTTTGCGATGCGGGAACGAAATATTGAGCAATGGCTGACTGAACTTGCCCATATCTCCAAAGACATCGGCGATGTCATTCACCCGACGTGTCCCAGCTTACACCTACCTCAAGACGTCAGCACCGACCTTACTAGGAGTAAGCTACAAGGGCGTATGTCTAAAAAGACTATGTACAATATCCAGACATTGCAAGCGATTTACGAACTCCCCGACCTCCAAACAGTCACAGGCAGCTATCTCCGCCACAACCATCCCTTTATGTCATCTAAGCAGGTGGATTCCGATGTCGCACGTCTTATGGATGCCTCGCTTGAAGCATTTAATACTCTCTAAGTCGCAGTGCTTAAGTTTAATGATGATGGCTACAACCTACACCGTATGTGGTGTACTGGACCAAATTTATTCCGAAAGCAAGACAGCTGCAATAACTTGGTGTTTATCCGACGTTGCAAGGCCACTGCAGGCACAAAGGTCACCGGGGGGCTTAATGGTCTGATTCCGGCGAACCTAAATGGATTGTTCAAACTGCGAGACATCGATGCCAACACTAGTTACAGACTTGCCCACATTTCTCTGCTGACGGTAGTCGGATCCCCGACGCCAGAAAACCCTTAAGGCATGGTGTGGGTCGGCCCCCTAGTAAAAAACCATGTGGTGCGCATGAGAGACATCGAGGGGATGTCCCACTTAATCACCATCAACTCAGATAATTTGTATGTAGTAAATAATCGCATTGATGTACATACTTGGAATGAGATACATAATGGAAATTGAATAGTATACAGTTTGGAATTTGAATGTGTGTAATGTGAAGTAGGGTTGAGAGTAAATCGATGAAAACATCAGCCAATGTAATCCAGGATTAGAATAAGAGGCATCGCGAACGTCCACTGACCCATTTGGAACGTCGGAGATGGCGACGGGGTTGATCTATGTATTACGACGGCCAACATGCGGAAACATAAAACATGACGCGTGAACCAGGATGCAGTGCATCGGGATTAGGCGGAAATTTAGCAAGCATCTCGACGCATGGGAGGCATGGGACGTATGCTGGCTACCGGATGCGGTGCTTGTGCATCAGGACGCCAAATATTTTTTACTGATGTCCATACTGTTGGGGGAGAAACAGTATGAGCTGCAGAATAGTTTCTACATTTTAGGCTCCCAATGGTCTCTGAAGGAGGCCTAGTCGTACCAATTGCAAAATGGAGGGGATTGCGTATTTGATACCTTTGTAGCCGGAAGAGAGCTGGTTAGTGAACAATAGGATAGAACTAGAAATATGGAATACCATATATAATTAAAAAATAGATCATTATTATTAGATTCATGATACCTGTTTATGTAGCATCTACAATTCACAAGAGATAAGCATTGTGATGACTTATATCAGATGTGAGGCTTTTAAATAAAGATTTCTATAAAAAGTTTCAAAGATATTTTAAGGATAGCTTAGAGTTGTTGGCGTTATAGTGCAAGTTGACATAAATATTCTAGCAATTCCTAGACTACCTAGCTTAGAACGAGAACTGATATGGAGGTTTTTAATATAGATCGTTCTCCTCAGATTTCATTAAAGTGAAAAGCAGCTATTTCGATGTGCCTACCTGTCATTTATGAAAAAGTTTGCTTGTCTACATGTGGCCAGGTTGGTGAAGTGCGTAGCCCTGGTTGTAGCTACTTCTATGACTTCAGAAATCACTCCTTTAAACACTCCTATACCAAATACGAGACAGGAATGTGGATTCCGTATATTTTACGTTGGATTTTATGTTTAGAACTAGGCATGTCTATGTGGCTCTGTTTGTGATAGCGCGGGAAAACATGATGAAATATTGGGCAAGTGTAAAAACAAGTAGTGTAATTCCAGCTCCTGTGATATAACATCAAAACATTAGTAGGAACAATTGTAGTAAAGAATTAGGTCTAAGAATATGAAAGGTAGATGTTTCCCATTGGATTTTATATTCAGCACTAGGCATGTTTATGGGGCCCTATTAGTCTGGCTGGGGCCTTATCGGTCACAGCTGGGATAAAACGTCAGGCTGACCCATCAGCATTTGAGTCTAGTCTATTTCGGAAACTTGGTAATACAAGTGAAGTGTTTCGGAAAATTAGTGCAATGTGAAAGCCGAATATTTCCAGTCAGATCTCATGTTCAGAAATAGGCATGTCTACGAGGCCCTATTAGTAATAGGTGGGGTAAACATCATAATAGACAAGTCTAGATGCAAGTAGCATAGTTCCAGCTTCCGCAATAGGAAAACAAAAAATCAGTGGAATCTTGTATATTATAGAATGAGGTTGTGGAATATGGAAGGTGGATGTTTCATGTTAGATTTCAGGTGCATTTCATGTTTAGAAGAGCAACGTCAGTAACAACTGGAGTAAATATCGTGAAATATTTCGCAAGGACAGAAACAAGTAGACTGGTTACAGTTCCTGAAATTGCCCAACAGAAGATAAGTAGGAACCTTTGCAACACAGAACGTAACTCTAGAATATGGAAGCCAGATATTTCTTATCAGTGTTGTTGTTCAGGACTAGGCCTGCCTGTTGGGTTCTATTGGTAACAGCTAGAGTGAAACATTAAGCTGGCCTAGAGGGGTAGAATATAGCATATTTTAGAATCTTGGCGAAATAAGTAAAGTTATTCTAGACATTAGTAGGATCCATTGCAGAATGAAATCAGGACCTAGAATATATCATTGGATGTTTTACGTTGGATTTTACGTTCAGAACTAAGCATATCTATGAGGCTCTATAGGTTATAGCTAGAGTAAACATGATGAAACATCAGGGAAGGCCACAAACCAATAGTGTAGTTCTAGATCAGATATTAGGTAAGAAATTAGTAGAATCCATTACAATACAGAATCAAGCCTTAGAATATGGAAGGCAGATGTTTCTCGTAAGATTTCTGTAAGGAAGTGATATTCTCAGTATGCTGATCTATCACCAGCTCACAACTTACCCTGAACCAACATCTACTATGTAATTTCTTACTAAGTTATACTAACCTGCCTGGTTAATTATGTTGGGAAAATCACCTATAATTTCTTTATTTTCCCATATTAATTATGAGTCACCTATGACTCAATAATTTCCTATGACTCATGTATGACTCTAAGGTTATGACTCACTCAATGAGTCAGAGATGGATTTCAAATCATGTAGGACTCACTACTATGGCACAGCCACAATAGTGAGTCACAGCTAGTCTTGGCATGTAATACTTAAGGGCTGAAGGTCTGCATCCAGAGAAGGGGATCAGACCTGGAGAAGACAGACACAGAATAGTTAG
>Ga0307511_10002482_pt1 | contig 19292 bp, 9 predicted proteins | sample 13_EM_MG_FD_200266 | JGI IMG/M metagenome (GOLD analysis project Ga0307511, IMG submission 200266) | Populus trichocarpa ectomycorrhiza microbial communities from riparian zone in the Pacific Northwest, United States - 13_EM | ecosystem: Host-associated > Plants > Roots > Unclassified | place... | reverse complement strand
CATTTTCACCGATTAAACAATAATTGCAGTTTAGAGAGCTACAGAATCAAAACTGAGAGCAAAGCTCATATGACTGGTAATGAAGATGAATCAAAACTGAGTGCACCCAGTCCTTGTGGCAATACTTGTCCCGCCACGAGGAAGATCAACTTCATATACAATAAGCAAAGATAATTAATTTAGAGAGCTAGAGAATTAAAGCTAACACTGTGATTCAATGTGTTTTTTAAAAAAATTTAATATTATTATTTTTAGTATTTTTTTATTTTAATATATTTTCAATTAAAAAATATTTTAAAAAATAACATCAACCCGAAACAAGCTTTAAAAAACCTAAGCAGACCATCTCTTGGCATGCCAAGCCTTTAGGTGGGGATAAGAGGACTTCCATACTTTGCTAACACAATTGATAAGAACGAAAAATGTGAAGCGATTATTCATCCAGATTCAATGGAATGCCTGTAACATGATTTAAGCTCAAAATATCAGATAAAAATGTTACCAGAAATCTCAATAATAATCCAAAACTCTAACGTTGTTTCCCCCATACCTTCAGGATGACTTGCTATATTTTTATGGTCAACACATGAAAATTTCAAAAATAAAGGGCATGATAACAAAGAATTAAAAAGGAGGTTCATCGGATTATCGGTAAATACACCAACAAAAACTTTGAAGCCATTCGTGCAAAGAGAAATACTTAAATATTCATTTTGACATCTAATTTGCACTTTTCACATTATCCCCCTCTAAAAGCTCGTCCACGCAAAATTCATGCAAGTTGTCATACGTTTTCTTCCACCTCTGAAGCATTTGCATCGATTGCGTGCAATCAAGCTTTAGCTTCTCCACCTCCATTTCAGCTGCAGCAGCTGAACCTTGTTGCTGGAATCAAAATTTGTAGATCAGTTATAGAAATTCTACGCTGTTGACAGACATCATTAGGGAGCTCTTTCCAAAACAACATTCATCACAGTAGCAGTTATGGAAAAAATTCAGTGCAGAGATCTACATAAAAAAAAGTGAAGAAAGAATATTGTTGAGCAATTAAGAACCTGGAGTTCTTTGATTTGACAATTAATCACTTGAGAGCTGATGCATGAAGCATCTAGAGGGTTATTGCAAGTAGCCTGGAGATTAACGGCTGCACTAATGACTTTTTCATCCATTGTATTGATATATTTACTGAGTGGAGGTGGTAATGATAATCCATGCCTTCTTGAAGAAGCTTGTACATTTGATAAGCTTCGAGGGTTCAAGTAAGCTGGTCGATTAAGAACATGGATATTGTTTACAGGACCTGTGATACATGTTATGTCAGATCACGACACATAAATGAAGGCACAGAATGAATGGATAAAAATTACGAACAAGTCAAAAACCATATGTAAATAAGCAAGCAGAAGTTTAGATAATTAGAACAAAACCTTTTGCATGCTTGAACACGCGAACTATGTTATGCGTTTTTGGGTCCCAAACTCGAATCATGCCATCTTCTGATCCAGAAAGCAAGACATTTCCATTTGTACTATATGCTAAGCAAGTTACATTCTTACTGTTCAGTACAAAATATGTGTAAGTAAAGATAACAGAAAATATTTAAATGCTGATGAATGATGCTTACTACCATATAAAGATCATGCAGGAACCTTCAAAATAGCATAGGAAACCAAGCTGTTGTCTTTTGAGTTGAAAATAATCTATGAATGTCTCTAAAATCTATGAAGAAAATACACAAGGTTCCCTAGGAGTGAAATTTAAATCTGCAGATCAATGAGAAACGTCTCTAAAATATAGCATGTTAGCAATCTCAAGATCCAGGCCCTTGTCAAAAGCAAGAATTGGAAAATGTCATCATGAAAATGAAGGACAGCAATTGGAGAAACTGCTAATCACCATGGCTAGCCTTGCTCCACCACATAATTAAATACTATAAATCAAGCACCTAAAATTTCAATTAACATACCAATATAAATGCAAGAGGCCTAGTTACTTGGTTGTAATGGTATGCTCAATGAAAACTTCGTAACACAAAACAGTACATGCTAGAATATTGCCTGCATTTATGACATGGATCTTTAAGAAAAATCACACACCTGTGACTAGATAATGAACCAATGATATGCAACCAATGACATTTGATAGATGAGCTATCAGCACCGAGAGCAGCAATGTGTATTTTACCATCTCTGCCACCAGCATAGAATACATGTTCACCAGGGTCCAACGTAATTGAATCAATTATTGAGGGAAACACTATATTTCTTAATAATATCCCCTTAGATAAACTCCACACCTAACACAATCCACATTGAAATGAATAAAAGGTTAGCTTATATCATGAAACAAATTAAAAGCAAATTACATGCATTTAAAAAATTTTGGAAGAGTGCCACACGGCTCCACAAACTACATCATAATACATACAATGAACCAAATATGTTTCTGACGATAGAGTGCCCAGCAAAAGATAATAGACAAAACCATGTGGAATTTAGTTCAGAAATAGCATGATCATAAATCAAATTGCAATGCAATTTTCTTATTTGAACAAATAAATAAATAAAAAAAATACAGTCCCCATTTAGGATTAGAGTCTTTCTGCAGAAGGAACTGGATGATCCAAGTCACTCAAAAATCATGCCAGCAAATAAAAACATCAAAGTATATCCTGATGTAAGTTTATTGAAGAAACATGTTATTTTTCCCCAAACTGTTCCCGGGTACAGAATTTAAAACTACTAAAGTTTAAAATCTAATTTGATTAAAATGCACCAGCCCAACACAGATACTAGGATGGATCCTCTGATAACCTTTTTAAGCAATCAGATATCACTATATAATGAATTCAGTTATCAAAACAAATTTCCATATCTTACAATTAATAACTCATGTCACATGATTCCATAAATAAACTTGGAACATGCGTACTAGTAAAACCAAAATAGCCAATTATAGCTCATTATATCCTGATCAATTAAACATCTTATCAACCAATTGATTGATAGAAGTATGAATCAAAATAGCCAAGTTAATGAAAATAAATTATAAATCACATGAATAACAATTGGAAAGATACTTGTTTTCAACAAAGATCACATCAACCTTACACGTTCGATCCTCGGAAGCTGAAATTATAATTGCATTGCCTCCTCCATAACCTGTTACTATATCAGTGACGCGCAAAGTATGCTCTTGAAAGCTATGTTCGTAAAGCTGGCTTGCCTGCTCCATTTGATAATCATCAAATATCCTAACTCATATAGAAAGACTCAATTATACTCAATAATTGGGAGCATCAAATAAGCATTCACATAAAAAAACCAAAAGAGCGTACATGAGAAGTGGCCAGACTCGGACAGATCCATCCTCAGAACCAGAAACCAAAAGAGAATCATCTTCTGTAAAAACCAAGCAAGTGACAGCCCTGTAGTGGGCACGCCATTTCTTAAGTAATCTACCTGTAGCAACCTGAAACCCACACGACACAAATCAATATCACCAGAACCAAATTAACTCTTCTACAACTAATTTTAGCTGGTCAAAACAAACAAACAAGATTAAAAACCAGAGAGAGAGCAAGAAAACCCACCTCCCAAAAGTAAATATTCCCAGATAAACCACCTCCAACAAGATAAGTTCCTTCACTATTAGCAACAAGCGGCTTTATTGGCTCCTCAGGAAAGCACTTAACCTCCACCTGAGGCTAATCAATGGATGGAAATAAAACGTATCAGATTAAACATATTTAGAAGAGTTTTATCAAACAGTTCGTGTGAATATTAATAAAATAAGATACCCTAGACCAGGACCAGTAGAGGATGGCGCCTGAAGATGCTTTAGGGTCCTGTAACTGGGAAGAGGCGAGGAAGCGGCGGCCAACTGAAATAAGGCCGTGAGGAGGGGAGGCGCAGGATTTATAGCGAAGGTGTTCGGTTCCTGTTTGGAGGTCCCAACAACCTATGCCGCCGTCGATTGAGGAGGATGCTATGACAATCTCTTCCATTTTGGTGTTCATTAGGAGGATGCTACAAAACAATTACTCAAGCTTGTGGTTTTGTTAGGGTTTTAGGTTGGTAACGGTATGAGTGAACTTCCAGCTTAGTTTGTTGGGTTTCGGCCTTCAAATAGTGGCCCAAAATCGACAGACAAATTTAGAAGGCCCGTTTTGCATTGCTTTATTAATTATTAGTATGTTCATTCAGACCGAATAGGGCCCAGGTTCTGTAGCTAGAGGTTTTATTTAATCAGGCCTGGGCCTTGCACCACATATTAGGCATAACATTAGGTTAGTCCCAAGTTAAATTGAAAACGATATTGACATAATAAAATTAATTGGCCTTACATAATTGATTGGGACCTAGGTTTAATTTTAAGGAATTTTTTTTTTTAAGAATTAAATAACATTATTTAATAAAAATAATTTATCTGTATTTTTTTTATTAACGTGGGTGTCCGGGTCAGCTTGTGCGCACCTCGACTAATTTCACGGGTCCTAAAGTTAACGACAATGTAAGCACCCAGTAGCCCTGAAGTTTGTGGGATTCAAACCGGTGACCTCTAGAGAGTAAATCTAGAGCATGACCAGCTGAGTTACACTTCTCAGGATTATTATTTATCCATATAAATTAAATAATTTATCTATATTAATCTAGTGACTCGTCGCATATTTATCCGGTGAAATTTCTAAATATATTTTGATAACTATACACTAAAATATAAATCAACATGAAATTAACTTTAAGTGAAGACTAAAAGAAAAAAAAAAGTGAAGAATGAGCAATGCCAATTCAACAAAAATAAATTTTTGGAAGTAAAATTCTTATAACAATTTCTTTAATTTTTGAGACTTGTTAATGAAGCCCACTTATTAGTGTTGATAAAAATAAAATAGATTGAGAAATAGCAATGGAGAAGCCGGAAGGGTAGGTTAAATTTGATTTTAAAATCGAATTCATTCGCTTTTTGTCAATCAATTAAAATTAGCATATATTTGGCAAGTTGAATAACATCCTATTTGTAATTTCTTTTAAATGACTTATTTTTTTTAATTGATTCAATTTAAATAATCTGGCTATGCAATTTTCAGTATCTCACACTTTTATTGATTGAATTTTTTTACCAATTTGTTTTTAGTAATTTAGTTGATATAATAATAACTAAATGGATAAAATATCAAACAGTTAATTGTATTAAATAATTTATTGACTATAAACTAGCCCATATAAAAAATTTTGAGAAAGAAAGTAGCAATTTTATTATACTAAATAAATTATAAATGTATAAATATTTTCATAATATATCCATAGAATTATAACTTATTCTTTAAAAAAATAATTGACAACACTAACGTATAATAGTCTTCCCAGAAACAACCAATCATTTTAATTATTCAAAATACAAAGAAAACTCTTTAAAATTTCTAAATTTAGACTACCTGATAAAAATTAATTACATCTTATATACATATAGATGGATTTGAGTCACCGTAAATAAATAAATAAAAATGTCAAACTATTGATAAAAGATCCAAAAGCTTTCGAGTAGTATGATCAATCTCCTTCGTCAAATTAGAAAAAAAAAACGTTAGAATTTTAAATTAAAGGAAAAAAAACCCAGCAAACAAGAAAAATATATAGTCGAAATTCAAGATTGTATCTCTCTCTCTCTATATATATATACAATAAAAAACCAAATAATTAAAAAAAAAACATGAATAAGAAAGAGTGAGGATGCCGCAATGGTTCTCACCGATGACCATTAAACGGCTGTTTTGACAAAGATAAGGTTTTAGAGGGCAGGAGAAGGAGAGGAAGAGGAGCTGCTCAGCCATATAAACTTAAGTAGAAAAAACTGAAATTAACCCTTTATTTATATAAACTTAAGCTAGACAAGCCTGGACTTTGTTACCCAGCAGAGATTTTCCTCCTTTTGGTATAACAAATAATCAATATAGAATTGATTTACACCCCGTGAGCAAACACATCATGTGCAACATCTGTTATCTTCTCTACTCACAGGCAGGCATAAACAGACTTTGAGATCCCCACTACGTAATTTTAAACAACTAGTTTATGCACGAGAAGTTTCCCACGCACAGAAGCAGTCTCGAGAATATGCGCTAGGCAGTGCATTGCATTCTCCACTTCTAATTTTGACAGCTAGTTAGTTTGAAGGTGATTGTACATGGGTGCCTGTAATATTTAAGCATAAAGACTCTCAAGAGTGTTCAGTAGACACTTACTGTAACTAGTTAACAAGATTTGGACAGCCAAACCTAGACTAGGTAGGAATATCTATGTAGCTAGCTAGGGTACGTATGATCTCGTGGGAAACCTCTGAGGCAAATAAAGGAAAACAATCTGGATATAACCAGCTAGCTTTGCAGCCTTGTGTATATATATATATATCATACGCACCCGCATTGCATTATATAAATTATAAATACTTAAAGTATAAGCAGTATTAGTATATGGTAGTTGTCCATAAAGTTTTGTACAAAAAGAAGGGTCAAGAAATGTCAACAAAGAGCTATCAAAAGACTAAACGAAGTAGAACAAGTCTTTTTAAATCACACTTCTCTCTTTTGCTTTTTTAAATTCTGATCCAAAAGGTCTCAAGCTTCGTGTGATATGAATTCCCATGAAAAAGACATTCTTAAACTCTGTATTTTTGTGGTGTGATGCACTGCAGTTTATGTTTTATATTATATTTAACTAATTAACACACTAATTTTGTTTTGATTTCGCGAAAAACTTTATTTTAAAATTTATAATTTTTTTAATCTAATAACCACAAAAACTATCTTAATTCAAACATGCACTTAGTTAGGTGGTCCATGTTAAGCAAGACACAAGCACAAACACCTTCCATTAAAGCATCTTTACTGGATGATCCGTATCCACTTTTGGATGACCCATCACCCACCACTTTTTTTCTTTTTTTTTTCTTTCACCCTTCTATACGAATAGACCGGCGTATCATCAAATTTTATATATGATACGGCAGCACATGAATTTTCATGTCACGTGGGATACCTACCCAAAAAGGACAAAGGTTTGGAGAAGGGGAGTAGGGGTACTTTCTTGTAAAAAAAAGGAAAAAAACTAGGGTTAGGGTTTTGTTTTCCGTAGGAGACGAAATCATTGCGCGACAAAGATATTCTTAGAATACTATATTCCTACTTTAGATAAAATGGACCTTTCTTAACATATATGCTTTCATCTCTGTCTCTTCAGAGCTTCTCTGCGTTACACATTAAATAACCTTAATGACAAATACACAAGCAACAAACAAGCCAAGAAAAGCAAAAGAGAAAACCCAGTAGAAATGTGTAGTCAAACTTTTGAAGTTAAACTTTATACTGGACAAGCAAAAGCATAAAAAGGCATGGTGTTTTTAAGTAAATGTGCATGGGTTCGTTTATAGCTACCAGTCAAGGCTCTATCTTTATGGGGTTATATGGCTAGAAGACTACTGAAGAATTAAGATGGAGTACTGGAATTAGTGAAAACTGGGATGCATGTATTGTAAAGAGAGAGAAGATGGGATCTCTAAAGGGAGGTTTGGAGAAGTTGATCAGATACTTAAAGTAGGAAAAAGCAAAGGTTTCTGGTCCTCAGAAGAAGTATATAGAAGCCTTGATAGAAACATTTCAAACCTCATTTTTAGTCAGTCTCTCTTACATTTCGCTTTCATCGAATAGGCCGCTCATTTTGTTTTTTGTTTTTGTTTTTTCTTATTTTTTAATCCCCATATTCCTTCCTGCATTGCATCGATCTATTGATTTGTAATTTTATTGAGTACTGACAGTTCATATAAACGAGAAATGGAGACTATAACCTCCATATCTAAAGAGAAATGATGACCTTCTTTTCTAAATTAATCATATTATATATGGCTTCCTTGATGAATAGTTATAGGGACGATGATAATAGTTGTAATGATAAGGCTAATTAGATTTTGAGAAAAGATGAATGATCACAACCATATTGTCCTCAGCTGCCTTTTTCTTGCTTTTATTTTTATCCCATCTATCCATCAGCCTTTGAATGTTTTGGAAGTATTTTGCAAGACATAGTTGTACGTATCATACATTAATGAGAGTAATCAGAGAAAGCCCTAGAGAGAGCGTGTCAATGAGCCAGGCTGAAACCTTTCAGCTTTTTTTCACAGAAGAACCTAAAAGGAAAGCCATCAGACTCTCCTTTCCCTTGCATTAATTAATGAAACTGAAACTGAAACATACAGACGTTGAATTCAGAGAGAGGATAAGCAGAAGAAGAGGAAGGAGAGAGCAATAAATTGCAAGCAATCAAAATGAAAAGACATCTCCTTAGAAACGATGGAGTTGTGATTTTTTAAACTTGATTTGATTTGATCTTCACTCTAACCAAAACCCACCTGCATTCATGGCTGTGGGGGAACAAAGATAATACCAGGCACTAAAGTTATATACAAGGTCACAAAAACCCACACGCACGCACACACATGTTTCATCATCAACACTAGCTACTAGCTAGCTACTATCATCTCAGAATCTCTTAGGACTATAAAAAGAACATGACAATCAAACAAGAAAATCTAAGTAAAGATATCAATTATAAAAACCAAAAAAACTCAGATCTTTGAATGGATTTGAAGATACTAACATCTTGAAGGAGGCATGAGATTTAATCCTAAATCATCCTTGTCCAACACCATACGAGCCTTGTTTGTCTCCATATTTCCTGGATTAGAGCCATACTCTGGGTGCAATCTTTTCTTGGATTGTAAAGGGACACCAAACAACTTTGTCTTGCAACCATTGTTGTTGGCTTCTTCAAGAAAGGTCAAAGAGCTCTGCGAAGTAGTTGTTGGAGAGTTCAAAACATGAACTTGAGGAGCTTGCTTAGGGTTGTTTGGAGCAGTAGTAGGATAATACCCAAGAAGCTGGTTTAAAGGCTTTTGTGCCAAAGAACCATTAGAAGTAACAGGATTAGCAGTAGCATATGGTGCCGGGCCACAAAGAAGCAAAGAAGAAGAGTAGGAATTGCTGGGAGCAACAGGCTTGACATGATTTTGGACAAAGTAAATAATATCATTGTAAAGCTTTTTCATGTGTGCAAGCTCAGACATTAGCATATTGTTGCTTCTCCTCAGTCTCTCATTATCTTCAGATAAGGCAAAAACTGAGCTATTATATCCACCTCCACCACCAATAACTGTGGCGCTAGCAACCCCTCTTGGTGGTGAAGTGAGAGGAGGCGAATCACACCAGTTGTTGTTGGCTTGCTCATCTGAATCAGACGGAGAGATGCTGGTTCTGCTTGAAAAGGGAAAGAAACTGGGTCCGTTAACACCAAAGGGAGAATGTGGGTGGTGCTGATGATGGTGGTGCTGATTGATAGCTACTTGTGGCTGAGCCGTTTTCCTTCTATGGATTTCACAAAGCAAATGCTTCTCTCCCTTCTTGAAAAACTCATTAGCAAACTCCCATCGGTCAGGTACAATCTTCCTAAAACCCTAATGCACCAAACAATCAAAACAAAACCAAATCAGTATTACCCCCAAAAAAATAAAGCAAAAGCATAGACACAAACTCTTCAGCACATGACATATAACAATCGAGATTTCAGTTATTATTACATATGTATTGAGTTGCCTGACAAAGCTAGAGAAGTTGTTGTGCTTGAAATAGTTAGGAAGGAGATCACGAGCAAACTCAGGTGGTCTCCAAACAACGAAAGTAGTGTCATCTTCACCCCAAGAAACTATATGGTCAGTGGCTGGATCATCTACCAGTTGATAGGTTTTGGTAAGGAAGGGAGCTGGGACTGACTTGTGGGAGTCCAATGAGAGTAATATCCCTTCACAATTATCCAACATAAGAGCCATTGGAGATCAAAAGCAACTTGTATTTTTCAGAGACAAAGAGAGAGATGTGTAAGAGAAAAACAGTGAGGGTTTTGGCTCTGATGGATAGAGACTAAGGAGGAGAGTGGATGTGGTAATGTGAAAACTTGGGCAAGGGTATGGATAAAAATGTTGGTGAGGAGCTTGTGTTTTTAACCTTTTATGTGCTGTGTGATACAGTGAAAACTAGGGGGGGTGAATTGACATTGTATAGTAATTTGTTTCCCTCCTCGGTTGTGTAGTGAGAGAGAATATGTGTCTGTCTGTCTAGGACTGTGAAATAAGGGCCTTTCAAGACAAACCCGTGACCTCTCTTTCTCTATCTCTGACATTGATCCCTTGCACAGCCACTTAAAATCAGGCACAGGAGGATGGTGCAGGCCTGCCCTTTTTGAATTGACAATGCCACCCTTCCCTTCTCCTTTTCCCTCCCTCTCTCTCCATTTTTACTACTCGCAATTGATGGTATAGTCAAACTCTTCATTACTACTATTCCATACTTGTCTCATGATTCTTTATCTCTTGATCTTTTTGAACAGACCTTCTTTTGGTAGTGTTACTTAATTACACAGTACATTTCCTTAATTGAAGGTTTTTGCCTCGTCTTGTGGTAGATTTAACTGAGGTTTTTGCCTCGGCTATAGACCTTCTTTTGATGAGCTTACTAGACACATTTCTAAGAAGTTGGCCAACTGGACTGGAAGGAAGAGGTGCTCGATAGATTTTAGTTTTCTCTAATCAATCTAATAGACAGTGTGTGTTTATTTTATTCTTTTCATCTGGATTCAAGTTTTTTGATTGATAGATATGGGTCAAGTGGCAAGTAATTCGAGGATGAGATCCTAAGAACCAAATTGCATGAATACCTGTGTTTAACGAGTTAATCTGGAAATCAATTAAGTTATAATTCTTTGGAAAAAAAAACAAAATTTAAAATAATATTATTTTAGTAAATTAAGTCATCCACACTAAATTTAAAATTGACAAGACACTAGATTTTATAACTAAGAAACGATGATATGAACTATATATATTACAAGCATCGTTGAAAGGGTATTGTGGGCATCAACAATTTGAGAGGATTCGATGCAGATAAAAATATTAGAAAAGAAATGGAGACGAAGGTGGTTTCAAATTTTCACCCCATGTCAAACCGATCGTCTCTTTTTCGTTTTGTAGCTTTCCTTTTGTTGTTTAATATTACCAACCCAACACCCAAAAACACACTCTCCAATTTCGAATCCCATCATTTTCTAATACTCTAGCTAGCTAGCTGAAGATATGTGAGGTTAAGGATACATCGATCTACGTGATGGGATTTAAAGCCTGTTTCTTGGTGACGACATTTCTTCTTCTTCTTCTTCTTCCCCTCCTCTTCCATTGCTTCTCTTGGAGCACTTTCTTTCTCATTATACTCCAAACTTCAATATCGATAACATGATAGACATGCTCTCTGGCCACTACTACCTTTACTGACTAACTTACAATTATGTTCATGGCTCTTTTCCCTCAGTACATACTATACTGCCCCTTTTAGCCTTCTATAGTATAGTAGATTACTAGTACTTTATATGTGCTTGGAGCCTCCAACTTTGGCTCTTTCGTGGCTCGGCTTCCTTGGTGACGTGTCTCAGGTGATTGAATTATTGGCCCCAAAAGTTTCCATGGAAAATCAACAGCTTTTTTTTTCCCTTTCTTTTTTGTAATGGCCCGAGAAATATTTGTTTTTATATGCACCCTCCCTTGCTAGCTAGCTAGAGATCAGACAGAGAGAACCAACATTCATGCCCTTGAGATTAAATAATGACATCTGCGAGAGCTTGGCTATATGTACCACAAAATGAACGAAAAATATATTCAGGAAAGGAAAAGGAGCTCGAGTTTTACAGCTACAAGTGTCAAAATATGAACAAGATTGCAAGAAAACCATATATAGCAATGAGTGGGAACCGAAGGATCCAACATATAAAAGTGAGAAATGGATTCATTTCATGATGAGTGGCAATAAGGGTAGGGACACAGGGAGGTCCCAAGCAAAGCAATAGGAAAATGGAGACTAATTATTTCACATAGATACTCAGCTGATTATCTTGATCATGTCTGTGATTCTCATTATTGGAAAAACAAAGTTAAACTGTCATTGTTCCCCACCAAGTAAAATCCCCTCCCCCTTTACAATTCTTTTTGGAAAATTCAAGCCTTATATTGTTAACTACCTCACAAAGTTTTTGAAATTCAATCTAATCTTACTGAACAAGACACATCTTGCATTCCTTCCCCATCACCATCTTATCCCCCCACATCCTTCATATTTTATTCCCTTTTGACTAGCTAGGATCCTACTTCTTGTCTAATGTCATGAGAAATATTGTAAAATAAATAAATATTTCAAATTCTATCTAGTACCTAAGTACCGTAATATATAGCAATAAAACTTAGAACAATTAATGCTAAAACTAACATATAAATTGCTACGAATGCAGCAGCAAAGTTTATGATACAAATTGTAATTTTCAAAAATATAAAAACAACTAAACTATAAAATAAAAGGGTAATTTTTTTCGTAAATAAGTAATGCATGAGTTTTTTTTAGCATCATTTCCACTGCTATAGTTGATATCAGAAATATGTAATAAACAAACACAATTTAAATGACTCAAAATGTGGAACGATCGAGAAATCAGGAAACTTCATGAACATGACAGCCAATGTGTGGTGCCAAAGGAAATTTAACTCTGTCACATGAAAGATCATTACCTAGTTCAAGTTGTCGAGTTCCAGAACAATTAATCTATCACATGATGAATAGCTAGTAGTGACACGAACAAATATTATTGAATAGAAAGGTTGCATGTGGTATTAATTATTTTTATCCCTCTTTGCACAGATTGTGAAGAAATTAACTAGAAATTGTTAAGAAGAAATGTCAGTTTCGAGTCCCGATACTCAATTAAAATGGGAAATATTCTCTCCTTGGTCCAAGAAGAACATAGTCTAAGAAATTTCATGTACTCTACTCTCTCTCTCTCTCTCTCTCTCTCTCTCTCTCTCTCTCTCTCTCTCTCTTTCTGTGTCTGTTTGTGTGTTTGTGTTCTTATCTTTCTTTTCTTGATTCTCAGGCTCAAACCTTTACCCTTCTGCTCTCTGCAAGGTTACAGCGGCTGACATGGAAACTGTCCTTGTATTTTTGATAGTTCTGTGTGTGTGTGTGTGTGTGTGTGTGTATGCCATTCTCGTGATACATGTTTTGTTTTTATCTTATACAAGATATATTTATTACCACCCCTCCATTCCCTTATTCATGTTACATGCATACTTCTGGGAATATTTCCTAATATGATCCCATAGATTTTTCCCACAAACTAATAATCTCTTTTGCAATTTACATACGATGGATGATCAGTTACTGAAATCGGCTTGGTATGTGATTCTTGCTGTTTAAACTTGTCTTTTGATCATCTTAAATTATATAATCAAGAAAAGTTACCATATGTGAATTTTTTTAAAGAGTATTTCCGCAGAAGCTATTACAAAGCCAAACACAACATATAAAATCAATTCATAAACACAGCCAACTGCAGTCTAAAACACGGTTAAACAAACACATAGTGACATTTACAGGAATTTAACTCAATACTGTATGGTTATCCATTAATCCAATTGCGAGCCATTTGATGGCCAGGTGGGTCCAACAATCATACAATGGGACCTGTAGCATTGATGGAGAGAGCAGTTTATGGAAAATAGGTAGCATAAGCATGAATAGTTAATGAGTACGAAGGTAAATTTCATGATTCATGGAGCTGTTTTTCTAAGTGACTTTTACACAGTAGGACATGCATGTATATAAGAAAAAGAATTATGTATAGAGAAAGGGTCCACAAAGAGTATGGAAATCTAGAAAACAAAGGCTGATCTTTTCTCTCACAAGTTGTCAGCAACTTAGACACAGATCCGACCGAGCCCACCACCATCACTAGCAAAATCAAACTCAAAACACACTCACACACACAAACACAAACACCTCTACACGTTGAAGAGCCAAGAAGATTCTATTCTAATTTCTAAAACGCAGTGAAAGTGAACCCCACAAGACCTCTCTGCCTATATTATTATCTCTCACATGACCACCGCCGATACCTTCCAAAAACAATTACTAAATATTCCTATTTATTAATAAACAAATGATAACAGTAATAATTAGATAATCTACGTAATGAGGATTTCAAGGAGAGACAGCTTAAAACACAGAGCGAATACGGATTGAATTAACTAAATTAATCGCTTAAATCCCCGTATTTTAAAAAGTTAATCCTTCAATAATAATAATAATCTCTCTAGATCTCTGTCTCTAAAATTAAGAAGAATCAAAATGTGTATTCAATACGACAAGCTACAAGGTTCTTTCCTACTTCTGTCTTTTCTTGCACTCTTTCTTGTCTATTTCACTAACCCTTCTAGCTCTAGCACTGCAAGAACCACTATTTTATACATATGTTTAAGCTAAAAAACCATGCATGCACAAAAGCATCTCACTCAAACCTCTCAAACATGCAGCACACACACACATGTACATAGTAATAATACTAAAATATGAGAAAATATTATTCAATGTTAGATATAGAGGTGGTGGTCAAATTGAGATGTTGAAGAAGAGAAGAGGGCACCGTTTATTTATCTGAGTGAGACTGAGACTATGTGTAAGGGTCACGAGGGGATACGGATCCCACGAGGAAATGGCACACTGATATTAATGGATAGGACAAGATACCCGTTAATTTGTCCATCTAGCTAGTGCCCTCTTGTAACCAGTCTTAATTTGTCCTTTGTGTTTATATATATATATATATATTCACTGATACGTACTGTGACGGACGTCTCTCCTTCCCGATGACAATTTCCAGGATCATATACAGGAGTTACTGTAGTCTGTGGGCATGGCAAGCAACCAAAAATATGGTACATGCTATTCTTAATCATTGCCTCAATTATCAGGAGGTGCTGCGCATTCTAATCTATCTGATTTAAGCAGTAAATTTCTAAGCGCATGGAATTGTCAAACCAGCAAGAAACATTTTTTTTTCTTTTTATGGTATTGAATTAATCCACTGTCCTTGAAGAAATCCAAAGACATTAACCTTGAAATGCATTTCCAAAATAACATAGTGATATTTCAAAATGGATTTTAATGTTCAAACATTACAGATAAAAAAAAATCCATGAAGGATGGTGATCAAACTATTTAATTTAATTCCAACATCAATAATTAAGTCCAATTTTAAACATATAAACTTACTAATTGTTTTATTTTCTTAGAAAAATTCTAAAACAAGATTTAGCCTGCAATGCCTTTTCTCTAAAATATATTTTTATTCTAGATTTTTAGGAAAAATTATATTCTTCTCTCTCTCTGACTTTTTTTTATATATTAGCAAAATGAAAGCACTTTATAGTAAAATATTATTATTTTATAATTTTATCTTGATGATTGTACTAAAGCGTAGGCATAAAAGTAGGACTAATCTGCAGATCTGACAATAAATATTAAAGCCAGATAATCTTAGCAGTGCCTTCAACCAAGGCTTTATACTCGCCTCAGTAGAAGAACGAGCAATCGCGCTTTTTTGCTCCATTTCCATGAAATCGATGTATGAAAAAAAAGACAAGATATCCACTCGTAGACTTACAATCATCAACACTACAGCCCAATCATTATTTGTAAAACCATGTAAAGTAAAGGATGAGCTACGGGTGATATGTAAGCCAAAAAAAAGTGTACCCCAAAGATAACACAAAATGTGTTTAACGGCAGCTCAATGTGTAAATGTAGGAGCATGCATAAACAAACAGACTTTGTTAATAACTAAACAAATGTCTGGTCTTGTAAAAGTAAGATATTGAATGACACCAATAATTTGATGAAACCGTGTAGGATTAGGAAACAAGTAATCAAGCATCATAGTAACCTTTAAGGTAGAAATAAGAGTATCAACAGGTTTACAAGAAGACATATCAACTCGAGTAAGTATGTCAAGAATATACTTATCTTTTCATAGCATAACACCCTCATTAGTAGACTGAACCTCAATCCCTAAAAAATAATAATTGAAAAAGCCATAAGATGTGTTGTCTTTGGCGGCCGTGGGTGAAGAACCATATGATGTTGACGAACCACATAACTAAAGGCAGGTAAGCCTAAATTTGTATGCTACTAGAGAGGATAGAAAGAGAGGTCAACATTTAAATTCAAACCAGCTGGAGAACCAAACCGAGTTGCTGGTCTGGCAGCAGCAAACCCTAGTGAAACAACAGTAGAACTAGGAGAACCAGTAGAGGCAAACTTGGAAATTTACAACCCTGAAGGAGGAGAACTTATACTTGAAGAATAATCATTATATAAATAAGCAGGCGATGATATAAAAGCAGGGCTAATAGGTTGTCGTACGGTGGCAGAAATGATAAGCAGAATGGGTGGTGGAGAGGCTGTAGGTACAATGGAGGGAAAAAAAGGTGAATTAAGCAAATTTGGCAAATGGGTAGTAGGGATAAGATCCAATGAGGTGTTGTGGGGTTATGTCATCTGTTCAAATTTTTCAAAAGAAAACACATCTTCATAAAAATAGACATGACACGAAATATAAATACATTGAGATACTAGATCAAGACAATAATAACTAAGATGAGAGAAGTTATAACCTAAGAACACACATATAGATAAACGAAAATCCAACTTATAAGTATGATATGAATGCAAAAATGGAAAGCAAAGACATCCAAAAATACATAAAAAAATCATAATCAAGAATACAATTAAAAAAAACACGCAAACGATGATTTATTATTCCTTCTGTTTTGTTTTCAATTGCCCTACATCTAGTTGGTGTTAGAAGATCCCAGAAAGCCATGAAAATCAGCCCTGTTTTGAGAGCTGTTGTAGTTATTGTTGGAACACCAATTACCATGAAAGTGTCCTCTACCACGACTAAAATTAGGATTGATGTTATACGAACCTGAGGACTGATAATGTGCAACATTAGTGGATGGTGGCTGAGCTGGCATGGGCAGTAGAGGAGGAGTGACAATCATGGACTGAAGGGAGGTCTTGTGAAGGAACTCATGGGTAAAGAGATGACTATGAGGATCTACATACGAAAGAGGTTTTGTCTGGGTCACGAGTTTGATTTTCAAGTCTTTGAAGTCATTGCGAAGACCACAAAACACATACAAATTGAAATCTTTAAAACAAATTGATCGACTGACAACTACTAATTCATTAAATAATGTTTTTACCTTTTACATATATATAATGATCGAAGCATCACCTTGACGAAGATCTTGAAAAGATCTATGAGGTTGCATAATGCAAGAATTAAACAGGGAAGCAACCAAACACAATGCGAGGTTTGGCAATCAACAACAAGATGTAGTACATCCATTGAAATAAAATAAAGTAATGCACTCAAAATAAGTTGATTTTGTTGCTTCCAATAAAGAAAAGAATGATTAATCTAAAGAGAAAAACCATTACTAGCAACCATATAAGAAGAAGGACATAACAAGGAGCCATCCACAAAGTGGAAAATACCATGGCCAGAAAGATATGGTTTCATCTGCATTCGCCAATAAAGATAATTGGTGTTTGTAAGCTTCAAAGAAATAACTTACTAAGCATTAGATAGGGGAACAATCACTGTAATTAAAGCCTCTATAAGGGTAAGATTCACGGCAGCATCAGCATAGAAAGAGCTGAAACATCGGTCTAAAAAAGAAAAAGTCTGCAATGGTTAGAAAGCACCGACAACCTGTGGAATGCTGGTATGTTGAGGAGCTGAAACGTTGGTCTGTTGTGGGGAAGATATAGTAGCCAAGGCAGAGTCCATTAGGGAGAGGGAAAGAGAGTTTTAATGTGTTAAGGCTCCGATACCAAGTTGAGAAGAATAGAAAGCTTGACTTATTAGTTAGTCAATATTTTCTATTTATATATGTAGAGCAGTGTACAATAGTTAATGTAAAGATTACAACACAAGATTAAGCCTGTCAATATTTCCTAAATATATACATCCTATATTGTGTAATTTTCTATAATATTTTTTAATATTTATAATAATTATATCATCTGAATTTAATCAAATTTTAAAATAAAGATATACAATAAAAAATTATAATATTAACAAACATATTTTTGTAAACTTAAAACATTAGAAATTTAATCATTATTATAAAGAATTTTCTTGCAAATAATACAAAAAAAACCACTTGAATGGTAATTTTTAAGTGTATGAGAAGAAAATATAACTAAACAAGAATGTTCTTAGAATGTACTACAATTGAAAGGTGAACTATTGGTATTTAAAAATATGATACAATTTTTTTTGGTCTTATATTTTTTAAAAAATAAACTTATATGTACTCTTTCTTTATATTATATTCTAAAAAAATCAATTGTCATACTATATTTATCATAATCTTAAACAAATTTAATTATGATAAGTATTCATCAGAGAAATAATTTTAAAACATACTCGTAATAATATTTTTAATATCAAGTTATTTATTATAAAGGTTTATTGTTAAAAATAATATCAAACAAACGTATCATAGAAATAGTATTTTTCTCTATTAATTTGTTATGTTACTTACTTCCATCCAACGCAAGTTCTTTTGGTCCGAAACTGTCAGAATGAGAAAATTTACAAAGTCCAATGGAGTGTGGTTGTTAGAGATAAGGATAGGGGTGGCCTTGGGATTGGGTCATTGATAGCCAAGAATAAAGCAATGTTTTTCAAGTGGATTTGGAGGCTCTCTCTTCCTAGTAATGAGCTATGGAAGAAGATGATGTTCAACAAATTCAAGCCGGTGTTTGAAAATGGTTTCCCTATTTTTAGTAGAAGATTGTCTTGTATCTGGAGGGACATCACATCCCTTATGACTTCAACAGATTCTGTCTCTTCAGCTTTAGCCAATAACTGCAGATTTATAGTGGGAAATGGCTCTCTAACTCGGTTATGGTCTGATGTTTGGTTTAATAGCTCTCCATTGAAAGTCATTTACCCACGGCTCTATATTCTTTCCACTAAACCGAATGTCACAATTGCTGATATAGGAAATTGGGAGTAAGGGGAATGGAAGTGGGAGTTAGCTTGGAGGAGACAATTGTTCTTCTTTGAAACTGAGCAGGTCGTCTACCTTCTCCCATCTCTAGAAAGATTTCGGCTAAAGGCAACAACTTCAAATAAGAAAGTTTGGTCCTCATCAGCAGATGGAGGTTATATAATTAAAACTTGTTCTTTACTTATTGACAGAATTATGAATCCAGGGCTTATAACTTTTAAGGCTTCGATATGGCAAAAAGAGGTCCCTCCTAAGGTTCAATCTTTTCTTTGGCTAGCTGTTCAGAA
>Ga0307511_10002481_pt1 | contig 19295 bp, 18 predicted proteins | sample 13_EM_MG_FD_200266 | JGI IMG/M metagenome (GOLD analysis project Ga0307511, IMG submission 200266) | Populus trichocarpa ectomycorrhiza microbial communities from riparian zone in the Pacific Northwest, United States - 13_EM | ecosystem: Host-associated > Plants > Roots > Unclassified | place... | reverse complement strand
CCGATATCGGGGGCCGGAACCATCGGCCCGTCCGGCGTTTTCAGCGCGGCCGGCATCATTCGGCCCGCCCCGCGTCTTCGGCTCCCGCCGGCATCATTCAGCCCGCCCGCGTCTTCGGCTCCCGCCGGCATCATTCAGCCCGTCCGGCGATTGAGGACGAGGCCCCTTCAGGGCCGAAGCGGGGGTCTGGGGGCGGCAGCCCCCCGGGACCCTCGCACCGGCGCCGGGCGCCGCAAAGACACACGGCACCCGGCGCCACCCCTCAGCGCGAGTACCGCATCAGCGCCCGCACCATGTGACACGTCGTGTCCGACGGTGCGTGGACACCGATCAACTCGGCGGTGGTGCGGATCGTCTCGTTGCGGGCCTGGTTCGGGACGTACACGCCCGAGTCGAGCAGGGCGATGGCCAGTCGCAGCGCCTTGAGGCGGCGGTTGTGCGTGACGTACCACTCCCGCGGGCGTCCGGGCGGGAGCGGGCGCTTGGCCACGGGCACGTAGGGCAGGTCGAGTTGGACGGAACGCTTCGCGGTGGACTGGGTCGGCAGCGGCTTCGGCTTCAGTGCGGCAGCGGGCACGGACATCCTCCTGTCGCGGTCAGGGCGCCGTCCGGACCCCCCGGCGACACCCTCGAACACTGCTTCTATTCTACTGCCCGCCACTGACAAACGCCCTGGCCACAACGGCTGTTGAGGGCGCTGTGACGCAGGTGGAAGACGGGTTTTCGCGTACCGTGAGCCGCATGGAGATCTGGATCAACCCGGCCTGTTCCAAGTGCCGAAGCGCCGTGAGCCTGCTCGACGCCGAGGGCGCCGAGTACACCGTCCGCCGCTATCTGGAGGACGTGCCGAGCGAGGCCGAGATCAGGGACGTACTGGAGCGGCTCGGGCTCGAACCGTGGGACATCACCCGCACCCAGGAGCCCGTGGCGAAGGAGCTGGGGCTCAAGGAGTGGGCGCGGGACGGCAGTTCGCGGGCGCGGTGGGTGTCGGCGCTGGCCGCGCATCCGAAGCTGATCCAGCGGCCGATCATCACGGCGGACGACGGTACGGCGGTGGTCGCGCGCAGTGACGAGGCCGTACGGGAGGCGCTGTCCCGGTAGGGGCGCGCGGCGAATGATCCACAACTCCCGTGTGGCGTACGTCACTTCAGTGACTTCTGTGTCGGATGAGTTACATCGTTCGGCATCCCGTACATAGCGGCGTACGGTCCCCTACCCCACAGGAGACGCGCATGTCGCGTAGGAGAACTGCCAGCACGAAGAAGAAGCTGGCGCTGCTGGTCACCGCCGCGGCGGTCGCCGGAGGCGGGGCCTTCGCTCTCGCCACCACGTCGAACGCGTCGCAGTCGACGGCCCAGAACGCCAAGACGCTGTCCGCGACGAACTCGACGGTCTGCCAGGGGCTCGCCACCGCTCTCGGCAACAACCAGAGCTTCATCGCCGGCCAGAAGGCCAGTCCCGACGCACAGTCGGCGGCGCGGATCGCCAACCGCGAGGCGGTCATCGCGCAGATCAAGGTGCAGCAGAAGGCGTCGGGTTGCACGGTTGGGGAGTCGGCTCAGGGCTCCCAGGCCGCACAGCCCGCGCAGTCGGCACCCGCGGCCACGGCCACCTCCAAGGCGACCCCTCCGGCGGGCAACACCGGCAACACCGGCACCGGTGCCGCCGCGGGCAGCCAGGTGTGCAACGGCTCGACCGTCACGCTCTCCGGCGAGGCCGGTGCGCCCGCCGCCTCCAGCAACCAGTTCCCGGCGGGGACGACGCTGAAGGTCACCAACCTGGACAACAACAAGTCCACGACGGTGAAGGTGACTTCGGTCTCCGGCAGCTGTGTCCTGCTGAACAACGCTGCATTCGAACAGGTCCGTGAGCCCGGCAAGTTCCTCATCCGCCGTGCTCTGATCCAGAAGGTGGGGTGACGCTCAGGGTCCGAGAAATCCGGTGAGGTGACGACCCATTCACGCCCGGGTCGCCACCAGGTGCGTGTCATAGGTCCTGCTGCTTCCGGCCAGAAGCAGCAGGACCGACGCGTTTGCAGCCGCCGCGCACTCCCCGGGGGCCAACCCCATCGCATACGAGCCGTCCTGCCGCACCCGTCCGTCGGCCGTCTGCGAGTGCGAACAGCGGGTTCACAGCGGTCTCCCCCGCGAGCCGTGCGCAACGCACGTGAATCGCGACACAGCGCCACCAGGTAACACGGGGTTCACACTTGAGCAATGATCGGGAAATCGCATGTTGACAGGCTGCCCGGCAATGAATCGCGGCGCTCCAGTGCCGCTGCGCCGCAGCACCCGCAAGTGCGACGAATGACCCACCCCGAAGGATGTGGCCCGTGACCTTCAAGGCTGAGTACATCTGGATCGACGGCACCCAGCCGACGGCCAAGCTCCGTTCCAAGACGAAGATTCTGGCCGACGACGCCAAGGGTGCGGAGCTCCCGATCTGGGGCTTCGACGGGTCGTCCACGAACCAGGCCGAGGGGCACTCCTCGGACCGCGTGCTCAAGCCGGTCGCCAGCTTCCCGGACCCGATCCGCGGCGGCGACGACATCCTGGTCATGTGCGAGGTCCTCGAGATCGACATGACGCCGCACGAGTCCAATACGCGTGCCGCGCTCGTCGAGGTCTCCGAGAAGTTCGCCGCGCAGGAGCCGATCTTCGGCATCGAGCAGGAGTACACCTTCTTCGACGGCGCCCGTCCGCTCGGCTTCCCCGAGGGCGGCTTCCCGGCCCCCCAGGGCGGCTACTACTGCGGTGTCGGCGCCGACGAGATCTTCGGCCGCGAGATCGTCGAGGCCCACCTGGAGAACTGCCTCAAGGCCGGTCTCGCGATCTCCGGCATCAACGCCGAGGTCATGCCCGGCCAGTGGGAGTTCCAGGTCGGCCCGGTCTCCCCGCTGGAGGTCTCCGACCACCTGTGGATCGCCCGCTGGCTGCTCTACCGCACCGCCGAGGACTTCGGCATCTCCGCGACCCTCGACCCCAAGCCGGTCAAGGGCGACTGGAACGGCGCGGGCGCGCACACCAACTTCTCCACGAAGGCGATGCGCGAGGGCTACGACGCGATCATCACCGCGTGCGAGTCCCTCGGCGAGGGCTCCAAGCCCCTCGACCACGTCAAGCACTACGGCGCCGGCATCGACGACCGCCTGACGGGCCTGCACGAGACCGCCCCGTGGAACGAGTACTCCTACGGCGTCTCCAACCGCGGTGCCTCGGTCCGTATCCCGTGGCAGGTCGAGAAGGACGGCAAGGGCTACATCGAGGACCGCCGTCCGAACGCCAACGTCGACCCGTACCTCGTGACGCGCCTCATCGTCGACACGTGCTGCTCCGCTCTGGAGAAGGCCGGCCAGGTCTGATCCGCCCCCGCTTGCACGAGGAGGCGTCCACCGTCGCGGTGGGCGCCTCTTCGCGTTGTCAGTGGCGCGTGCCATGGTGGGGGACATGGAGATCGACGGGGGTCTCGACATCAAGGTCGAGACGGAGAACGGGCAGGCGCACAGCCGTATTTCGGCGCTACGGCTGCGGGAGCTGGTGGCGCGGATCGGCGGCGCGGGCGACCGTTTCCTGGTCGTGCAGCGGATCCCGTACCTCCCGGACGTGTTCGCGCAGGTGTGGCACGAGGAGGGCGGGGACTACCGGCTCGAACACCGGCTGAGCGAGGCCGAGTTCTACGGCACGGACGTGGACGGCGTGGACCGGGTGGCGGATCTGCTGACCGCCTGGGCGCGACAGGCGGACGCCGGCTGGGACGCGGGCGTCGACTGGGAGCCGGTCGACCTGGAGCCCCAGGAGGAGGTGCCCGAACTGCCGGACGAGGTGCGGGAGAAGGTCGAGGAGCGGGTCCGGGTCCGGCTGCGCTGCGGCTACGACGACCGGAAGGTGCTGACCGAGATCGCCGAGGAGTGGCTGGTCGACGGCGACGAGCGGCCGGTGTCGCGTGCGCAGGCCGCGCGGCTGGTGGACCGGCTCTGGCTGGAGCGGGTGGCCGAGCAGACGGACTGGGAGGGCGTCACCGAGCCGGAGCTGCTCACCCGCGCGTTCGAGGCGCTGGACGCGAGCGGCATCACGGCCCGGGAGAACTTCGCCTGCTGCCGGGGCTGCGGCCTCGCGGAGATAGGCGCCGAGCGGGAGGACGCCCGCGGTTTCGTCTTCTTCCACGAGCAGGTCACCGAGCACGCCGCCGAGGGACACGGCCTCGCGCTGCACTACGGCGGGTTCGACGGCTCGGCGGAGACCACCGCGGCCGTCGGGCACGAGGTGCTGGCCGCGCTGCGCGGAGCCGGGCTGTCCGCGGGCTGGGACGGCAATCCGGACAAGGCGATCGACGTCGTACCGCTGACCTGGCACAGACGGCTGGTGGGATGAGGGGCCGGACGTCAATTTCCCGCCAAGGGGGCGTCCAAGCTGTGAGAGGAGGGTCCTGTTGCGGGCGTGTGTCTGCTTCAATGGGCCCATGGGCAACTACCAGAAGTGCGGAGCGACGGGTCGCCATGACCTGGAGCCCTTCTGGCCTTCCCGTCAGCACCATGACTTCGACCGGGTGTGTTGTCGCGCGATGAACGCGCCGGCCCTCTAAAGCCGTAACACCCTCGGCCTTTGGCCTGCGCGACTCGACGTACGTCCCTCGACGAACCTCTCGCGCGAAAGAGCTGACCTCTCATGGCGATCATCCGTTCACTGCCCTCCGCCACCCTCGACGCCCCGGCGCCCTCCCCCGCCCCGACCGGTACGCGGAACCATCTGCGTGCCGTCGACCGGGACGAGGTGATCGACGTCGCGGAGTTCCTGCCCCCGGGTGCCACCTGGCTGCCGGCGCCGCCGCACACGCTGCCCACCCTGCCGGGGCAGCCGCCGATGGTCGGATACCTCGTCCTCATCCCGGCCGACAGCCCGCACCTCACCCGGACCGGACACCCCGACGTCCTGCCCGACGGCGTACCCGACCTCACCGCCGACGCCGAACCGCTCGTCCGCATCGACACCGTGCAGCGCACCGCGCAGCTCAAGGGCGAGGAACTCGACCTCACATACCTGGAGTTCGAACTCCTCGCCCACCTGGTGGCCCACCCCAACCGGGTGCACACGCGTGACCAGCTGGTCACCACGGTGTGGGGCTACGGGCACGTGGGCGACGGCCGTACCGTCGACGTCCACATCGCCCGACTGCGCCGCAAGCTGGGCGTCGAGCACCGCAAGGCGATCCAGACGGTGCGCCGGGTCGGGTACAAGTACACGCCGCCGACCGCACGTTGATCGTCTGCTGATGGCAGATTCGCGTTCCGTTCCGCGGGCCGCGCGGGCAGAGTCGTCGGCATGAGACTTCTGGTGCTGGGCGGTACGGAGTTCGCGGGACGGGCCGTCGTGGAGGCGGCCCTCGGGCGGGGCTGGGAGGTGACCGTCCTCAACCGGGGCCGGCACGAGGCCCTGCCCGGGGTACGGGCGCTGCGGGGTGACCGCACCGTGCCCGGTGGGCTCGCCGCGCTGGCCGAGGGCGAGTGGGACGCCGTCGTCGACACCTGGTCGGCGGCGCCCCGCGCGGTGCACGACGCCGCGCGGCTGCTCGCCGGGCGGGTGGGCCGGTATGTGTATGTGTCGAGCTGCTCGGTGTACGAGTGGGCGCCGCCCGCCGGGTACACCGAGGACGCTCCCGTCGTCGAGGGCGCCGAGCCCGACGCCGAGAAGACGGACTACGCGCGCGACAAGCGGGGCGGGGAGCTGGCCGCGCTCGATGCGTTCGGGGCGGAGCGGTCGGTGTTCGTGCGGGCGGGGCTGATTCTCGGGCCGTACGAGAACATCGGGCGGCTGCCGTGGTGGCTGAACCGGGTCGCGCGGGGTGGGCCGGTGCTCGCGCCCGGGCCGCGGGAGCTTGCCCTTCAGTACGTGGATGTGCGGGACCTTGCGGAGTGGGTCCTGGGCTCGGTGGAGCGGGAGTTGAGCGGGGCGTACAACGTGATCTCTCCGCAGGGGCACGCGACGATGGGGTCGTTGTTGGACGCGTGTGCGCGGGTCACTGGTGGGGTGGCCGAGCTGCGGTGGACCTCTGCGGATGTGGTGCTCGGGGCGGGTATCGAGCCGTGGACTCAGTTGCCGGTGTGGATTCCTGCCGGTAGTGAGGGGTACGACGCGTTGCACAGCGCGGATGTGTCTCGGGCGGTGGCGACCGGGTTGAGCTGTCGTCCTGTGGAGGAGACGGTGGCTGATACGTGGGGGTGGTTGCAGGGCATCGGGGGTTCCGCGCCGCAGCGGCCGGATCGGCCGGGGGTGGGGCTTGACCCTGTTGTGGAGGCGAAGGTGCTTGGGGTGCCGTTCGTGGCGTAGTTCGTTGGGTGCGGGCCGGTGGGGGCTGGTCGCGCCCACGCGGCGGAGCCGCAAATCGATACAGCCCCGCGCCCCTAAAAACCGAAACCAGCGGTGTTGATAGGTACACCCCCGCCACGGAGGCTCGGCCCCGTGACCTCCTCGCCCCTCTCCGTGAGACTGGGCCCATGGACACGAACAGGGCCCGAACAGTCGTCACGGCCGGGCTGCGCGGTCTCGCCCTCGCTCTCATCTCCCTCTACGGGTCGCTCGTCCTCTTCGTTCTCACGCTCGTCTCCCTCGTGCTCGTCCCTGTGGGGATCGGGCTGATCACCACGCCCTGGGTGCTGGCCGGTGTGCGGGCGCACGCGAATCGGCGGCGGCTGTTTGCCGTGGAGTGGTGCGGGGTGCGGATTCCGCTGGAGCCGAGCGGGGCGAAGTCCTGGAAAGACACCTTCCGGTTGCTCGGCTGGCTGTTCGTCGACATGACCGCCGGGTTCGTCACCGCGCTGGTGCCCGCCGCTCTGGTGTTCTATCCGCTGGAGGGGTTCGCGTTGGCGTTCGGGTTGTGGCGGGTGTTCACGGACGGGACGTATGTGGGGTGGTGGTACGGGTTCGTGCCGGTGAGTGGGCAGGGCAGTGCCCTGCTTGCGGGGCTGCTGGGTGTCGCACTGCTCGTCGCTTCCTACTTCCTTACGCCCGCCCTGCTGCGCGTCCACTTTCTGCTGGCCCGTTCCCTGCTCGCTCCGGGACAGGGTGAACTCGCCGAGCGGGTAAGGGTGTTGACCGAGACTCGGCGGGACGCGGTGGACTCCTCGGCGGCCGAGCTGCGGCGGATCGAGCGTGATCTGCACGACGGCGCGCAGGCCCGGCTGGTGGCGATGGGGATGGATCTCGGCACGATCGAGGCGCTCATCGAGAAGAATCCGGCGAAGGCCAAGGAGCTGCTGACCCGGGCGCGTCAGTCCTCCGCCGAGGCGCTGGGTGAGTTGCGGGATCTCGTTCGCGGTATTCATCCGCCGGTGCTGGCGGAGCGTGGACTCGGCGATGCCGTAAGGGCGTTGACGCTGCGGATGCCGGTGCCGACGGAGGTGGGCGTGGACTTCGGGGGCGGGCGGGCGGACGCACCGGTCGAGTCGGCCGCGTACTTCGCGGTGAGCGAGGTGCTGACCAACGCCGTCAAGCACTCCGGTGCCGACCGGATCTGGGTCGACCTCCACCACGCGGAGGGGATGCTGCGGATTTCCGTCACCGACAACGGTGGGGGTGGTGCCGTGGTCGGGGCGGGGTCGGGACTCTCCGGAGTCGGGCGGCGACTCGGTACATTCGACGGCGTCCTGGCCGTCAGCAGCCCCGCGGGCGGTCCCACCGTGGTGACCATGGAGATTCCGTGCGTGTTGTCCTAGCCGAAGACCTGTTCCTGCTGCGGGACGGGTTGGTGCGGCTGTTGGAGGCCTACGACTTCGAGATCGCCGCCGCCGTGGAGAGCGGACCCGAACTCACCAAGGCGCTGGCCGAGTTGGCGCCGGACGTGGCCGTCGTCGACGTACGGCTGCCGCCGACGCACACCGACGAGGGGCTGCAGTGCGCGTTGCGGGCGCGGCGGGAGCGGCCCGGATTTCCGGTGCTGGTGCTGTCGCAGCATGTGGAGCAGTTGTACGCGCGGGAGTTGCTCGCCGACGGGAGTGGCGGGGTGGGCTATCTGCTGAAGGACCGGGTGTTCGACGCGGAGCAGTTCGTGGACGCCGTACGGCGGGTGGCGGGCGGGGGGACGGTGATGGATCCGCAGGTCATTCAGCAGTTGCTGGCGCGGCGGGCGGCCGACGACCGGCCGCTGGGGCGGTTGACGCCCCGGGAGGTCGAGGTGCTGGAGCTGATGGCGCAGGGGCGGTCGAACGCGGCGATCGCGGGGCAACTCGTCGTCACGGAACGGGCGATCGGGAAGCACACGTCCAATATTTTCGCCAAACTGGGGCTGGAAGTCTCCGACGACGACAATCGCCGTGTGCTGGCGGTATTGGCCTATTTGGACCAGGGACGCTGAGCACTAGCTGTGAGTCGATCACAACTGCCGGTGTTTAGAGGCCAGTTGGGAGGGGACTTACCCAGGAACCTCTCATAAATTTATGAGACGGCTGAACACTCCTGGGACCCCCTGCGTATCAAAGGGAGCCGCTTCACTCCTGTCGGGCGCCTCGCTGCCCCGCAAGGAAGTCAGAGGAGTTCCATGGGACGCAATGATCGTAAACGCCGTACGCCGCTGGCCACCAAGGCCATTGCCGCATCGGCTGCCCTAGCGCTCGGTGGGGGCGGGCTGCTCTGGGCACAGATGAACGCTTCGGCGCACGAGTCCAACTCATCGGGCCAGAACCAGACGAAGGCCGCCGCGGCGCAAGTCGCGACGATCGCCTGCCCGGACGTCGGCCAGCAGCTGACGAACGTGCCGCAGAAGGCTCGTCAGGGTGTCGCCACCGAGTTGGCGAACCTGGACAAGCAGATCACCGAGGCCTACGCCCGGCTCGCCTCGACGCGCCAGGCTCAGGCCAACGACGCGAGCTTCGTGCAGAACGCGATCGTCGGCCCCCTCAAGGAGAAGCGGGCCGCGACGATCGACCGCATCCGCATCGACATCCAGCGAGTGGGCGGCAGTGTTAATGCGGCTGCACTGAAGCAACTCGCCGCCTGTACGACGCAGAACGCCACCAACACCACCACGGCAGGTCGAGGCGGCGGCAAGAACAACGGCGGGGGCCAGAACAACGGCGGTCAGAACACCGCCGCTCCGAGCGCCAGCGCTTCGGCCTCCGCGCCCGCCGCCAACAACGGTGGTCAGGCCGGCAACGGCCCGACGGCCGCGGACTTCGTGGACATCACCAAGGTCGCGAACAACGTCCTGGCGAAGCCGCAGAACCAGGCTCAGGCCTCGACGGGTTCCTTCACCACCAAGTGCGGTGTGAACGCCAACAAGAACCACAACACCGACAACGTCATCGTGGCGCCCGGCGTGACCAACGGCGCGCACCACGAGCACGACTACGTCGGCAACCAGAAGGTCAACGCGTTCTCCACGAACGACTCGCTGCTGGCCGCCCCCTCCAGCTGCCAGAACCAGAGTGACCTCTCGGCGTACTACTGGCCGGTCGTGCGTGTGCAGGACGGCTCGCAGGAGTTCGACGCGAACGCGCTCGGCGGTGGCAAGGAAGGCAACGTCGGCAAGATCCTGACGCCGGCCCAGGCGCAGATCAAGTACGTCGGTTCGCCGGCCAGCAAGGTCGTCGCGATGCCGCAGTTCCTGCGCATCATCACCGGTGACGCCAAGACCCTCACCAACGGTCTGGCGAACGCCAACGCGCACTGGAGCTGCACCGGCTTCGAGAACAAGGTGCAGCTGACCGAGCAGTACCCGATCTGCCCGCAGGGCAGCCAGGTGGTCCGCACCTTCGCCTTCCAGAGCTGCTGGGACGGCGTGAACATCGACAGCGCCAACCACCGGACGCACGTGGCCTTCGCGGACCCGGCGAGCGGTGTCTGCGGCAACGGCTTCAAGGCCATCCCGCAGCTGACGATGCGCCTGGTCTACAACATCGCGCCCCCCACCATCCAGGCGGACGGCACGGTGAAGAACGCCTACGCGGTGGACGGTTTCCCGGAGCAGCTGCACAAGGCGTCGACCGACCACGACGACTTCATCAGCGTCACCAAGAACAACCTGGCGGCGAAGATCGCCAACTGCGTCAACTCCGGCAAGAAGTGCCAGTGAGCGCAGCTAGCCGGTAGCACCCGGTAGCACGAAGGCGGGCGGTGGGTTCTCCCACCGCCCGCCTTCGTGTGTGTGCTGGCCTAACCGGTGTGGACCCTTTGAGGGGTGTGAACCGGTGACACAGCTTTCAGCTGGTGTGCTTCGAGTGGTCGGTGCCGATCTCCTCGTCGCCGCCGAGCGTCGTCTGCAGCTTCTTGACGATCTTGTCGGTGCCGACGGCGACCCACTTGCGGCCGACGAGGTAGAAACCGCCGTAGTCCTTGGCGTCGTTGATCCACTCGCGCTGGCCGCGGTCGGTGGCGAAGGTCGCGAGGACGAACTTGCCGTAGCTCATCTTGCAGATGGCCTGGCGGAGTTCGTCGGCGTCGGTCTGGATGTCGGGCGTGCACTTCACCTTGGCCGCCAGGCTCTCCAGGCTGCCGGTGGCCGCCGTGGGTATCGTCGCGGCCTTGGTGTCGGCGCCGCAGCCCACCAGCGCCAGCGCCGCCGTGGCGCCGGCCACCGCGAGCATCGGTCGGGTCAGCCTCATCTGTCGTTCCTCCGGTAGTCCGGTCAGCAGCATGCCGCAGACGGCCCCGGCGAGGGGCCTTCTCCTTCGATACGGACACAACGGGCCCCGCACTCAAATCCCTGGCCCCCGGCTGTACACGTCTGCGAAGGTGGCGCCCGTGAACAACGACTGGGAAGACCGTACGACCGCCGCCTGGGCGACCTTCGACGACTACCCCGAGGAGCGGGCAGCCGACTTCCGGGCCCTGATCGACGCGCTCGTCGCCGAGCTGCCGGACGGCAGTCCGCTGGGTCCGTTCGAGCGGGCCTGTGCCTGGGACTCGACCGGGCACTCGGAGAAGGCCGCTCCGCTGTACCGGGAGGCGCTGGCACGCGGGCTGGACGGTTACAAGGGACGGCGCGCGAAGATCCAACTCTCCAGCTCGCTGCGGAACATCGGACAGGCGGAGGAGGGCGTCAAGCTGCTCACACCCGAACTCGACGGCCCCTCCGACGAGTTGGACGACGCGGTACGCGCGTGCCTCGCCCTGTGTCTGTCCAGCCTGGGCCGCGACCGCGAGGGCCTGGCCCTCGTGCTGGGCGCGCTGGCGCCCCATCTGCCGCGCTACCAGCGGTCGATGGCGAACTACGCGCGGGCGCTGGTCGAACCCGCCGACTGAACCGCCTGAGTCGCCCGGGTGGCGGTGACCAACTCACGATTCGCTCGTTTTGCTGAACGTGCAGTCACAGGATGTCGCCAAGCGCCCCGCAGCTTCACCCACCGACCCGGTCGTCGATGTCGAACAGGCCGAGGCCGCGCTCGTCGAGCACTATCCACGGCTCGTCCGGCTCGCCTATCTGGTGCTCCCCCCGAGCCTCGGCCGCAACCGGCGCGTCCTGACCGCCCACGCCCTCACCCAGCGCGCCCTGCCCAGGGGCCGCGCCTCGGCGTCCGCGATCCCGGCCCAGTCGACAGGGCGGGACGGCGACCCGGGCTACGCGTTCGTCCGCCTCCAAGTGGTGCGTACGGCACTGGAGGCGGGCCTCCCGCTGTCGTTCCGGGCGTGGCCCAAGCGCGCCCAACTCCCGCCGCTGCTCCCCCAGGTGTGGGGCCTGCGGCTCTTCCCGCGTTCGGGCGGCGCCGACGAACTCGCCCTGGACCAGCGGCTGTCGGCCCTGTCGGGACCGGCCCGCGCGGTGTACGCGCTGCGCGGCCTGGAGAAGCTGCCCGACGGCGACGTACGACGCGTGCTGGCGGCGGCCGGAGTCGATGACGTGGACGCGGCGCTGCGCGAGGCCGACGAGGCGCCCGCGCAGTACCCGCTGCTCGACTCCCCCGAGTTCGACCCCTGTTCGCTGCACGCCCGGCCCACCGACCTGATGCGCCGCCGTCAGCACGGCAAGGCCGCGCTCGCCGCCGCGGCGGCCGTCGCCGTGTGCGGCGCGCTGCTCGCGCTGCCGGGCGGCGGCTGGGGCCCGGACGGCGCCGCCGCACCCGCGTACGCGGAGAACCCGGCGGCCGAAGCCGCCCTGAACCCCGGCAAGTTGACGAGGGTCGTGCCCACCGCCTGGGAGTCCGCCACGCGCAAGGACTTCTCCGTCTGGCCCGCCCGCGGCGACCTCGCCAAGGACACCGCCCTGCTGCGCCGCGCCCTCGCCGTCTGGGCCCGCCCCGGCGAGTCCGTCCAGGTCTCGGCGACCCCCGGCACCCCCTCCGGCGGCCCGGCCGGACCGCCCCAACTCCTGTACGCGGGAACGGTCGACAACGCCCGCGTGGTGATCCTCTACGACGGTCTGCGCATCACCCGCTACGCCGAACCGAAGGACGGCACCAAGGGCGCCGCGCTGGACTTCGCGCGGGTCGACGGCGCGTCCGGCACCGAGGCGAACGCGGTGGTGCTGGACCGGGCCGACGGCAACGTCCGCTATCTGACGGCTCCTTGGGTGAAGAAGGCCGCCGAGCGGGACCTGCTGAAGCCGAGCGCCGGCGCCCTGCCCATGACCCTCACCGACGGCATCACCTCGCCCCTGGCCAGCCCCGCCCAGGAGACCGGCGCGTGCACGTCGTGGAACGTGCTCCAGCTGACCGACGACACAGGCACCCGTCTGACGAGCGACCTCGGCGAGCTGGTCCCGGCGCACCTCACCGCCGGGCGGCCCGGCTCGGCCCACGAGGTGTCCGGCGCGGAGACCCAGCACGCCTGGGCGCCCTTCGCCTGCTCCCTCGGCGCGATGCGCTCGCTGGGCGTACGGTCCGTGAACGCCTGGCAGTACGCCCAGCAGCCGCTGCCCGACGCGAGCGGCACGGCGGCGTGGGTGTGCACCCGGGCCGAGACCTGGCGGGGCGGCGGCGAGCGGGTGCTGGCGCAGTTCCACACGCCGGGCGGGACGTACGGCGCGGTCGCCGCGAAGGCGCAGGACGTGGCGGCGTGCGGGGCGCGCGACCCGCAGGTGCTGGCCGGGGTGCTGTGGAAGTCGGCGGCGGGCACCTGGTACCTGCTGGCCGCGGGCGGCAAGGACACGAAGTCGATCAGGGCGACGGGCGGGGTGACCGGCTCGGCGCAGGGTGGCCTGCTGGCTGTGAAGACGAAGCAGGGCGTCCAGGCCGAGCTCAACGGCACGCTGGACGACGGCGGGACGATCACCGGCCTCCGTTAGACACCGCCCGACCCCGCTAGCTGACACTCGCGTCAACAAGTCCCCGCACAAGGGTTCCCCACGGACTTACCCGTCAGTACATTGACGCCATGTCCAACAAGCAGCCGCTCAAGGCCCGAAAGGTGTCCTTCTCCTGGGAGGGCACCCCGCTGCACTGGGTGCCCGGCGATCCGTTCACCACGCACACGATCAACGTGCTGCATCTGCTGCTGCCCGCCGGCGAGCGGTGGTTCGTGCACGTCTACAAGCAGGTGCTGCCGCTCATCCGGGACGAGCGGCTGCGCGAGGACGTGATCGGGTTCATCGGCCAGGAGGCGATGCACTCCCAGGCCCACGACGAAGTCCTCCCGCATCTACGGGAGTTGGGCCTCGACCCGACCCCGTACACCGCGCAGGTCGACTGGTTCTTCGAGAAGCTGCTCGGCGACCGCACCCTGCCCCCGGGCCGGGCCCGCAAGTGGTGGCTGCTGGAGCGGGTCGCCATCATCGCGGCCATCGAGCACTACACCGCGTTCCTCGGCAACTGGGTGCTGAACGCCGGGGAGTTGGACCGACGCGGCGCCGATCCGACCATGCTGGACCTGCTGCGCTGGCACGGCGCCGAGGAGGTCGAGCACCGGTCCGTCGCCTTCGACCTCTTCCTGCACGTCGACGGCAGCTACCGGCGGCGCGCCCGCACCTGGGCCACCGCGTTCGCCGCCCTGATGTTCCTGTGGCAGCGCGGCGCCCGCTTCTTCATGGCGAACGACCCGACCCTCGTCGACCGACGCGCGAGCTTCAAGGACTTCTACGTCGCCGGCCGGCGCGGCACCCTGCCCGCGACCGGCGACATGCTCAGGTCCATACCCCGCTATCTGAGCCGCGCCTACCACCCCTCCCAGGAGGGCAGCACCGAGCAGGCCGTCGCCTATCTGGCCTCCTCGCCCGCGGCACTGGCCGCCGAGAAGAGGGCGGAGTAGTGCCCAAGCCGCTCACGGTCGCGGTGCTGGCCGGCGCCGCGCTGCTGACCCGGCGCGCGCTGCGGCGCCGGGTGCGGGTCTCACCGCTGTGGCCACTGCCCGCGCTGGACCCGCCGACCTCCGGCCGGCCGCGCACCCGGGCACTGCGGCTGCGGGTCGCCGCGCGGGAGACGGTCGCCGACGGCGTCGTACAACTGCGGCTGGAAGGAAGGGACTTGCCGGGCTGGGAGCCGGGGGCGCACATCGATCTGGTGCTGCCTTCGGGGCTGGTGCGGCAGTACTCGCTGTGCGGAGATCCGGCGGACAGCTCGTCGTACACGGTCGCGACGCGGCTGGTCGGGGACGGGCGGGGCGGGTCGCGCGAGGTGCACGAACAGGTGCGGGTGGGCACGGAGTTGGAGGTGCGGGGGCCGCGCAATCGGTTCCCGCTCGTCGAGGCGCCCGGGTATGTCTTCGTGGCCGGCGGGATCGGGATCACGCCCGTGCTGCCGATGCTGCGGGCGCTGCCCGACGGCGCCGACTGGCGGCTGTTGTACGCAGGTCGGACGCGGGAGTCGATGCCGTTCCTGGCCGAGATCGAGGAGCTCGGTGCGGACCGGGTGACCGTCGTGGCCGGACTCCCGGATCTGGACGGGGAGTTGGCGGATGTACCGGAGGGGGCCGTCGTCTACTGCTGCGGGCCGGAGGGGCTCATGGCGGCCGTCGCGGAGCGCTTCCCGGACGTGCGCCTGGAGCGCTTCGCGCCCCGGGCCTCGGCGAAGGGCGAGGCGTTCGAGCTCGAACTCCGGCGCAGCGGACGGACGTTGACCGTACCGGCCGACTCCACCGTGCTCGCCGCCGTCCGCGCGGAGTTGCCGAACACCCTCTACTCCTGCGAGCAGGGATTCTGCGGAACCTGTCAACAGCGGGTGCTGGAAGGGGAAGTGGAGCATCGGGACGAGTTGCTTACGGATGCGGAGCGGGCCGACTCGATGCTGATCTGTGTGTCCCGGGCCAGAAGTGTGCGTCTGGTGTTGGATCTGTGATGGGGTGATGTGAGCAACCCTGGTCGGTCCGGTCCGTTCGGGGCCGGATCAGATCGGTAAGGTGTTCGCATGAGTACCGGGGTTCGCCGCAGGATGGGAGTCGAGGAACGGCGACAGCAGTTGATCGGCGTCGCTCTCGACCTGTTCAGCCATCGCTCGCCCGACGAGGTCTCCATCGACGAGATAGCCGCCGCAGCGGGCATCTCGCGACCGCTCGTCTACCACTACTTCCCCGGCAAACTCAGCCTGTACGAGGCCGCGTTGCAGCGCGCCTCGGACGATCTCGCCGGGCGGTTCGTGGTCCCCGAGGAGGGCTCGCTGGGGGGACGGCTTTTGCGGGTGATGGGCCGGTTCTTCGACTTCGTGGACGACCACGGGCCCGGCTTCGCGGCGCTGATGCGCGGTGGCCCGGCGGTCGGCTCGTCCACCACAAACGCGCTCGTGGACGGAGTGCGGCAGGCCGCGTACCTCCAGATCCTCTCCCATATGAAGGTCGAACAGCCGCCCGCCCGGCTGGAGTTGATGATCCGTTCATGGATCTCGCTGGTCGAGTCGACGGCACTGATCTGGCTGGACGGCCGGCGTATCCCGCGCACCGATCTGGAACGCCAACTCGTGCACGACTTCGGGGCGTTGGCGGCGGTGAGCGCCGCCTACGACGACGAACTGGCCACGCTGCTGCGTGAATCCCTCAGGAACGAGCCGGGCGACGGGCCGTTCACCGACCTCGTCGTCCGGCTGATCGCACTGGCGTCGTAGCCCTCAGCGCTCGAACTTCCGGTAGGACGCGTCGAGTTCGCGTACCTCGGCGGAGGCGTGCAGCACGGAGCCGTCCTCGTCGATGTACTCGCGGAGGAGTTCCAGGACCTTCTCGGTCAGCTTCGCCTTGGTCTCCTCGGTGCGGCCGGCGAGCAGGCCGAGGGTGACATGGACGACGGTGTGTCCCAGCTCGTCGAGACCCTCGTACCCGAAGGCCGTGTACTCGCTCGGGCGGAACTGGGTCTTGCACGCCTCCGGCTTCGCGGCCGCGATCTCGACCACCGCCTCGTGCAGCGCACGGGCGAAACCGTCCTGGTCGAAGGAGATCGTGTGGGAGTGGTCGACGGTGATCTGCGGCATGGGGTTCCCCTGTTGTTCTCAGCCAATGACGGGCTCACCCTAGCCGCAGCGCCAGCATCGCGATGTCGTCTCCCCGGTCGACGCCGAAGCAGTCGAGGAGGGTGTCGCACAGCGCGTCCAGGCCGGGCAGGGCGCCGGAGGCGGCGGCGCGCAGGTGTTCCATGGAGGCCGAGATGTCCGTACCGCGGGTCTCGATCAGACCGTCGGTGATCATCAGGAGCCGGTCGGTGGATTCGAGGAACAGCTCGGTGGGCGGCGGATGGGACAGGCCCACGCCGAGCAGGGGGCCCGCCGCCTTGGCGTAGTCCGCGGTGCCGGAGTCCCGGACGATCAGTGGCGGGATGTGGCCCGAGTTGGAGATGAGGGTGCGCCCGGTGTCGGGGTCGACGAGGGCCAGGCACATGGTGGCCGTGGTCTCGGGGTGGTAGTGCCGCAGCATCCGGTCCAGCCGCTCGGCGAGCACGCTCGGGTCGCTCTCGTCGACGCAGTAGGCGCGCAGCGCGTGCCGTATCTCCACCATGACGGTGGCCGCCTCCAGCGAGTGCCCGACGACGTCGCCGACGGCGAAGAGCACTCCCCCGCCGGCCCGCAGGACGGCGTAGAAGTCGCCGCCGATCTCGGCGTCCTGGGAGGCGGGCACGTACCGGACGGCGGCGTCGACGCCCGGGAGTTCGGGCAGCTGGTCCGGTTTGGGCAGGAAGCTGCGCTGGAGGGTGAGGGCGACATGCCGTTCGACCTGGTACATGAGGAGCGGCTCGGCGGCGAGCGCGGTGGCCTGGGCGAGCTGCGCCAGCAGCGCCTCGGCCTCGGGGCCCACGCGGCGCAGCCCGCGGGTGGGCGCGGCGAGGCAGACCGGGGCCCGGCCCTCCTGGGTGAGGACCAGCGCGAGCCGGGCGTCGTGTTCCACGCCGGGCCGGAAGAGCCCGGTGGGCCACAGGGGCGCGGGCACGGTGGTGATCTGCACGCCGGACTGCCCCTGGGAGAGCCGCCGCAGCAGCCGTGCCACGGCCCGGTCGGCGTCCGGTCCGGGCAGCGCGACCGAGGTGCGGTCCCGGGGCAGGCCGCGGTAGAGCTCGTCGTCCCGGTCTAGGACGAACACGGCGGCGGGGGTGTTGGTGAGCCGTGCGGTGCCGTCGGCGGCGACCTCGACGAGTTCCTGGAGGGAGCGCGCCGCCTGGATGGTGACGATCATCTCCGACAGCAGGGTCAGCCGTTTGACGAGTGCCTGGTCGTCGGCGCGCAGCCGGGCGGCCCGGACCGCGGCCCGGACGGCCGCCTCGATCTCCTCGGGCTCGGCGGGCACCGTCAGATAGGCCTCGTCGCCCGCGTCGAGCGCCGGGCAGCGGTCGCTCGGCGGGGCGGCGAGGGCGGAGACGTGCACGACCGGCAGGCCCGCCATACGCGGCCGTTCCTTGAGCAGCCGGCAGAGTTCGAAGCCGCTCATGTCCGGCAGGTGCACGTCGATCAGGGCCACGTCGGGCAGGTTCCCCTTGCGCAGCCGCACATCGAGCTCGGTGAGCGCCTCGCCGCCGCTGCCGACCGCGAGGACCCGATGACCGGCCCTGCTCAGCACACTCTCGACCGCGAACCGGCTCGCGGGCTCGTCGTCCACGAGCAGCACGGTCGCGTGCGTCAGCTTGCCATTGACGTCCATTTGTCAGCCCTGGCCCTTTGACACACCGGTGGGGCAGGCCGATGTCCACAGCCCGCCCCACCACGATAATGCGCTTTCAGGATGTCCGGGTGAATACCGCCACAGTGCGTTCCGGAACCACGAAAGTGCCGGTCCCCTTGTCGTAGGAAGCGGACTTCACCACGGCGTCCGCGCCCGCCGCCTGCACCGGGTGCAGCCGGTAGCCGGTACCGGCCAGGGCGTCGACTTTCTGCTCCTGCCCGCTCGGCGTCGCGTTGAACACGATCACGAGATCACCGAGTTCCATGGTGATCACCCCGGGCGTCTCGTCCTTCCCGGACAGCGGGAACGACAGCTTCGCCTGCACCTGCCCTGCCGTGTCGAGCGAGAAGACACCCTCCGTCGTGCGGATCCTCAGCAGATCCTGATACGCGGCCGAGGCCCCCTCGATCTGCCCGCAGCCGACCTTCACCGACGTCAACAGGCCTTTCGCGTACGGCCACTTGGACTCGTTGTCGGCTGCCATCGGCAGCCCCCGCCCGAAGCCGTTGCCGTCCGCGCAGTTCCAGTGGATCGCGTTGAACCAGTCACCGCTGTCGAAGGAGTTGCGGTCCAGGGACTTGGAGCGCAGCAGATCGGTACCGGCCTGGGAGAGGGACGGCCCCTGCGAGAGGGTGGCGGTGGCCATCGCGAGGACCTGCGTCCGGGCCCGGTCGGCGGCGCTGGTCCCGGCGGGCAGCTTGTACGTCAGCGCGTCGAACAGCGACTCGCTGTCGTGCGCGTCGACATAGGCGAGGGCGTCGCCGGGCGCGTCCGCGTATCCGGCGGCCGTGCCGTTGTAGTCGACCTCGGCGCCGGTGACCTCCTTCCCGTCCGTGTCGGTGAAGTGATACTTGGCGAGGTTGCCGCTCAGGCCGACCTTGATGAGGTCCTGGTAGTGCAGGAGGCGGGCCTTCTGCTCGGCCGAAGTGCCGTTCGCCGTGGAGGAGTTGGGGTCGGTGTAGAGCCCGGACGCGAAGCCCTGGACACCGGGGTCCGCGTCGAAGGGGCTGCCGCCGCGCACCGCGTCACGGGCCCGGTCGGAGAAGGTGGCGATGCCCGTGCCGGCCATGTTCTGCTGCGTGGCCTGCACGAAACGGGCGTCGTCGGCGACCTCGCCGAAGTTCCAGCCCTCGCCGTACATGATGATCTTCTTGCCGTCGACGCCGTCCTTCGCCGGGGTGAGCGCGTCAAGTGCCTTGCGTACGGCGAGGATGTTGGCCTTCGGCTGGTGCCCCATGAGGTCGAAGCGGAAGCCGTCGACCTTGTACTCCTTGGCCCAGGTGACCACGGAGTCGACGACGAGCTTGC
>Ga0307511_10002480_pt1 | contig 19300 bp, 20 predicted proteins | sample 13_EM_MG_FD_200266 | JGI IMG/M metagenome (GOLD analysis project Ga0307511, IMG submission 200266) | Populus trichocarpa ectomycorrhiza microbial communities from riparian zone in the Pacific Northwest, United States - 13_EM | ecosystem: Host-associated > Plants > Roots > Unclassified | place... | reverse complement strand
AGTATGAATGCTATGGTTCTACTGCCTTATCCTTCTTTTTCTTCGCCGGATTTCATTCCTTATATCCACCAATCCTTAATTCAAACTTGCCCTTTTGGTCATCCCAGTTCCTACTCGCATAATTCAAAGTTGCCCTTTTCTGCCCATGATCGACCTTCCACTCAGCCTTGCATTTGTCCGAGAGTATTTCCTACACCCTCCCTTACTCGAGTGCCCATGTGTTGATTCCGGCCACTATCAGTTCGTCTTCGGTCATGTCGAGGATTGGTGTGAGGTGGTTGCCATCCATCGCTTCTTCCAACCATTTACTGAGCTCATTGGCAAGAGCTTCGTCAGAAAATCTGAAGGGTTGTCCTTCCTAGGTATCGTTTTGATGCGTAACTTCTCTGTTCGGATTTGTTGGTGGAGATAGTGGTACCGATGTTCTATATGGTGACTGCGGCGGGTGAATTTCGATCTCTTGCTGAGATTGTACGCCCCCTCGCTATCCGTGTGGAGTGTAGGGTTGGTTGTTATTCCTAATTCGTTCAGGGATTGCTGGATCCAAGCCGCATCCTTCGCTCCTTCGCAGTCTGCTATGTATTCTGCTTCTATGATCGATAGTGAAACCACTTCCTGCCTCCAACTGTACCATCCTATCAGCTGGTTTCCCAGAGTTATCATCACTCCCGTTTGTGATCACGACCCTTCTCCTCCGTACGAGGCATCTGCGTATATATTGACTTCCAACTCTTCCCTCTAGGCTTTTCTTAAGACTATCCCTTCGGTTTTGGTCGAGTACAAATATTCCAATACTCGGAGTGCTATTGCATAGTATTTTGGAGTGTGTTCCTTGGTGCGCCATCCTAGTAGGTTCACATGGATGGAGATTTCTGGTTGTGTCATTCTGGCGATAAATAGGAGTCCCCCTACTATTGACTGGTATTTTGCGACTTCTTCGTGGAGTTCGTCGCTGGCATAAGAGTGCGGATCAAGCGGTAGTGAGTTTCTTTTTCCAACCGGAGTAGTCAAGAACTATCTTGTCATCGATTCTATCAAACCAGTTTGGGTCAGTATTATTTGTCTTTTTCTCCAGGTGAGCTCTATTCCCAGCATTTTCGATGGTTTGCCCCTTTTGTCTAGTTCCACCTGCCCTTCTACCGATCGTTCCACACGGTCGAGGTGTGCTTCAGTTGGGGCAATTCCTATAAGGTCATCGACATGTGTGCCGATGATCATTTGGTTTGTAGTGCTGACATAGGTTCCTTCATCGCTAGTGCATTGATACATTCCGAATGTTCCCATGATATCGCGTAGCATTATAAACCATTCATGGCCAGCTTGCTTGAGTCCATATAGAGCCTTATGGAGTTTCCAATACTCAGTTTCTCCCTTCTCATTGATGTCTGTGATGTAGATATCGTGTTTGAGGAGTGCCTGTAAGTAGACAGCTACTACATTCCATTGTCATATGGCCCATTCTTGGTACAGAGCAATAACTAACAGGATTTTGAAGGTCTCGGTTCTCATCATCTGAGCATAGGTTTCATCATAGTTGATGCCTTCTTCTTGGGTGAATCCTCTACCAACTTTCCTAGCCTTGTATTTTTCGATAGTCCTATCAGCCTTTCTTTTGACCAAATACACCCATTTGGTGTCAACAATTCGGGTTCCTTCTGGGATATCCGATTTTCGGATTTTAGTGAAGACTTGGTACCTGAGGAGCTGTTCTCGTTCCTTGATCCTTGCTTCTGCCCATTCTTTTGCTTATGGAGATGTTCTGGCTTGTTGATTAGTAGGGTGGTCTGGATCTGCTCCCACTGCGAATATCTTTGGCTTCCTATCTCTGGTTGACTTGTGAGTACCAACTAGATTTGTCTATTCTTCTGCAGTCCATCGTTTCTTTTTTGGCGCGGCTGCTGGTACTAGGTCTTCAGGCAGAGGGTCTGGTTGGTCCCAATCTGATATTTCTGGAGGTAGGATTTCTTCTTCACTGGAGCTTTCTTCCGATTCATTATCTGGTATAACTGGTATTGGGTTTTTTGCAAGTTTTATTGCCCCATCTGCCATTCTTACCCAGTATGTACCAAAGGTAGCAGTGTACCGATGATTCTTCCCTCGTAGCTTCTAGCTGATAGCTTGTCTTTGACTTCGTAGTCATAATAGGTCACCTTTTGTCCAAAGGGATGTAGGTTCTTTCTTTCGTTAACAGGATCTTTGGCAAGAATTATTTCGATAGGCGTTTTTCCTCCTAGTGCTTTATGGGGTAATCGGTTCTTGGTATAAGCTGCAGAGTCCGAGGCTTTATCCCAAAGCCCCTTTGGCAGTCCTGCCGCGATAAGCCCTATTCTGCTCATTTCTAGGATAGTGCGGTTGGCTCGCTCGACGATGGCATTAGTTTCTGAATGCCTTGGGACGGTTTCTTTGAGCGTTATTCCTTGCTGGTTCAATTCTGTAATTGACTTGCTGTTGCGGAATTCTCCTCCCCAGTCTGCCTGGATTTGGCTCAGGTGTATAGGTCTTTCGTGGACTGACGATACTGCCTTTTCCAGTTTATTGATAATGATGATAAGTGCATCTCCAGTATCTCCTTTCGTAGGGATGGCATGGGTGAGCATGTACCTACTATGATTTTCTACTATTGTCATGAGGTATTTGTTTTGCTTTCCTGGTGTGGGGTATTCATGGGTCCGATTAAATCTACATGAATTCGTTCAAGTAGTTTTGTTGCTTGGTTTTGTGGTGGTTGTTTTGGAGATGGCGGTTTAGTGGCCTTTCCTTTCTCACAGGCTTCGCATCGGATCTTCTCTTTCCAATCCTTCGGGAATTCTGGTAGAGTTCATAGGGTATTATAGGAAATATGGCCGTACCTTTTATATAGGCTAATTGCCAATTCCTTCCCTTTTACCAAGTTTATTCTTGCCTTGCCATTATATGCCTCTGTCTTAATCCATAATCCATCCGCTTGCCTCTTGATTTTATACAGAATTTTTCCCCCATTTGTTATTGTTGATTCCGATCCTCGAGTCTTCTAGTCATAATTCTGTGGCATCCGGAGCCCGCTGATTATATTACTATATGTGGGTTTATACAAGCATTTCTCAAGCTTCATGTTAACTCTGTTGTGCTTGATCAGCAGCATTCCCATAGTGTCACATATAGACGTTGAGTGATCGTGTCCTGTAATTTTCATACTAAGGTTATTCTGTATATTGGTGAGGAGGTTGAGGTTGTTGGTGGTGTGGTGGGTTGAGGCAGTATCGAACTCAAAATATCCTTCTCATGCTACTGTGGTTTTTCCTATCCTAATCATTTTGATGGTAGGTTCCTCAGTATCCGAGTTTTCTTCTTCTTCTTTGGCTTTCTTTGTCTTTTTCTTTTCCCTTTTCTTGGTGAAACATTCAGACTTGGTGTGATTCAGTCCTTTCCATCCTTTTCCTATACAATAATTACAATGTTTCCCATTATCAGGTTTTGCTTCCTTTACTTTTAACACTATAGAGTTTTCCTTAGTTCCATCCTCTGCAGTCTTTCTTCGCCCTTTCTGTCTTCCTGGAACATACGTCTTAAGGTGTGTAGTGATGTCTCCATATGTTAGGCCTGATTTTAGTTGGATATTCTCGACTAGGGAGTTGTAGTAGGTAAGGTAGCTAGTAGGAATGTTCCTTTAGCTTGATCGTTTTTGCTAAGGTCCACCAGGATCTTTCCGAATTCTTTTAGGTTATCTGGTATTCCTCCTCCTAGAGTCAATCACATGAAACTCCATTTCTTATCGAAGTCACTGATATGTTCTTCAATTGTTTGAGTTCTGTCATCGTATGATGTCTTTATGACATTTATCAAGAGTGCTCCTAGAGTGGAAATTGTTTTCCCTTCGTACTTGGCTTGCAACTCTAAGTATGCCTCGTTAGCCGTCCTAGCTAACCCTATAACATCCACAGCCTCGCTTTCACAATTTTGCTTCATAGTTAAGATGGCAAAATTATTATTTCTTCTCCACTGCTTGACCTTTGTATCTGCTGACTTCCCTTTCGCTTCAGAGTCTGGGTCTTTTACTTCCCCAGTCACTATTTCCCATATCGTTTCTTCCTCATGTTCGTAACTACTCAGAGTTTGTTCAATAGATAGGATCCATTGTGCGTAGTTATTTTGGCCCACTAATTTGGGCTCGATCTTTGGTATTGATCGCTCTTTGGACATTTTGGGAGGCGGAGGTGGTTGGGTAGTTGTGTGTGGACTTGGTGATCGGTCAGGGCTTGCTGGTCGAGTTGGTGTGTGTGGGGGAAATGGCGATGGGTCGCGTCTGGGAACTAGCTGTTCGAAGATTTGTTGTGCAGTTAGGTTACTGTCTAGGCTTCCTGGGCTTGGGCTTCTTGGTGCAGGTCCAGCTTCCGGGCTTGGGCTTCGTGTGAATTCTCCGAGTGCTGGTCTGCTCATTTATTGTAGCAGTACTGGCCAGAGAATTTCTATATCGAAGAGTTCTGGTGTGCTTATCTCGTTGTTGAGTAGCGATGGAGGTAGCGGTGGAGATTCGATATCTATGTCAAGACCTGCTTTCCTAAGTAGTTCTTCTTCGTTTTGTTGTAGCTGTTCGGGTGTTGCTAATGTTCTTGGGGGTCCAACTCGTTCGCAGGTTAATCTGTGGTATCGTCCACTACTCCTGCTTCATTGATCATATTCTATTACAGCTCACCTATCTCGTTCCACAATCTCTTCTAGAGTGAGTGGTGCAGCAGGTGAGGTTGGTTCGGTCTCTCTAGTGCACCAGGTGCGGATCCAGGCCTTATTCTGTCGGTTGATTTTTCTTGACTGGGATCGGTGTGTGGGCATGGATGTGTATGTAGCAATGGTAGAGCGGCTTCATGCGTCTTAGCAATTCAGAAGACAGTATTACTGGGTCTAGGCCACAGATATCTCCACTGTTTTTCTTCTTAGGTGCGTTTCAGCAGAGCGCCGGGCTCATAACCTGTAAAGATTACGAGGTTATTGAGCGGAGGAATCTTGGTAGAGAGAGAGGTAGAGATATATTTGTCAAGACTATGTAGAGATCGCTATAGTATGAATGCTATGGTTCTACTGCCTTATCCTTCTTTTTCTTCACCGGATTTCGTTCCTTATATCCACCAATCCTTAATTCAAACTTGCCCTTTTGGTCATCCCAGTTCCTACTCGCATAATTCAAAGTTGCCCTTTTCTGCCCATGATCGACCTTCCGCTCGGCCTTGCATTTGTCCGAGAGTATTTCCTACAATATCTCTTATCCCCCGGTCCTCTGCCACCTATTTCTTGCAACGTCCAAGCACGATTGAACCAGTGCCTTGTATTCCCTTTGAGATGCCGGCAGTAATCTAGGTCCAAAGGTCTCCCTAATCCATTCATATACAGCACCAAATACTCTGCACGTTGATATATGTTCCCAATGGTTGGAACATCAACCCTGCACTCCGCTCTCTGCAGTGAGCCCGCGCACTCTATCTCTTGCTTTGAGTGAGGTAGGGCTGCTGGGTTGGTCTCCTGTAATGTTTGTGTTTCTCCCTCCACCAGCAAATAGTCATCAGCTTTATACTCCTGCCTCAAACATAATATATCCACCCAACAATATCTCAATCTCATACCCAGAAACCCCTCACGCAGATCCTTCAAAGAACCACCGGCAGGGAAAGGAACAGGCCACTGAAATTTATTAATCTCTGTCCACACTGGTTGCATATCATCTGTCTAGCCGTGAGATATAGCTGCAGATGGAACCAAACCTAGATCAACCGTTCTTATAAATGGATTGTCCATCAGTTAATTCTCCATTTCCACGCATCACGGTCTGGTGGGAGGGTTTTAAAGAAGGATGTCGACCGCACAATCCTAGGCTCGGCATTGCTAAAGCAATCGTGATGCTCCTGAACAAGTTAGAGAATATTGATTTCTTAACTCGAAGCGGCGTTAGTGAACTTAAAACCGAGTAGGTAATTGACATCAACTTAGGACTTGACATTACATTATTATTCTCCACCATTGCGACATGAGCCACCAGCCAGTCAAATGGTATCACACGATTGCTATGCAAATCCCAAATCCTTCTAGGGAAAATTCTCAGTGGATGCCTCAACGCTGTCACTTGTTCACCAGATGTGAAGTTCATGTATCTAGCATACGGCTCCACCTTATCTCTTATGTTGGACAGAATGTGATTATAGTCTGAAGGTTCAGACCTATGCAACGGGTTCCTTCCTTTCCCCTGGAGCACATACATCCACGAGTAACTCATCTTCGGATTTGCCGCATACCGTGATGCGTAGACAGTACCAAAATTGTGGCCCTCCTGCCGGAGGAATTCAAGCCACCGGCTCATGCGTATCATAATTGAATTCAGATTGGTGCTGTATTGCCAGTGTCCATAGCTCCCCAATCACAGTCATACCAAGGCGAACGCCGCCACATACTCCCCAATTCTCAACGCACGCCTGCTTCACAAGCGCTGCGGATTTGGCTTCGCACGAGGTCCATGTCTGGATCTAAAGCAAATGATTGTCCTCATTGTTATCTATGGAAGCTGGAGCGAGCGAGAGTTAACTCTTGGAGATGGATATTGGTGACGCCAGGTACCTATTCACTTTGTGACTGCCATATGTAAAATCGGAATAGGGAATGGGGCAGTCTGGTTGAGAATTGTTTTGCAGATTTGGAAACTGTACCAATGAAAAACTGCCAAGTCCTGCGCAACCCATGTCCGGATGTGCCTTTAATTTATGACGAGCAACAACCCCACTCCACTTTAGCAATCACTTAAGTAAAGTAAGTGAACAATGTGGGGCATTCAATATATATATGTATACATTTGTATCTACATACCCTGCTCCCCATAGCGAGGCACAGAGTATGTGCTTTTTCTGAGTATTTCATCGAAGCGAACATGTCCTCTCTCCGCAACAGAACTGATCCAACAAATCTCGCCTTCCATTGACTGACACTGCGGTTTTATTATTTAATAATAATTGGCGGTTGGCTCAGCAACGTACCTCTGTGGGAGGCTATCAGGAAATCTAAGTAGTAAATGGGAAGGCAACCAGACTACCAATATAACCAGACTACTACCAATACAACACTGTGGATGTATGGCACTCTCAGGTTATTATCGAACCTAGCTACACCCAGATCTCTCACTTTCTTCTGTGATCACCCTGAGATACATACATATGTTCTACGCACTTCAAAGCAATTTCTGCATAATAAATATAACGGTGGTAGTACTATCTCATGTGTACTACAAATAAGCATGGTAGCATAGTCCCAGTATGTCGACATGCCCCGTACGAGGTCCACACTAGTGATAACTGGCCACTACAGATTACACCCATCTCCAAACCCTCTATTCTCTGGGGCACATCTAGAGTAGATTCTTGTAGCTGGAATAAGAGCACTTCCGTTGATGAAATAGTAGTCAGATACATAAGGCATAAAGGAAACAATACACCTCATACACTATGACCCTATGAAGTGATACTCGAAGTGGTATGAAAGTGATTGTATTCCTCGTTCTAAGAACCTCATCATGATCTGTAATAACAAAGAATAAACCCCAACCCGTGTTGATATAGTATTCCCAAGGCATCCACCCTCTCAACTCATAGAAAAACCTATCCTTGCATATTCTATGCCCCCGTGGCATGATACAAGGGCCAGTAGTGCTCATGCTATTTATAGCGCTATAGCTCCTCGGAAATTGCTTCCTTGTTCCCATCCCTTACCGGGACTGCTCTCCATGAGCTCCCTCGGGGGGTAGCATATGCATTTTGTGGTGATGTCCTTTGGGGCCTCTGCCCCGTTTCCTCGCTTGCGCCACTATTTTTGCTCCCTCCACCCCTCCTAGCTCCAAAATCCACAGTTCCCACCTTCCCTAATCTGATCTTTAAAGCTGGCACTTCCATCCCGACTACTCTCCTATTTAATCCTTCTCTCAAGAACCTCACCAAGCCCAAACTCCACCCTGCCCAAGATTGCAACTCGATGCCATTATAATCCGCACAAGGCCACTTACGCTGCTTCTTTTTCTCATCTGCTCGCCTCCCCTCCTCACTTTCTTTCCAGCGGTTCCACTGTGTTACAATTTCTTCGTGCGTCGGACTGCTATCTTTCATGTTTGGATCGTCTGGGTATTTGTCGGAATAAATGCCATCATCTGAATACTGATCGTTGTGATGGCCCCAAGAGCCAAAATCTTGCGCATCTTGCTGGTGGGACGGCCGGTCAAACACCATCGGAATAGGAGGGGCGTGGGGGGGATGATCTGGGATAAAGAAATCCTCATCATCACTGCCGTATTCTAGATGCGCATGAGGAGGCATTCCAGCGTCCACTGAATCGTCGTCTAGTTCTCTCTTCTCAAACCAAATGCCATCCAAATCATCATATTCCTCCCCCTCATCATCTGTGTCATTCGGCATTCCTGCACCGTGTGCCTCAGTTTTCTTGTAAGTATATTTGATAACCCGGTCAGTGTTTCCATGGAGTTCTTGTTCACCCTCTCCGGCATCTGCTTCCCCTTCTCCTTGCTGCTTGTCTGGGTTGTACTCCTTCCTTTCACGGTACTTCTCCGGGTTATACTCCTTTCTTTCACGGTACTTCCTCAAGTCCTCATTGGTATCATACCTATCCTTCCACCATAGTGGCCTCTCGCCACTTAACCCTGTTGAGACTCCTCGGCGTGCTTTATTATCAGCGACTGCAGGCATATACGCCCTAAAGTGATCTTTGTTCTCCTTCCCTAGCCTTGGCCTCTCCATTCGTTGCTCCACTTCTTCATCAACCATTGGGAAGACCCACTCTTCCATCCTATCCTTCCTTCTTCCTTGACCCATACTGCCAAACTTCTTCGCCCGCCACCATGGACGCTTAGGATTATTCGACCAGGTCTCAGAATCAAGTTCTGAATTCGATGTTGAAGCACTTGACTTTGTAGGCTTTGCCCAACCCTTCCCCCGAATACTGCTACTGTCTTCCATTTCTTCCTCAGCAGAAGATTCGTCACCTTGCTGTTGGGGCGAGCGTGAGTTTCGCTTTCGTCCATCACCCCCTGGTAGAATCTCCGGATAAATCTTCCACGGCACATCGGCTGATGGGCCCCGATCTGATGATTGGGCCCTAGACTTTTCCCGGCTCCAAGGTTTCTGCATGGAGGGTGCCTGTGTTCTGTAAATTGGGCCGCGTGGTGGTTGAGCAGGTTCCTCCGGCAGATTCTCCCACTCCCATTCAAACCAAACTCTCCAATCTTCTGCCCACCTCCCCGGTCCTCTCGACCTAATATTTCCTATAGGATATGCTCTAGCAACTGCTACAGCGCCCTCCGCACCCTTGAGACCCATTTGCAGCTTGACTTTGACAAGCGTTTGTAGAAAATCGGTTCCATTACTGATCCATCGTTTGAGTCTCAGCCCAGGTCCATTATCATTGATTAGCTCAAGTCCGGAGAATATTGGTCCTGACTGTAGCTTGGTAAAAGGCAAGGAAGGATTTGTCCCATCGTCGCCATCAAGCATGAATGAATTGAAAAGATATTCCCCGAGATACTGATTCTCCGCTTCTTCATATGCAGCCCGCTCAATAGCTCTGAGTAAGCCCTTGTCCTCAAATAAGACACGTTGAATTGTTTTCCAATGATAGGGATATGATATCCCGTTGGGTGCGATGAACTTTCCACCATCACCAGCGACAAGAATAGTGATCCCAATGCCGAGCTCCGGAATCATTGTTATGCCAGCATTGTATCCAGTTCCGCCTCCTGCCTTGCTATAGATAGTAAATGCTCTGCCACCATGACAACCAGAAAATTTCTTTCTTTGGATTTCCCATGGCCTTCCGAGCATAGTTCTGCCCCCAGTGAATGCCGTGGGTGTAAGCCATTCTCGTACTCGTGCAGGCGGTAGTACGGAATACTTGTTCGGGAAGGCGTTTGGATCATTGGCATATGGAAATGCCGCCAGGATAGTGCGGAGAAATATTGAAAGGTCATGAGCAGAAGTGAATATGCCCCCAGCACTAAGAATTTGGTCCATTAGCTTCTGTAGAGCAGAAACTATACAAGGAGTAAATGATAACGTACGGTACTCCCCAATCACCCCAGATTTCTCTTGTCTCCCACCAGGTATCATTTGCCCCCCAGTATGGATGTGCACCCCATCCCTCTTGTTTGTATTGGGCATCCCTCGGGAGCCTATGGAAGGTATCCTTCATGCCTAATGGGATATACATATCTCTTTGCATCAGGCTTTCAAAAGACAAGCCCGTTTTTCGTTCGAGAATTAGCCCAAGGAGTGAAAACCCCACGTTTGAGTAAGCTGGATTTGTAAATGTAGGATAAATGAGGGGGTGATTGGCTAGCATATCGAGGAACTCTATCATCAAATTTTATTAGCATATGTTAGCTCCTTTTTAGGACTGATAAATACCTTTTCTAGTGCAGTTACCAAAACATCCATCTCTTTCGACATCTTCCAGTGGAGGGAAACCCATCTTCCATGCCTCCGATGGGTGAAACTCGGGGAGGTATGCAGCCCAAATGGATTCCACATAGCCATCAATGTCACGGATTGTATCCTCCGAGATGAAATAGCCGTTCTGCTTTTCACCAGAGCCATCAGAGTCTTCATGGCCCCTCCTCCGGAGTCGGTTATGTTCAGGACGCTGCGAGATATCATGCTCAACTACCACCCCCACCAACAGCCCCCACTCAGTCACGAGCCTAACAGGGTTTCATAAAGGTAGAATAGAAGTCAGAAAATAACCCACAGTCTCTCATAGCTCCACCCACGTACCCTGCCAACGCTCCCACCGTAACCTCTGACCATTCTTTCTGATACCTCCCCTCAGCCAGTTCAGGCAAATAACTGACCACCTTCTCCTGCCACCCGATCCCTAGCTTCACTACTTCCCACACTGTCAATGCCTTGCTGACACTTGCCACCCTGAAGATGGTATGTTCAGTCCAGGGGTTTGCTCCTTCAAGAGTGAGTCTAAGCCCATGGTTAAAGGTATATATCGTATCAGTTGCAGTAGTAATAGCCACGGCTAAGTTAATCCCACCAATAGGGTGCCCATGATCATTATGGACCATAGGGTCTTCTGCATGATCGGATATCTTCTGAAGAAACATGGTCAACTCCGAGAGCTTGATTTTGAATATGGGAGAGTTGCGTAGGGTATCGGAGGACACATAGGGGATGTGGGGGCCAGGGGGAGAGCAGTAGTCCATGAGCTTAGCAGTTGTGGTGAGAAGGGGAAGAGAGGAGAGTAGGGAGAGGAACAGAGTTGCTCCTCTCAAGCTTGAAGGAAACATCCTGCCTGCAGCTGTATATGTGGCACTTTCGAGAGCTTGAAGGGCGTATTAATGCAGTTTTGAAGATCTGGGCATTCGGGGACGAGAGAATGCGATGAGGCTGTGTAATGAGGTAGAGAGGATGAATGGAGAGATAGGGAGTAGATATAGAGAGAGTGTACAAGGTGGCACGGCGTTACTTACTTGGTAAGTAGCAACCCTTAAAGAGAGACAAGACGGAGATGCATGCATACTTAAGACTATAGGGGTATCTAAAGTGGTATCAAACCCCCTGATCAGCCCAGCATGTTCTATTTCTGAAAGAAGTAGTAATAATATCGTATTCGCAGCCCCGCGAATCCCACATGATATTTTTATGAGACTATTGTGCTCATCACCAGATTAATAAATCAAGAACTGATAGAACGCACCACGGTATCATCCATTTTGGCGTCCCTTATCATGAACGAGATACTCTTATATTTATCAATAGAAGTGTAACGCAAAGTAATGCAATATATGCACGAATGAGGACAAAGGAGAGACCAATCTATTTTTATCAGGGAAACAGTGTCCTGTCACTCCTCCCTTCTCCCCCCAGGACTGATATACTGGGCATCAAAGTAGGTTTATCGAGTAGCCGCCGATCAAAGCTGTATATGCTGGGGCAAGGTGGAAATTCGATAGTGGAAGCCGAAATCACAGGTTAATATAATGTAATGCAGGTTCATAGGGGTGCTCGTCACGTTGTCCATATCGTTTCCAGAAGTTCAACTCCCAAAAGGGCTCCTCTCCGCGAAAAACTACCCTTTCCCCTGCTAGCCTTCCACCCATATAGTTTGCAGAGATACCCAATGTTCAACTCATGAAGCAGCAATTCGCTTCACCCTACCTCTTTCAAACACCCTCCGAATCACAACCATCATCGACTACCACCCAACCTCTCCTCAAAAACCACCTCCCTCACCACCCCTCCCTCAGACGCTCCCCCAGTCCACCTCCTCAGTTCCTCCACCAAACCTCCTCTCGTTATCGGACACTTTCTTCCCTCCCCTCCTCTCCTTCTCCTACGTTCCTCCTTTGCTTTCTCCCCGCTATCCTTATAAAATTTATCCCCTTCCTCTTCCTGTGAACCGCTAGCATCCGCCCGGTATCCCCCGGGAGGTCGTCGTACTGGACATGGGAGAACGTGAGGCACAGCAACGACCATGAAGGCCAATGCCAGGGTGGTGGAGAATAGGGAGGTGGTTGAGAGGGAGCGTGGGTGGAGGTGGGGTGGCATATTGTAGTGGAGTGTGGTGGCGGTGGGAGGGGGTGGTCCCCGCCTGTTAGTCCGAATCCTCCGGCGTGGGGTAAATCGCAGACCCTCAACCTCTCCCGTAGCTCAATTGATGTAAAATACTCCTCGAAATACTGATATCAAGTTCGCCTTTCTCAATTACGCAATTGAATTTGGCTGATCCGCTTGCGCAGCCCGGTGGGAGGGTGGAAAAGGTGCGGGTACCATGTTTTCGGCAATTTTCGTTTCCCACAAAATAGCTTGGCATCTTGGCGACGTTGAACCTTAGTCCCAGCTAGGTAGTCTATAACAAGTTTCTGTTCGACGTGAGCGGTAGGGCGCGATTCCCCTTTTGGCTCAGTCGGTCGAACGGTCGAAGTATTTACTTTACTGTGTCCTAGATCCGATCGTTTTCAAACCCCACAGTCAGTACTTTGGTACTCTCTATATACTATATAGTATGTATCCCTATTACAGTGCCTGGGGAAAGTAACTATGCCCACATATTTCTTCTTTTTTTGTCTCCAGTCAGCCTGCTAGCGTGATGATGTACAAGGCACATGGTTGCTTAAACCCTCCAAAATGAAGCTTTTGAGGGCTACCGAATTGCGAAGGGGGGCTTCACATTAGGGGGATTATATCGGTGCTTTTTGAGGGCTATTGAGCCTGAAATATAGGTGCTATACAGAGGTATACAAAGGCCCCTCATTGCATATTCTGAATATCGACATTTATGTCTAATGTATGTCTGAGGGTCGTAGTAACTTTCCCCCAGGCACTGTATATATCGGAATCAGACTCATCAATCATTTGATACATGGTTGGCACTTACATGTTGGACCACCTCTAGATCGTACTGCTCTCGGTACCGAGACTAACTATCTTGGATATTTGGATAATTTCAAGGCCCCTCTGGGCCAGGAGCTACGTGCGTTTGTCGCTCACCGGATAATCCTCCCCATATACATCCTGGTACTAGAACAATTTATTACAAGGTCCACATCCTTTATAATAAGAAGGGTTCAATATACTCATGCCTTCGATGAAACAATAATAATGCTATGAAAAGCGACCAAAGGCAAGAACTGGCGATAGAGAGCCCAGGTTGACCTAGTCTTATTACAGGTCGCTATTTATTATTAGAACCAATACATCACACTAAGCTATATAATCCACATGCCATAAACCAGTAAAACCAAGTTGAGTAATTTGTATGTAAGATTGAATCAGAAACAAAAACTCTCAATCAGATATTCCTAATGTTGGAGGCAGGACTCTTGATGAACAAGAAGTAAAGCCCAATAAAGGTTCCCGAGTTCCGCTAAGGTTATCTAAAAGCACCCCGAGAGTACCCCTCAAGGCTGAATCAATTTAATTACCTTGTCTGGAGCTCTTTCCTCTTGTCAATTTCTGCTTCTAGAAGTTCCTTAGTCCCTAGTACCTGCTGTAAAGTGCCGGTGCAAAATTATCTAGCTTACCGTATATATGCTCCCTACTTTGTTGCATTTTCTCCCATTCATCAGGGGTTGGTCGTCAATCAATAATCTCAGTTCGAAAGGTCGCTTTTCCAAGGAGCGTTTTTGATTTGTATACTCCGCAAGCTGAGTTCTCAAGTTGCAGTGTTCTAAGCTCAGGTTGCCGATTATTCATTGCGAAGTGGCAGTCTCAATCCTGAGACTCCCATCCCCCCTACCGGTATTTAAGCTGCCGATCTCTTTATTCAAATTTTGATGTGATAATGAATTTTCAGGCTTCATTCCCTGCTTCTAACACTGGTAGAGTCCGGACTATCCTAGTGTGTTTATTTCGCTGATTTCAACCCGGTGATGGAGGAACTCGAGGTACTCGAGGGTTGGGATAAGATTTGACAACCTTCTGAATAAGTATGACTAGATCTATACATGGGAAGCTGCGCAAGGTCACGCGTTGACTGACAGGGTCTCTGTTTCAGCAGGTGATACGGGGTGGGGCTTCCGGTTTAGGTCTCGATTGGGTATTCACTATGCTTTTGAATTCCTCCACACTGTGTTGCCCGTGATCGCCTAGGTGCAATCCATACATGCTTGTTTATCCTCTGATGGTGCTGGCGAGGTAGGATGTTTTTTTTTGATCTTCAGGCCCTAATTCAGCTTCTACCAGGACCTTTTGAGCTGGTTGGTTCAACTTTATTTAGCAGTTCGGATCTTTGTTGGTGTTACTGTACCTATAAGGTTTTCTATGGTGATTCTGTGCGGGATCAGCCTCGTGCACCGAGTTGGAAACTCGAGAGATAGTGCGTTTGAGTTTCTTGATTGGACAATCAGCTCTTTTTTCTCCACATGGTCCTGGTCTGGGCCTCTCCTGCCAATAGAGCTTCGATTATAGAACAGTTAACACATACCCAGGCCTAGTAGATTGCGAGTAAGGGTAATTGTAGCTTACTCTTGAAGCTCCTAGGCAATGCGTAATTCTGTAACGGTGGGTCTATGGGCTAGGACTGTGGGCAGCTCCAGGGAGCGCTCGTGGTCTATGACTAGATGAACATTGTATTCAGACTAGTTAGATAACGTTGTGTGAAGAAAGAAGGGGGTAAGGGAGATGGTGGGGTCTTTTATAGACATATGTCCTCCAAGTGAGCCCGTCTTCTATGATTCCCCGATAACCCCGATTGTTCGATCCCGTGCAGGCCGCCCATTCCGTCCCATGCGCCCTATGCGTCCCATCCGATACTATGCAGCTCCGTAGGCCCTTATTGTATAGCCGCCGTGACATTCAGATGCGGTCGGAGAGCCTCCCCTACGGGGCGGGGCTCTCAGGGTAATTTTGGTCAGCTTCAGTCTACTGTTTCACTCACGGGGCTGGTACCGCAGCAGACTCTTCTTGCACATTCTTATTCTCTTTCTTAGACCTGCTCTACGACCCGCCGGGACCGCCTCAGTCATTTTTTTTTTTTTTTTGGTAAATCAGTACTCGTATTTTAACTATCTGGCTCATGACGAGGCAGCGCATCCCCCAGGACAGATCTGGATGATTATCCAACCCCCGGGCCGCTCCCTGCCTCTATGGCTGGAAGAAAAAAGAACACATAAAACAAAGCTGTGGAGGTGTGAAATATTCATCCCCCCAAGAGAACATGACCCACATTTTTTTTAATTAAAAAAAACCAATTACTCGGATCCACATCCAAAGGGTAGAGCCACCCGGAAGCAAGGGTGGATTCAAGGGTTAGCAAGTTAATCTGCCGCCCCGCGCAAAAGTAAATACCCCCCCCCCCAAAAAAAAGGGGGGGTGGAAGGTAGACGGAAAAATATCTGTGTGGATCGGGTCGAAAGGAAAATACAGTCTCTGGATTATAATAAACATGACACAAATGCAGGTAGAAAGTCCATATCAAAATCACCAACACAGGTAGAAAATTCACACAGGTAAAATATCAGGTAAACGATTCCCTTAAACCACAACGCCACCACCCACAAGTCTTTGGGGTAGCTGTACTGGTGATTGGCCTGGGTGGGGGCGCTACGATACCTCTGCCTTCTTTCTGGATTACCGAGATCCGCCCTCTGCAATTGTAATGTCGCTCTTTAGATAGGGGTCAATGGAGATGACATGTACCTATGCGTTTTGTTTAGTATGGTGATGAGCTAGTACTGTTGGAATAGCATAATCATGCAGCCGGTGATGGAGAATTGGACCGGTAGCAAGGGTGAATGGATCGGAGGAATATCATGGAAAACAAAGGATAGAATTGATCGGTCGTTGCTGGAATACCAGTATCGAGGGATGCTATTTTCTCCTATATATGTCGGGAAATACCCCCTTAGTTAGACTATCAATATCATCATCAAATATATCATCTCTCAGCTAACGGGCTTGACTTTATAGTGAAGGACGCTTATTTCTAACAAGTACCTTCAAAAGGGTTTGGTCCAAGCTCGGGCTGAAGGTGGAAGTACGCTCTGGCGGCGTGGTGCACCCTGGGAACCTGCTCCGCACTGTTCCCCTTATTGCTCTCTCCGTTGCTCCTGATTTGGTTTCATTATGGGTGAAGAGCTTGAGGGTGGTAGACATGCTCCTAAATTAGGTCTTGACTGCACAATCGGATGATTTCTCAGCACATAAGAATGGTACAGTATAGGGCAGAGCTCCGTCAGCTGCCTTGCATTCCTGGTAAAGGCTTCGGGCGTGGTGATACTTAGTCTGCGTCCGTAGAGGCAGCGGGCGTTGGTGGCAGCTCTTTTCCGGTGAGCTGAATAGACCCGCGAGAAGCTGAGAGGAGGACCAGAGTGTTTGTAACTTCAGGGGGATGGTTATGAGTAGCAGGCGAACGAAATACCTTAGGAACCTTGAACGGTACCAAGACTACCTTGAAGTAGTGGAGGACGCTCATCTTTTGCTTAGGAAGGTCAAGCAGGTGATCGTAGAGAGAGAAGAGTGGTAAGGGAGAGAGTACAATTGCAACCTAGCGGCTAGCAACCTAGAGGGTTCGATAAGTTGCTTGGCTTTGGTTGGGGCATTTAAATTTTCCTAAGCACTACAGCATACCTCGTACTCCTCTCGCTCCTACACCTATCTGCAGCGCAGTTGAGGGAGTTGGTTATCGGTAGTCAGATTGCGCAAACCCTCGTAGAGGGGCGCACGGCTAGGTAAGGTCGGCAGTGACCATGGACCAGTCTCGCGTGCCCGCCAGGCATAGCTCTAGGTGCAGGTTCGCTTGCGGGCATAGGGAGTTCGCGGATTGAGGCTAAGAGATCGCGCTGGAGGTTAGCGGCTACGTTAATGAATTCCCTTCGCCCATTCCTAAAACATCAACCATTCTGTATATAGACCGCCAGATTAACTTGTCAACCCTTGAATCCACCCCGGCTTTCAGGTGGCTCGCCATACGTAAAGAGTACTGAGTTGTTTCTGAATTAAATAAAAATAAAAATAAAAATAAAATAGGTGCAGGTTCAGGGTAACTATCAGCCAAGTATATATTTAGGCACAATTTCAAAGTAAACACACTTGGAGTTGGATATATATATGGCCCTACGACCAATACAAGCGGAATTACCAATATGTATACTGACCCGAGGGTAAGGCATGCCTAGGCCCGGAGAAGGGACTCACGGAGGCTTTAAGGGTGTGGTTTGCCGGATTGGATATATCTATCCCATAACCTGTGACGCTGTAGTAAATACCGATCTATGGCTCTCTGAACGAACTTCACCAGTACAAGCCTGATATGTGTGTTTTTGTAACCTTCCTGAAGTGCTTCAAAGCTTAAAAGTTGAGACACGGTCACTGAGGATAATACTGCAGCTCCCATATAATTTTCAATTGACTAATATGTTCTGTGGCAATTAAATGAACTATACCAAAGCTGGTATCGCTCCTGAATCTATTGCGCGTAACATTCTCCGACGAGTGATGGGATAAGGAACTCACGTTACTCATGGATTTTTACGGGAATTAGTAAATCCATATACACTTGAGCACTAAAGCTTTGCACGCATCTACTTGTAGTCTGGCTCTACTCTAGGAGCCGGATGATAGTCTAATTAATATACCTGCAGTATTATCGTCAGTGACTGTGTCTTCAACTTTTGAGCTTTGGAGGACTTCAAGGTCAAAAAATGCATATCAGGCTTGTACTTGGTAAAGTTCGTTCAGGGAACCATACCAGATCGGTATTCACTCCTGCAAACTAACAGCGTCACATTCTCCGACGGTTATCCCGGCAAGCCACATCTTTGAAGCCTACGCCTTACCTCACAGATCCAAATTTCCACTCTAGTAGTTTGGCTTCTTGGCTGTATCAGTGGCGGGGACTAACTCGCATTCCCCAAACGACTGTAGTTAATCTAAGAGCCACACGCTCTATGAACCGACTGAGCCGTCAGCAATGGGAGGCGCTTTGGTAAACAGTAGCAAATTTTCCTGAGGCTTAAATGAACTTGGAATTGATCAAGATTGTCCCCACGCCGCGTCAATCATGGGTAGCGGTGTAAAAAGTACTAGCATCGATATATTTATCTATATATCCCTACCTGTGTTATTGCGCTCATCTTCATCCTTATGTACTCTTTGGTTAACCTGCGAGATACTTGATATATGTTTCGGGGCTTCACTACTTTAATTTTTGTAGACACGGGACCACATAAACATCACGTCTGGTTAATAAACATCAAGCAACTAACAATTTACTATACATTCCTCCCAACATATATGCTTTAATACAGGATGCAGGCTGGATGTATGCATATGCAATACCTAATGCCGACCTATATTATGTCACTTCAGCTCGAGGAACTAAGTTTCCGGGGACTCACTGGTCTGAGCACCCGTGGGCCCTACAAATAATCTGGTTGAAGCCTCAATACCAAGTGGATGATAGTGGATAATAGTGAGTGGATAATAGTGAGTGGATAATAGTGAGTGGATAACAGTGAGTGGGTGATAGTGGATAATAGTGAGTGGATAATAGTGAGTGGATAACAGTGAGTGGGTGATACCTAGTGAGTGGATGATATAGTAACTACCGTATCACAGCTTATGTAGTATGTACAGTGCCTGGGGGGGATTTACTACGCACCCCTTTTTTATGCAGCGATCGGCTCCCAGTGAAACATGAGTGATATGCATGTACCACAATGGGTTGAGCCCTAACCCAGATAATATATACACCGCCAGACAATATTTATATACAAAATTTATCAATATTTGGTATACCATCCCTCAGCTTTAATAACTGCAGCAACCCGTCGAGGCATAGA
>Ga0307511_10002479_pt1 | contig 19304 bp, 11 predicted proteins | sample 13_EM_MG_FD_200266 | JGI IMG/M metagenome (GOLD analysis project Ga0307511, IMG submission 200266) | Populus trichocarpa ectomycorrhiza microbial communities from riparian zone in the Pacific Northwest, United States - 13_EM | ecosystem: Host-associated > Plants > Roots > Unclassified | place... | reverse complement strand
CGGATTGTCTCTTTAGTGGCAATAAAAGGTGGCATATAATGGGTATGGTAATAGGGAAATTTCCGTCACTCTACGATCTCTTTCAAGGTTAAGGGTTGTACATACTTTGTGACAAACGTGTTGAGGAGGATGGTATTGGAAATGAGCCTTGCTCTTTGCTCCGCTATACCCTCCTGGCCCCATTTAGCTCGGTCTATGGCTCTCGATCTCGAGCCCTGGGGTGATCCCAAACTCTTGTATTTGATGAGCAGTTTGTCCAAATCCTCCAGCACATTTGTACATCCCTGTAATATTTCCCGTAATCCCTCTCGCTCCTCCAAAGCCAGCTTTGGGTCCTGAAATATGGCTTTAAGGTTGTCGCTGTTGACGATGATGTGCAGTGATTTTATCTCGCCGGAGATGTTTCTGAAATCGTTGGGTGCGTCTTTGTAGCTATTGTATACATCCCACGCAAGCTTGGAGATGGCTAGAATATCGCCGACTCCGCATCCGAAGCTCATTTCAAGCTAGGTAGTGGTGGTGTATCTGCTGCGTGCAGCGGTGTATCTGAAATCAATAATCAGCGACATTCTTCAAGTAATGATTTGATTCACATCCTAACCAGACTATCGCGTCCTGCCCAGACCGATCTATTTCGTCTTATGAATATTATAATCAGTCTATATCCTTAGATCTGCTAATATTTTCCTCGTGTGGTTGTTATCTTGCAATTTGGGAATTGGGAGCGGGGGAAACAATTACTCCGCCTTCCTGTTGCTATCGGCGCAGCCTCGCTCGCTTCGTATCTGAAGTCGCACAAACGGGGGAAAGTATAACCAGACTATTATTTTGTGATACTGTCTAGCCGTTGCTATCGATACCGCATAATCTAAGAATGATGACCCCCATACAAATCCATGGCACGAGGTCACAAAATCAGTTGGTAGGGGAGACTGGTGGGTTAGGTCCTCAATCGTGGCCTATTCATAGTCTGATTGCACATATACGGCTTTGCTTTTGGCAAGGCGTGTACCTGGGCACAGCCGACTATCCTGTCGACCGCCTAGGGATGGGGTCGTTGAAGTTCGCTCGCTTAGGTACTTAGGGCGGTAAGTGACCGAACATTGGCGGACATATACAACCTGTCGGCCCTCCAACTATCATCTCAGCCCAGCCAGGTATGTAGTCTGGTTGACAGCAAGCACATTGTAGAGGCCAGGTAGGATGCTAGGTATGCTGTTCAGCGCCACAAATATATGTAGTTAAATTGCCGTGTCTCGAGTTCGGCCACTTACTGCCGTAACAGTTCGCTCTCTTACATAACGACTAGGGTGCCGGTATGAAGTATGTATGAACGAGGCAAACCAGACTAATGAACGAGGTGTTTTAGCACAAGACTCAAACAGGCTGCACTTAACTAAGCTCTATGTTAAAATGTAAAATTCCTACGTTATCTCTAGCTGAGCCTGCCTGCTATCGCTCCACGCTAGTAGCTTCTGTAATAACGAGTCCATGTCGGTGAATATGGCGATATATCCACTAGATACTACATAATTACCCTGAAAACTTTTTTTAAACTGTGGGAATCACTTGGTCGCATGGTTGTGGCTAGCTAAGGTGGCTAGCTAAAAAAGGGTGCTGCTTGTCAAACTGATGGAACCCGAGATCACAATATCCCCGATAAATAGTCTGATTGTATTATTTATTTATATAAAACGGTAGAATAGTCTGATTGTATTATTTATTTATATAAAACGGTAGTTATGTACATTCGTATCCCTTTCCGCTTTGTTTTCCTCCACTACTAAAGGTGCCAACCAGACTACTACTAAAGCTATCCGGGACTACCTAGTTTCAGGTAAGGACTTCACTGACTAGACTAGTGCTTAGCAGGAGAATCTCTGGTGGATCTATGTCCAGTATCTCATTTAACTCATTACAACTTGGGCTTACCGGTACATGAAGTCTGGCTTGGTACATGTATGCTGTTGCTATTACAGATGGAAAGTGAATTTTGCGTGACCAATGAAAATGATGATCCTAGTAGTATTTATGCATGATCTGTCCAAGTTTTAGCGGCCGAGACCAAGGTCCATGGGCCTGAGACGGCGAGAGCGTGTTATCCCATCTGAACTATGTGCAAGAGATGGATAAAAGGAGAAATGAATTTTTAACGTTCAGTTTGAGCTCCCAGTAGCTTCGCTATCCGACTCCATTTTTCCTCATTTTCATTACTCTCACAATTCGTCATGCCTTTGGAAAAAGAAAAAAAAAAACAACAAAAAGCGAAAAGGGCGAGAGGGTAACAAACAACTAGAAATAGGAGAGAAAGGCAGACAAAATAGATAAAACCATGGTACTTGTCTAGATAATGCTCGAGACTCCCCATTCCATCCATCTCATGACTATGGGCATTGAAAAACTATGAGTACATAACCAATGATAACCCAGCCCAAAAGCCAATGCAGCCTACACCAGTCGGTCCTTCTAATATATATATCATAACTCATAATGTTTTTTTTTTTCCCTCCCCACACATGCACAAGTATCTGAGGATCCAAAAGAAACGCAAAATAACAAATACAAAAGATACAAAGTTGGATAAGAACACCTCCCCATCACATAGGTCGAGTTGCGCTCACTAACCACTTATAACTCATCCCCTACCGCTTCATACTTATCCTTCACCTTCTCCGCGGCCCTATTCGCCGCCTCCCCAACCTCCTCCACTGCCTCCTTCACTCCCTCCACGATCTCTTCCAGTTTCTCCTCCCCAGCCTTCCTACCCTCCTCATAAATCTCACTCAACCTCGCGCTCGCACTCTCCACCGTACTCTGTAGCCTCGCCCCAGCGCTCTCCACAATACTCACATAATACTTTTCCTCCTCCCTCCCATACAGCGCCTCACTCACAGCAGCCTTCGCTGCCACATAGTTCTGCTCAATAATATTCGTCGCAGCTTCTACCTCCTCTTGTATAATACTTGTAGCAGCATCGACGCTCTCGGGAATGAAACTTGTAGCTTTCCCAAATGGGCTTTTGGGGGTGCCATATACCGCAATACTAATCTCCGCTGATGCAGATTTTGACACTTCGGATATCATGCTGGCCGCGTCAGAGGCCTTGCTTGCCACGGAATCATACGCCTCGCCGACAGCACTGGTTGCCTTCTCGAAGGTACCCTTCTCCCGGCCGTAAATCTTCTCGCTAGCGGCCTCTACGATCTCTTGGAGTCTGAAATTTGCAGCATTGAGAATATTTTCAACAGCTGGTGGTGGGGTCATCATGCAAGCAGCATTGCTAGAGGCAGCTTCAGAAATTTCTTTAACCACACTCGTGGCGATTTTAGCTTTTCCCTTAAACCCATTTGCCCCAGCATCAACTTTCTCCTCCGCATAAGCCTTTACAGACTCCACTGCCTCGCCAGCTAGGGAGACAATAGACTCGGAAAGAGGTTGAGGAGTACCATAGATCTTCTCTGAAGTAACCTTCTCTGCCGAATTCACTTTATCTGCAATGTCATGGACTTTCTCAGAAATGACTGACGCAATGCTTTCAGTTGCCGGAGTTGGAGTGCCATAGATGACGCTGGATGCTGCCGCAACTGCTGCACTATATTTGTCGGTCGCAATGCCCATGTATCCTGGCTCTGGTGTTCCATACAGAGCGCTCGAGGCCGCGGTCCAGGCTGACTTGTACAAGTCGCTTGCAACAGCGGTAATACTTTCACCAACTGGTTGCTCGGTCTTCGTGCCATATATTGCTTCTGATACTGCTTTGGAAGCATGATCCACGGCATCTTTGGCGTTGCCCTTGAGCTCTTCCACGGCACCCTTGAGCTTCTCGGCCAGGGTGTCCCTCCACGCCTCCTCATCACCCGCCATAACACGCTGATCTCCGAGTACCCTTTGAGCTTCTGCCATGACAATTCCAGGAAGTTTCTTAGTGGCGGGGGTTTCTTCAGGAGCGGCCTTATTAGCCTCCTCCTTTGCTCCCTTAAATCCCGGGTTGAGATATTTATCCGAAAAGTCCTCGGAGCAGTCATTCAACTCGATTTTCTTCTTTGCAATTCGCTTTATCCTCGCCAATTCACCCGCAACCTCCTTTGCTCTGGCATTCGCCCCGCTCTCCCACGCATCACCCTCCGCCCAGTTAGTAATTTCATTCAATCGCTTATTTTTCTCAGCAGCTTGAATAATCTTTGTCTTGATGCCTGAGAATTCCTTCTTCAAGTCCTGATACCTAGCCCAGTTCTTATAAGCCACCCCGTCCACTTCCCAGGCCCATTTCATCCCAAGCTCTTGAATACCACTGTCAATTAGCGAATCGAGCTTCTCAATTCGAGTATCAGCTTCTGCAGCCACTTCATCGAATATAGTGGCCAAGAACCTTTGGGACTCCCATCGCATATCCTGAACAGTGTCCTTAATCAGCTTCCCAACACTAGAGGTTGCCTCGAAAAGCTTGTCAAAGGTCTCGAGTCTCTTGCTTCCCGCTTCTTCCTCTGTGTTACCTGGCTTATAGTATTTGGCAAGGTTCATAATAGTAGCCTTCAAACCACGCATCTCATTAGAGATCGTCTTGTCGAGCCTTTTCATTTGCTCCTCGACAATTGGCTTCTGTTCCTTCATTGCTACAGCAACAATCTGGTCGACCTTTGCGTTAAGGCTTTCAATGGCTTCATTGGCATGCTTCCCAAATTTATCTGTGTAGAAAGCGAGATCCTCTTCAATCTGCTTACGGGCAGCCTCCCTAGCAGCTTTCCTTTCCGGTGTCTCCTCTTGAGCGGGGGTATGATCAGAGCCAGAGGAAGGAATGGAGGATGAGTTCCTGTGATCCATAATTAGCTATATTCCCCCCAAATAAAATAAAATACAAGACCAACGAATGACCTACTCATTCCCGCTGTTTACTCTGTCTTTAATCCTGCCAACCTGGACTTCCACGTAATCCTTCCAGAGATCACTGACACCATACCAGACGTTCTTCTCAAGCCATTTCCCACTCACTCGAGCTCCTTCCTTGACATAGGGCCCCAAAACCACAATGGTAACATACCGCCCATTCTCGTATGCCCTGTCAAGGTATGGGGATGCTTTCTTGTAGGTAGGAACAAGGTAGCTATTGTAGATCTCCCCAGATTGATGTTCTAGTTTTTTCCAGTATGGCGAGGAAGCTGCTTGCTGGTAGACGTTATATACCTCAGATGTATATGGAGCTAAGTGCTGGAGGTATATGTGATTTAGTTCCGAGTAAGCCTGGCCAACACTTGGATGAAGTTTCTCCTGGTATTCCTTCTCAACAAAAACCTGTGCCTTCTGGATTGTTGGATGGGCATATTTTTCATAGTTGGCTGATGCAGTCTCGAGGGCCGGGTAAAAGTAGATTTCGTTATAATGCAAGATGTGTGGGGCAACCTTGTCAACGTAGGGTGAGACATAGCCCTCGTAATATGGGTTGGCAGCATCCCGGGCTTTGCTGTACACATGGCAGATAGTAGGTGAGGATAAATCTGGATTCGTAGGACACTGGAATAGTACAGTGTAAAGGGTGAACCATAATAGGAGTCTATCTCAAGTATCAACAAAGTGCGCTTGTAAGAATATTCAAAGCCAGCATGCAACTCACCGCCAAACAGTACTCAAGGAGAACCAGCTCTTGGGTGACTGGGGCATCGACGATGGTTCCTGTTCTTGCTTTAAATGACCTTTTTTTTCCATATTTCCCCCCCCATTATTTGCCGCGCTTGCTGTAGGCGGGACTATCAGCGTAGACTCGGTTGGCTTCCCGGCTTTCTTCTTCCGAGCACTCTTAGAACTCGAAGGCATATCAGCGGCGGGTGGGTGGAGAGCTTCAGATTGACGAAGCTCAACGGCAGGAGTAGAAGGCTGGGTAGTTTGTTTCGACGAAATCCCCTTCAATTGCGCCTCGGATGTTTTAGATGATAGCTTGTCAGGAGGGCGTTCAGAAGCCTTGGGACCAGATTGCGAGAACAAAAGTGTATGCAGCATGGCCGCTAAGTATTTTTCCCATGCAAACCACACACGTGAGGAGGGTAGTCAATAGTATGATAGATAAGTACGAGGCAATATACCCATATCAATTATCAATATATTTACGAAATAATTTGCAAAGGCGAAACCTGAATCCTTTAATGGTTCATTAAGATCGGCCAAACCTGAAGCCATTTCCCTGTATTCAAGTTGACTGACGATGACGCTGGGCGAGCAATGTTACCTTGATTTGTGCGCATGTGACAAAGCCAAGTGCAATCCGACATTATCAACTTGATATAGGTGGACCTTGTATTAAGTACGGTGCCTTCCTTCTGTTACTGTGAGGCTACTTATGCTGGTCCTCGAGTAACATATATTGGTCCGGCTGGCATGAGCGCAATATAGATCACGTGCCGATTCAAGAATTAACCAAGTTGGAGGTGATGTAATATAAAAGCCAGTTCCAGGTTTAGTGTTTCAACGGACTTGCCTAGAGTAACATGCACCATCTTGATTCGAACACAAGGGCATTAAGTACACATTAACTGTATGCGACATTCTCGATGTTCTGGCGCTGGGCCACGATTCGGAAAACAAGTTGCTAGAGTGGGCTTCGAGGCCTTTAAGAAGGTATGACTCGGCAACCCAGCACTTGGGTCAGATGACGGCGGACCCGGACTAACACGAACCCCGTCACGCGACTTTGCGGAGAACCGCGACTCCCGACACCTGGGACTCGGGAGCGTACGTGCGTTGCACCGTAGCGGCAGAAGCCATGTCCAAGCTTTGCTGTAAAGATTTAGACCTTCTGCTTGAACTCACTCCTCTAGAGTATGCGGGACAGATGACGAGTAGAAATCGGAGGGTATTTGGACGGAAAGAGGTATATGTGGCCCGCTGCCTGCCCTTGGATTGTATCAGTAGGACGTTACTTTAACAACAACACCGATGATTGCAATGTCAGAGGAGAGGGAAGTTAAGTACTTTGTGGTTTTTGATGCTGTATTGATTTGTGGACACAAAATATCAAAGGTAAAAAGGACAGTAACAGAAACCAAGACCCCCACGGCTGCTGGGGCTTTAGCTACATCAACAAAGTACCGGCAGCGCTTCCGCTACCGTATCCTATCGGCTTTGACATGCCAGTCAGGGTCTTGGCTGATGGCCAACGGCGAATTGAAGCCCAACTTTATCCCCAAGATTCTGCATCAATCACTCTTTCACCGCCCGCGGAAGGGACACAGACATCAGCATCATTGGTGATATCTCCATCCAGGTACAGCTTTGCTTAACGAACCAGGTCCCCAGCAATCTCTCCACCCAAACTCACAGCAGCTACAGACAACGTAGCTACCCACTAATGACTTCGATGCTCCTGGTTTGAACACGCAACGCACAAGGCTTCCTATTCCCCGACACTTGGTTGCCAGAAGAGCAAAAACAGGAGCTTGCCAGGCTTCCAGTCATTTTTATACCACTGTTCTGTCTCCTTTCTCACCCACTTTCACTAAATTCTGTCGATATCTTTACAATGTCGAACCCCTCTTTCAGCTTGCCGCTGGTGGACATTATGAACGACCCCGCCTATGCCCCTCGGAAGTCCTCTATGGATGGAGCAAATGAACCAGACCATTGCCGTATATGCCGGTCAGAGGCGACAAACGAGGAGCAGCTTTTCCATCCTTGCAAATGTAGCGGCAGTATCAAGTTTGTGCATCAAGATTGGTGAGGCCCTCTGGACTTCGATAGTGTACCCCGCGAACGCTAGGCTAACTTCAATAGTTTGATGGAATGGCTACAGCACTCGCAAAAGAAGTACTGTGAGCTATGTAAAACGCCCTTTCAATTCACAAAGCGTAGGCACCTTCGCATTTCCCTCTTCCAATAACTCCACTGACCCTCGATTGAATAGTCTATGATCCGAAAATGCCGAAAAACCTACCGCCGCTCCTGTTCCTCTCGAGGGCTTCAAAACATATCGCCAAAACGATAATGCTCTGGCTACGATTCGTGCTCGTTTGTTTCGTCTGGCTTGGGATATTACCGTGGGTGGTACGATGGATGTGGAGATTCTGGTTCTGGCTAGGGGATGGGGGTTGGGCCTGGTGGAGGAGGCGGCCCTACTTTGTGGAGAGTCGTCCACTACCGGAGAATGCCACGTTTGCAGAGGATATCAACAGTGACCTGATTGGCAATCAAACGATAGATTCACTGGAAGGCGGTGGTTTGAGTGATTTGGGCAATGGGGGTCTCTTTGTGAACATAACACGGAGCGAGACTTTGAAGTATGGATCAGCCCCCCTCCCTCCGGAATAAAATATATTTCAAAATTCTAGAGCTAACATACAACCCTTTTTCCAGCAAAATGTTTCTTGATACCCTCGAAGGACAAATACTCACTGCTTTGATTGTAGTTACATTTGTTATGATCTTTCTGATTCGAGAATGGGTAGTCCAGCAACAACCGGACATCGCACTTGGTGGAGATGCTGGAGGTATTGGCAACTTGGCAGATCTCGACCAAGTTCCTGGAGAACCAGCAGTTGATGCAGCCGAAGGGGACCAGGGGGAAGATCAAGAGGACGACGGGCTTCCAGATGAACAGATGTTGGATTCTGCCTTTGGCAGAGTGCACCCTTTGTACCCAGAGTCCGAGACAGAGCCTTCGGATGAAGAACAACCTGTGGTTCAGCAGCAGGTGGCCCCACTTGCAAGGCCTATTGCTCCCTTAAGGAGGAGAAGAGCTTTCCCACCTGTGGAGGAAAATCATCCGCCTGCTCGAGGTGTAGGTACTGGATCCGTATTTGGCGGTCAGGGTATGGTATTAGGAGGAGGATCGTCAACGGCCCCTTCCACCTTTCAGCTTGACTCGGACAATCCCCGCAGACCTCAGGCCAATCGTGAGGTGATGGCTCAAGCTGCTGAGCTTCGAAGGCAGATTGAAGAACGCTTTGGTCCGGATTATCTAGAGAAGTTTGCTGCTTCATCGGCGACAATACCACAGATAAGGGCATCTTCTACAAGGAATAACATAATCGACAATGATTCTGACTGGGAGGACGAGGAGGAGGAGGGAGCTGACAACAAACATGGCACTCACCATCGCCATGGTAAGAGAATCACACCCCTTGATACTCCTAACCCAGGGCCATTTCAAAGCCGCTCCACTGCCTCGGCGTCATCCGAAGGGAATATATTTGAGCTCGAGAATAAACCAAACCCGAACTCCCCAACATGGGCTAGCAAACCAGAACAGAAGCCACCGACAATTGTGTTTGGGGCAAGCCAAGGAACAAATCTATTTGGGGATTGGAAGACTCCTCAGTCAGCCGCTGGAAAACCTTTTCAATTCAACGGTACCAAGAGCACTGTAATAGAAAGTCGGATTTTTGCTCAAAGCTCTGGCTGGCAGGATAGTGGGGAGTTGGGTGTTCAAACACCACCAATGATAGACACAGCGGATAAAGGGAAGGGGAAAGCAAGCGTTCCACCGGCAGAGGAAAATAGAGGTGTAACCATTGGAGAATCAAATGCCTTCGGTATCGACGCATTCACAAACATTAATAATGGACATAAACAGACGGCACTAGAAACCCAGCCTGGACAACCCCGGAACGCCTTACATGAAACTACAGAACCTGTGGGATATGGATGGCGTGAACCACCTTACCCTTATGAAGGCTCTGAACAAGATGAGCACTATCAGGGTGAATATTTGTCAGATGGATATGACTCGAGTGACCCTCTATTACCCCAAGAAGCTGCGCCAGATGCTGAACCGGTAGCCCCGAATGAGAACGTTCGAGTTCCGGCAGAACCTGGTGCTCCAGCTCGGGCTCCAGTAAGACTTGCTGGCGCTCGAGGAGTTGGATGGCTCGATTGGTTTCTGGGTGATATTCCCCAAGTTGATAGGAATGCTGGCAACAACCGCAATGAGGACGCAGCAGCTCTACCACCCGACGAGGCAGGAGATGCAGCTATGGAAGAGGATCCTCTTCATGCTGAATGGAATGGTGCTATCAATCCGCCACAACCTGAGGGTGCCCAAAACAATCTGGAAAATCGCGTGAACGGTGCGGCTGCACCGGTGGATATAGATGAGGGCGATGACTTCGACGGCATCATGGAACTAATTGGAATGAGAGGTCCAATCTTTGGGCTACTACAGAATGCGGTCATTAGCCTTGTGCTCATCACCGCCGCAGTCATGCTTGGAGTAGCCGTCCCATATATTTGGGGTAGGATCTTATTGACCGTGCTAGCACACCCACTTCTCTTCACTGTCGTTATACCATGGAGCCTAGCAGTTTTCTGTGCTAATTTGATGATCGACACCGCCATTGGGGTCGCATGTTATACGCTATTTGTGGCAGATACCGGGCTCCGATCTATCTTGAGTATGGGGTGGTGGTCAAAGGTTGTGGACTTCGGCCGCAGCGAAGCACTCGGTAGTCTCATGCACACATATGCTACTGACGCCTGGAAAAGGGTTGTGCACAAGCTCACTACCTTAGCACTAGTTCTTGCTTCTGATAGGACATCAATGGAAGGGGTATCCATCATCGCTACACACCCTGGGACGTCGCACGCCTGGTTGGCTAGCAGGCAGCCCTGGGCAAGAGCCACACTTGCTATGTCCTGGTTCACAGAAAAGCTTGCTGCATCTGCCAATTTGACATCCAGCACCTCCCATAACCTACAGATTGCAGCTCAAGAAAACAAAACGGCTTCGGAAGTTTTCTACACGGCATTTGAACATTTAGTGGAAATATGGAAAGAACCCTCTATCAAGCAGCGCAATGCTACATTTATAATTCCTGCCGTCTCTGAAGCTGAAGAAGCTCTAGTCGAATTTTCTAATAGTTCCTCTTGGACGGCAGCGGACCGGGTTGTAGCAGTGATTGCTGGCTATGTATTGTTCACCATCGTTGGGGCATGGTATTTGGCAAAGCATAAGTCTCAACCTGGTAGCTATCGAAGGCATCTGGAGAAAACGTCAATAGAGTTGCTCCAACAAGCGGGTGGTGTCATGAAAGTCATTCTCATTATAGGCATAGAGATGTTTGTCTTTCCACTCTATTGCGGCTTGCTCTTAGGTACGATATAGCCCTCGCTCTTTAGACTATACTGTTTTATGCTAATGTCACCATTAGACGTTGCACTTTTGCCGCTCTTCGAAAACGCCACAATACTATCAAGGGTCCAATTCACCATTGATCATGTGTTCACATCCACCTTTGTGCATTGGTTTGTTGGTACTTGCTATATGTTCCATTTCGCCCTCTTTGTGTCAATGTGTCGGAAGATCATGAGAGCCGGGGTTCTATGTGGGTTACTTAGCTTCAACGTTTCTCATACAGGACTTAACTGACTGTTTTAGATTTCATCCGTGATCCTGATGATCCCACTTTACATCCCGTCAAGGATGTCCTGGAACGCCCTGTTATGTTACAGCTGCGCAAGATTGCGTTTAGTGCCCTGATTTATGGTTTCCTGGTGTTGGTTTGCCTGGGGGGAGTCGTATGGTTCCTATTTCACCAGTTCGAGGGCGTTTTGCCAATCCATTGGTCTTCGAATGAACCAGTCCTGGAATTCCCTGTGGATCTTCTATTCTACAACTTCTTCATGCCTGTAGCTGTTCAATTCTTTAAACCATCTGAGGGATTGCAGAAGATGTATTCTTGGTGGTTCAAGAAGTGCGCGAGGGCTCTTCGTTTGACATCCTTCATGTTTGGGGATCGGCATGAAGACGAGGAGGGGCACACTGTGAGAAAGACGTGGCTCGCTACCTTACTCTTCAAAGGCAGTGATGCAACCAAGCCAGTGATTGACCCAGCAGGAAAAGCCGCAGCAGATGTAGGAGAGCAGGATACTTACTTCCTTCGGGACGGCAGATTTGTTAGAGCACCGGCTTCGGATAGTGTTCGGAGGCCTAAAGGTCAAGCTGTGTTCATTCCTGTCACCGAGGATAACAAACGGCAGGACGGGGAACCTGATCCTGAAGATGGAGAAACTGGACCTAACAGCACGAATTTCCGCCTCGTTTATATACCCCCACATTTCAGGGTGCGCATTTTCCTCGTTGTTTTCTCCATTTGGCTCTTTGCCGCGGTAACAGGCGTTGGAATTACAATCGGCCCTCTCTTGTTGGGAAGAACGCTGCTTAGGGCCTTGGTACCGAAAAACCTACGGATGAATGATGTCTATGCATTCTCAGTCGGTATCTACATTATTGGCGGCATAGTTTATGCTATTACGACATATCAGACAGTGGTAGATTGGTTCAATGGAGCCCGTATGTCTTGGAGGAACCCGAGTGAGGCTCAGCAAGCCATTCGAAGCAATATCATGAGGGTAAATCACTTTCCCCTACTGGCATCAGTGTGATCTTTGCTGACATTTGTGAATAGGCTGTCAAAATCTCCTACGTTTTTGTTGCCTTTGCTCTTGTACTCCCAACACTGCTGGCATTGATCATCGAATTCTACATCATCATTCCGATGCACACGTACTTTTCCCAGGGCGAGACCCATGTCATTCATTTCATCCAAGATTGGACGCTTGGTGTCTTATATGTGAAGATGATGGGAAGCATGATGCTACTGGATCCAGATAGCCCCTGGGCCAGGGCATTGAGGGGTGTAAGTACTACCAATTTCTGTTAACACACTCCGAACATAATGACTGATTATATTTGTAGGTTGTCGCAAGAGGGTACCTCGATCCTGATGTCAAGCTCGCAACGAGGTGCTTTATTCTACCTGCTACGCTCTTTATGTCAACGGCGCTTCTATTACCACTTGGCTTTGCCTATACTGTCACAAAAACATTCTGTACGTTTGCTCCAAGCCGCATCCGTTACTTTCATCGTTCGCTAATCCGCGTATGCAAATAGTACACGATGCATCTCCTAAGTTGATATCTCAAACCTACCGCTACTCATACCCAGCAGTATTCATACTCATCGTTTTCTTGGGTGTAGGGTACTTCTTCAAGATGTTAATGGACAGATGGAAGCAGAGCGTGAGGGATGAGGTTTACCTGATTGGAGAGAAGTTACATAACCACGGAGAAAGGAGGCCTCCCACTCAATGGCATTCAATTGGAGTTCAGACAGATGAGCATCGGTTAGAACCTGGACTTAGAAGGCGTGGGGTCGAGCGAGGATTGGAGGAAATTCAGGCTTAAGGTTTGATCTACTAGAGGGGCTGTACGACAGGGCCGACCTTTTACTTCCTTCGCTTTTGCTTTTACTCGGTTTCGAGACACATTATCATTGCTATTGGCGGGAATTTCTAGCATTTACTTTTACTTCTCATGGGGTTTCTGGAAACAACTAATATGTATAGAAAACGTTTAGCTGCTCTTGCCCTGCTATATTTTTATGTTCTCTTTCCGCTTCTTCACGGCTCCATGTCCTACAGTCTCGTCTGTTTTCCCTAGGCACTGCCGAAAGCCTGGGTTGAGTAGGGGCGAGAGGACAGGTATGTGTGCCTTAACTGTATGTTTATATGTGTTGGCTTGGCGTCTGCGTGGGAAAGTCTCGATTGACCGGGACGGATATCATGTCAAAATGTAATGAACCGTGATGACTGTTCTCACCCAATTCAGATTAGAATGTTAGCAATGCTTGGTCGATTGTGTCTAGGTGAAGAGGTTGTGTAGAGCAAAATGAACAAGTGAGACGATCGCTTCCAGCAGTGGATACAGGTGAACGATATAATGTTTTTTAAATTTGTTTACAGCAAGGGGGCGGATGTCAGTCACGAGAGGCAGTGCACCCACCGAGGTTAAGCCCCACCGTTTATCTTATCGCACAATTACGAGCATGTTTTATTAACAATGACATTTTTCCCTGATCTAGACCAACTCAGAGCTCGCCTACAAGTCGAGAATCAAATGACACCGCTTGAGCTTTGATAGGTTACATACCTCTTCCAACGGGGAAATTTAGGACATCAATACAACCACCCACACTGTGCTCGAGCCCTTCGGGCATACATATCATTGAGGCCTTCGGGGGCGCTCTAGATCAGGGGCGGATTCCGATAATCTTGTGGGATATTCCTCAAGCTACAGAGTACTCTATATGTGACTTGAGGGTGGATAAGTTTTTAATCCCCGAAACCAGCGGCAGCAGGAAATCTAAAAGGTGTTCCAGCAGAAGGTCAAAACCACACTCACAACTAGGAAGTTGAATCAAAGAAAGATTTTGTACTCCAGGCAAGGCTATTCTTGCGTGTTTCAGCTTTACGGTGAGCCGACGAGCTCCATGCTTCAATCTGCTTTTTGATAACAGTGCAATCTGCTTTTTGATAACAGTGGGTAGCCGGCATATGTGGGAATATCCGAAAGTTGCTGTTAGTTTTGATACGGCCAGCTTTGCTCGCATAGTGTTGCTTCCGGCTCATCCTTCTCATCGACGGTAGTGGTGGCTCGGTTCCTCCGCCTGACCACAGCCATGAAACATCCTCAGACGGCTGGGCGTGGAAACATGACGGTGTTCTCAGGCACTTGTCTTCCCTGCAGGCGTGCCCAAAATACCAAAATACCTACCACCACACAATTACTCCCCACACAGTTCTTCCTATCCTTCACCCCGGCCCCAGGAAGGCGAACCAATCAAAAGGCAATCTCAGGATATCCACCCCCCCCTCCCCCCTCGGCAAGTAGATTCTTGTAGACGAGGTTTAACTACCGATCTTCCTTGTCGTTACGTATGCGAATTACGACAAATTTCGGTTCCATCGAGGTGTTGTCAAAAAGAGATACCAGTATAGTAGAGCTCATATGAGGGATAATTGGGTGATAATATAAGCTTTTCTGAGATGAGAACAAGGCGAAGGTCGTGATATTTTGCGGCTGCATCTTGGATATCGGCAGTCGAGATTGCGGAAATATCTGGTGGGGGTGATCACATGTAATTTTGTTCATTTGTTTTTCAAGCGTGATATACATATGTAAGTCTGCACGAGATCAATATAAGTCTGGGTACGAGAACACAATAGGGGGGCATGTATCTATGTAAATGAGCGGGCCATTGCGCTGACATTCCCAGTTGCAATCTACTTTATCTCCAATCTCGCAATTTCCCCCCTACATCCCTCATAGGTGCCTAGATTGTCAAATTCTCATAGCTATCAATATTCATTGAATATAGCCCGGCCAAGGCGATTAATATCCTCCCAAACCCCTACACACGCATTTCGTCTATTTACTTACCGGTTACCAAGTTAATGTACCCGCATATACGTATACACCCCCGACTATTTACGGAGATTAACAAGAAGATCGATCACTATTCAACTAAGAGAATCGCAATATAGGGGACCGGAAATGGTATACCAGATGCAGGATCTACAGTACAGTGTGCAGATGCGAGGAGGAGGCGAGGGTTAGTTTAGAGGACAGTGGTGGGTGGGGCGTTATTCGGGACGCGCATGCGCAGGCCTAGGACTGGGTTCGTGAAAGAGCATGTTAATTGATTGTGATGAATGTGGGATTTTACCGGAATGAAGTGGCGGTTTTGAGTGAAGAAACAAGCGTTGTGGGAGTGAGAGGAAACATGCGTTAATTCTGTGGTGGTGGTAGGGCCATGGCACGTGGGAGAGAGGAGTGGGAGTAGTAATTTCCCAATGGGGTAACTAGGCAAAAGGGGATGTGAGAAGTTTGGTTCCATGTGGGATGTTTCACATAACCAGTTCGTTACCAAGACCTACAGTCCCATACCTAGCAACCATTTTATTTTGTCGTGATATTAAAACTTCCTTTGATGATCTCGGAGGTATTTCTTGCTATTAAGCAATAGCCACCCTAGCTCATATGCATTCTGAGGCCCTACAGCACTTGCGCAAGGAAATAATAACTGCACAAGACAGAAGTAACTCCGAAGATCTACTTATGGACCAGCTGACAATGAGCGTTCGTTTAAACGACCCCTGCGAATTGGGTCTGGTTCCTAGTAGGCAAGTCAGATAGCAACCCCCTAGTGATTATATCTTGGCGACTGTTCCCAACTGGGCAATATTTCTCCCAGCATGCAGATCAGATTCTATTTCCGTCAAGTACAAAGTTCCACCAATTGCAACACGGAACATGAACAGAGTATACTCTAGAAGTAGGTTAATGGGCAGAAACCCCAAAATAGGTTCCCTGCTCGGCCCGAGCACTACCTATAGCTGCTCTCCTAGCTTGCCCTCAATGTGTCATGCACGTTGACGTCAACGGTAACCGTACCTGTTCGCATATTTATTTGTACGTACGTATACCTGACAATTGGAGAATGCCGTTATGTGGTTCTACATGTTCAAGACGTTTTGTGTAATCTGCAATCCGTAATCTGTAATCCATAATCTTTTTTTATAGCTCTGGGGGTTCTCGCGGGGAGAAGGAAGAGGAGGAGGAGGTGTCAATGGTTTGGCGTTGTGACATGTAACATGTGATAATGTATACGTCTATATATATGACTACATAGCCTCGTACCGCAAATTCGCAGGTAGTGCATGTTGTATCTGCTCTAGTGGTTGTACGTGTGCAATGCAGTAATCTGGGTTTGATATCCTATTGAGGATACCGGTAGTTTGGTTTGGTACATGGGAGAGGAGGTTTGGATCCATGGATCAGACGATATTGTGTCATGCGTAACGCTAAGCTTATTTTTTTTGCGATCTGCATTCGAATAATTTGAGGGTAACTGGGCTTTATAACATATACTAACTATCTTAGATGTCTTAAGATAGGTTACATTTTTCAGCTGAAAATGTGAATATATTTCTCGAACTTACATACTAGTGCTCATAATGGAGGCGGAAGCCTGCCCGCAAATTTCAAACATTACGGAATGATCCGTCCCTCGAAATTCCAATCATTACACATCCCCCCCATATCTGGAGCAGCGTCCGAGCATCCCCCCCCCAGGGAAGGGTTCTCTTGCTATCAAACACCTGTGTAACCGATCAACGTTATACAACAGTTGTATCGAGGTGATGAAAGACCAATGAGAGGTTGGGAGCTACTTATTTGGTTCCAGAAAATTCTTCAGCTAAGACTTTCATCACCGCATGCGTTGTAAGCTGTGCTGAGTCAGGAAAACTATATAGTTTGGCTTCAAGAAAGCCCCTGAATTTTAGAGCGTTTTTGGTGAGGTGTCTTGGAGCACGGTCCACCGCTCGATAATAGAACTCTTTTTTTTTTTTTTTTTTTTTTTTTTTGGAGTTTATACGGTACATGCGCCCCCACCTTTGTGCAGGTAACATGAGCATGCCAATCAGTGGCCATAGAATCTAACCCCACTGTATCTATGCAAAATTACTACAAGGAAGTTGTGGGTTACAATTGCACCGCTTTCAGCGGCCTTGTATTGCCCCTTCAGAGGTAAACGATACTCGAGTTTAAGTCCAAGTTCTGTATTTCCTTTTGCGGGGATGCATTGGTAGTGAGATCCGAGAAGAATAGTCATAAGCCCACTATACAAGATAATATTCACATTGCATGGTATAATGGGTCATGGATCTAGGAGGCGTTTCAGGTGATATCATGGAGTTTCAGGGTAAACATTGTAACTTCAGATAATTGATTTATATAAAACAGCCAACAGCAACAATATCGATCAAGTGGTTTACCCGTATGGGTGGGAGGTACATCTGGGGTGGTTTGGTACTTAGACATCACCATCCACTAATCACTGTCCCAGCAACATTCCTCTATTCGGCAACGGAATGTAAGCTCCTCTTCTTTATATTCATCAGTACTTTCTCAGCAGCTCAGGCCCAGAGACCAATCAAAGTATGGCCTCCGATTGATGCTATTTTATGCAATTTGGTCGGATATTATAATATTCCAACTATTACTCCGTTATGCTTGACTAGCTCGGGGGGCTCGATAATTAGCCCTCCGCGCTCACAGAGATTATTAGCAATGACTGGCAAGATCAGGAGGCCTTGAGAATGCGTCCTACTCTCATTCACTGAGCCCAAGTAGTCGCTATAAAGAGCTATTAGCTGATCTAGGGATGCAAGGTCAAACTGATGAAGCATATTATGTACATGACATGCATGCAGTGGTATCAGCATCCGACGCAGGAAGATTTAGCACTGCGGGAAGCATGGGTGGAGCGCACTTCTCTTAGAATATGTTATTGCTGACGTAATCAAGTAATAAAACTCCCTATCTTCATGATTCCAAATGTATGCAAACTCCGGCCAAACAGAACATTTTCAAAGAAGTCATAAAAGGGAAACCACCATTTGTATCCATCGAGGGTTTATGCATTTATGATGTCCTCATGACTCATGCTCCCCTTGTCCTGGTTCTTTCTCTTCGTGTGTTGTTCGTTCATATCCTTCTTTTATTCGTTAATGTGGAGACAGAGCCCTCCATTTTTGAGGCCGATTTCGTTCAGATCTGTTTGTAGGTCCCTATAGGCCCTTTAGCATTGTCTATGTTGACTTTCAGTACAGAGATCTCCTAAAATAGCTATTAGCATCTATAAAAAACATTGGTCTCGAGACACCATATGTATCTAGCGATAGCAGTCCCAGGTAACATATGGAATGAGGCTAGACGTATCGCTCTTTCCCTAACCTATTAACTTAACACAAATCAACTCAGTAAGATACCACCGACAGAAAAGCTTGCTTACTAAACCCTCGACGTTCATGATCAGAGTGTGAATCTAGCCTCGACCCAAATGTGAATCCTAGTCTAGTTGGCACAAGAAAAGCGGTTGCTCGTATCGGATAAGTGCAGATCGTAATTTAATGCTGTCGTATCCTCGCCCCTAGTGTGCAACCAGACTATCCTCGCTCGCTCAACTGTTGGTTGTTGAGGATATACCTAGAACCAGAAGTAGAAAAAGCTACAAAACTTAAAAAATTCATGTTTTTGAATTTGTTCAGCTTTGAAACCAGTGGTTGCATGCCTTTCGTAATCCCTCTATAATATTCAAGACCTTTACTATATGAACCTTCCACACAATCCAAAGCCTCATTACACTACTATACTAGGAATAGTGTATGCCCCCCTTTTGGACTAGCTTGTTTGTTATATGTTGCGGGTCATAGTGAATCCGAATACAAAAGACTCGAAATATGTACCTTTAATCTCCCCACACCAACACAGCCTTTGAGCCAGTTCATTCCGTCCTCCTTTTTAGAGCCGAAGACCAATACCGACCTGTAAAGCTTGTAGCGGAGGGGATGTGAAACGAAGACAATCCCCCAACTTTTGATCTAGCTGTATATCTAGTACCCTTGGCTACCAAGCCCCATAAGCGAATGCATATACCCTAAGTATGTATATCCTGCCCATAATTCCCCCCGCTTTGGCCT
>Ga0307511_10002478_pt1 | contig 19305 bp, 19 predicted proteins | sample 13_EM_MG_FD_200266 | JGI IMG/M metagenome (GOLD analysis project Ga0307511, IMG submission 200266) | Populus trichocarpa ectomycorrhiza microbial communities from riparian zone in the Pacific Northwest, United States - 13_EM | ecosystem: Host-associated > Plants > Roots > Unclassified | place... | reverse complement strand
GAGCCGCGTGTGGTGGAGCGGGAAAATCCGCGCACGATGGCGAGGGTTCGACGTCGAGGTTCAGCGCCTCGGCCGCCAGAAGAGCATCCCCGAACGGCTGATCATGACGGTGAAGACCGCAAGCCCTGCACGATTGATCATCAAGCGCCGCACGCACGGGTTTCTGTCGAAGCCGCTGACCTGGTTCGGCCCGCCGCTCGTCGAGCCGATGAACCTCGCCGATCGCGAACGCTACTGGATCCGGTCCGATGAACTGGGGCTGGCGGAGCGGCTCTTCTCGCGCGCAACCGTGGCGCCTGCGCTGGAACCGAATCTCATCGCGTCGTTCGACGTCGTCGATCTTCGGCCCAAAGGATTGCGAATCGTGCGTGCCATCGACGACGGCGCGGTGAGGAAGCGCTTCAACCGGCCCGCCCTCTCGTTCCGCAAAGATCTCGATCTGATCGAAACGATCGCCACCGAGGAGTGGGGATTGGCGGTGGTGATCGTCGAAGCCCTGGCTCTGCGCGGCGCCGGTCAATGAAGAATGTTCCGAAATGACTTCGGCAATGCCGCCGTGAACACCAGGTGCGCGCCGCTGGTCGGATGATCGAAGCCGAGGAGCTTGGCATGCAAGCCGAGACGTCCGAGCGGGTTCGTCTTCGCCCCATACATCTTGTCGCCCACGACCGGATGCCCGGCCTCGGAGAGATGGGCGCGGATCTGGTTCTTTCTCCCCGTCTCCAGCGTCACCTCGAGCATTGAAAGTATGGGGTAGGCGCCCTTCGTGCCGATCGTCCGGTAATGCGTGACGGCGTGTTTGGCGTCCGGATGCGCGTCGACACTGACCATTTTCAAATCGCGTTGCTCGAAGAGATTCGACTCGATCGTGCCTTCCGGAGGATCGATCGATCCTTCGATGATGGCCACGTAAATCCGCTCGACACTGTGGACCATGAACTGTTCCTTGAGCCGTTCGCGGGCGAAGAAGTTTTTGGCGAAGACGAGAACGCCGGAAGTCTCGCGATCGAGACGGTGCACGACCTGGATGCGATCCTCGCCTGCACTGCCGAGGTACTCGTTCAGATAGGCCTGAGCCGTCGCTTCGCGCTCGCGCTCCGTTGCCACCGTCAGCAATCCCTGCGACTTGAGGATCACGATCACATCGCGATCTTCGTGCAGGATGGCGATGCCCGGAGGGAGGACGCGCTGGTCGGATTTGGCGATGACCTCGAGGATCTCGTCCGGATCGATGACTCGCTTGGCATCCTTCTCCGTATCGCCATTCACTCGCACGCGGCCGTTCTGCAGCAGTTGACGAAGCGTCGTGCGCGACGAATCGGGAAAGAGCTGCGCGAGAGCGTCGAGCAGCGGCGTCGGTTCGGAGCGCGGCACGGCAACCATTCTGTCAGACGCAACGTACAATCGATCCGCACGGAGGACGCATGGAATACAAGATCGTCGGCGACGTGATGCAGGCGTTGCAGATCACGCTGCAGCGGAACGAAGAGATCTACGCCGAGGCTGGGGCGATGCTGTACATGGGAACGGGAATCGATCTGCAGTCGAAGATGCAGGGCGGGTTGATGAAAGGCCTGATGCGCAAGTTCCTGGCCGGGGAGTCGCTGTTCATGAGCGTCTTTCGTTGCGATATCGGATCGGCGCACATGGCGCTGGCGAATCCGATCGCGGGCAAGATCATCCCCATCCAGCTCAACGGAACGACGATCCTGGCGGAGCGCAACGCCTTCCTCTGCGCCATCGGCAACATCGATCTGACGGTCGCATTCACGAAGCGCTTCGGCGCGGGTCTGTTTGGTGGGGAAGGATTCCTGCTGCAGAAGATCAGCGGCACAGGTCTCGTCTTCCTCCATGCCGGCGGCAACATCATCGAGTTCAACCTCGCGGCCGGTGAGCATCTGCGCGTCGATACCGGCTGCATCGTGTCGATGGCCGAGACGGTCGACTACGACATCCAGTTCGTTGGCGGCTTCCGTAACGCCCTCTTCGGCGGCGAAGGTTTGTTTTATGCGACGCTGACCGGACCGGGACACGTCGTCCTGCAGACGCTCCCGTTCAGCAGACTGGCCAATCGATTGATGGCCGCGGCGGGCGGCAGGCGCGATGAGTCGAAGGGACTGGGCGGACTGGCGGGAGACGTATTGGGGAACATCATTTCCGGCGACTGAACCGCTGCAGCGTCGCCTTCGCCTCCGGAACGCGAAGGATGATCATCGCCCCGAAGTAGATGACGCCGAATGTTCCACAGACGAGGATCGCTGTGACGATGTGCGGAAAAAACCGTGGCAGCGGGATGCGCGGCAGTAGATCGATGTTGCAGGCCGCGCTGGCGATGCCTGCAACGATGCTGGCGCTCCAGAGCTTCACCAGATACGCGGCTTCGATGCGCACCGCGCCGATGCGGCGGGCGAGATAGTGGCGAAGCAGGAGAAACTCCAGCCAGCCGGCGATACCAGCCGTGGCGGTGAGCGCGATCGCGCCGAGGGAGAGGTAGCCGGCGCCGACGACCGGAAGCGGGATGCCGGCGAACTGCATGGCGCGGATCAGCATCGGCCGCAGCGGAATGGCAAAGATCCATCCCAGTCCGGCAGTCAGCGACACGCGGAGCATGGCGAAGCGCAACGGCGTCTTCGTGTCGCGCAACGCATAGAACGCCGACGAGTAGAGACGGCCGAGCGTGATGGCCAGCAGTCCCACCGTCGATCCGATCAGGATGTACCAGACCAGCAGCGTGTCGCTGTCGTGAAAGCGGCCTCCCTGGTAGAGCGCCGCCACGATCACGTTGCCGATGGCGATGAAGGCGACGACGGTCGGCACGACGAAGAAGGCGATCTGGCGCAGACCGCGCTCCAGCCGTTTGCGCATCGACGCCGCGATCTCTTCCGCCGTGCCGAGCATGCCGGACATCTGCGGCAGTTCCGCCGCCGCCACCGACATCCCGAACAGGCTGATCGGCAGCATGCTGACGATCTGCGCGTACGAAAGCGCGGAGACGGCGGCAGTTCCGAGTAACGTCGCCAGCAGGTTGTCGATGTAGCCGCTGAGTTGCACCACGCCTCGGCCGACAACGACGGGCGTGAAGTTGCGGATGACTTCGCGTACCGGCTCCAGCGTCATATCGATGGCGAAACGGAGATGCTTCGCATAGCGGATGACGGCCGGAATCTGGACCCCGAACTGCGCGAACGCTCCGACCACCGTTCCCCACGCGGCGATCACCACCAGCGAGCGGTCGTTCATCCGCGTGCCGAAGACCACCAGCGTGGCGATCATCACGATGTTCATGAAGACCGGCGCCACGTACGAGAGAAAGAATTTGCGATGGCTGTTGAGGATGCCGAGGCACCACGCCGACAGCACCAGAAGTCCGACGCCCGGCCACATGATGCGCACGACGGTGATGGTCAGCTCCCGAATCGGGCCTTTGTATCCGGGCGCGATCACGATCAGGAGCCACGGCGTCAGCAGCACCCCGAGCAGGACGAGGATGGCCATCGCCACGGCCAGAAGCGACGCCACGATTCCGGCTACGCGTCCGGCGGTCTCTTCATCGTTTTCGGCGAGCAGCTTGGCGTAGACGGGGATGAATGACGCGGAGAGCACGCCCTCGCCAAACAGATTCTGCAGAACGTTGGGGATGCGGATGGCGGCGCGATAGATGCCGGCGGCGTCGGAATTGCCGAGGAAGTGGGCGAAGACCTTCTCGCGAATGAAGCCGGAGATTCGGGTGAGGAAAATCCCGGCCGCCACGAGCGCAGCGAATCCCCCGGCGCGCGGCTTCACACTCGCGGGAACGTCAGGCGGAATGGCGTCGATGGTCATCGATGAGGGGCGCAAGCGTACTGCGGAATTCGGGCCGGAGCGGCGCGGTACCATACCGCGACCGATGGAGAATGACCGACCGATCCGCATCGCCGGGGCGGGGCCGTCCGGCCTTGCCGCCGCCATCATCCTGGCGCGCGCCGGCCGCGCGGTCGAGGTTCACGAGGCGAAGCGCGACGTCGGAACGCGTTTCATCGGCGATCTGCAGATCATCGAGGGAGCGTCGGAGAGCGAGACTGTCCCCGATTTTCTCGACCGCCTCGGCATCGAGCGCAACTTCTACTTTCGTCCCGCAGACTGGGCCACGTTTTACGACCATCGCGGCGTGGGACGTGTAATCCGCAGCAATGAGCCGTACGGGTACTTCATCCATCGCGGCGCCGAGGAGGGAACGCTCGATCGTGGCCTTCTCGCGCAGGCGCAACGCGCGGGGGCGACGGTCATCTTCAACAGCAGGTTGTCCGCCGATCAGGCGGATATCGTGGCGACGGGGCCTGCGTCGCCGGATGGATTGGCGAAGGAGATGACGTGGCATAGCGACGCTGAGGAGCTCATCGACGTCTATTTCAACCACAAGCTCGCACCCGGCGGCTACTCGTATCTCTTCATCCTCGACGGCGTGGCCACATTCGGATGCGCGATCGTGGCCGACTTCAAGCAGATCGATTCGTACTTCGATCATTCGCTTGCCGCTGCGCAGCGACTGCATCATTTCGATTTGCCGGCGGATGCGCGTACCGGTTACTCGTACATGAACTTCCATCTCAAACGCGCCGCAACATCGAACGGTTCGCGATTCGTCGGTGAGGCCGCCGGCTTTCAGGACTATCTCTTCGGACTCGGCATCCGCTACGCGCTGACCAGCGGCTCGCTGGCTGCGCGCAGCATTCTCGAGCAGCGCGACTACGACGAGTTGTGGAAGAGCGCGTTGGAAGTGAAGCAGCAGACCAGTCTCGTCAATCGATTTCTATACGAAAGCGGCGGCAACTTCGGCCTTTCCATGTTCGTGCGGCAGGCGGCGAAGGCGAAAGACTTTCATCGCTACCTCAGTGGCTGGCATCGCCGCACGTGGTGGAAGTCGCTCCTCTCACCGGTCATTCGCCGCGTCTGGAAACATGAAGGGCGCTGCCAGCACAAACCGGGACTGCACTGGTGCCGCTCGCGCGATACCGAGATGAAAGTTCCGCCGCTCGGGCCGGTCGAGACGCAATGACTTCCGAAGCGCTGCCGCTGCCGGTCTCGCCGACGGTCGATCAGGCCTACGCCTTCTGCCGCGAGATCGCGCATCGCTACGGCTCGAACTTCTCCGTCGGATTCCGTTTTCTTCCGCCGGTGAAACGTCGCGCGGTTTACGCCGCGTACGCCTGGTGCCGCTGGGCCGACGACATCGCCGACGAGCCGAGCGACTCGCCATCCTCCGTCCTCGATCGCCTTGCAGCCTGGCAGCACGAGCTCGATGCGACCTATGCAGGCTCCCCTTCCCACCCGATCACGCTGGCGCTGTCCGACGCACTGCAGCACTTTGCTATTCCAAAGAGCGCATTCATCGCCCTCGTCGACGGCTGCCGGCAAGACATGGTGAAGACGCGCTACGAGACATTCGATGAGCTGCTCGGCTACTGCGAGCTGGTGGCCTCGTCGATCTCCGATATCTCGCTCGCCATCTACGGTTATCGCACGCCGGCCGCGATCGGCGACGGCCGCAATCTGGCCACGGCGCTGCAACTGACCAACGTCACGCGCGACGTCGGCGACGATCTCGATCGCGATCGCATCTACCTGCCGCAGGAGGAGTTGCGCCGGTTCGGAGTCACGGAGGGCGATCTCTTCGATCGTCGCGAAAACGAGGCGATGCAGCGCCTCATCGAGTTCCAGATCGAGCGCGCCGCGGGATACTTCGACGCCGCCGAGCCGCTCATCGGCGAGCTGTCGTTCGATGCCCGCTTTCCGACCGTGCTGATGGGCGGCGTCTACGCCACAGTCCTTGCCAAACTCCGGCGCAACCCGCTCATCGTGCTGCGGAAGCGGCTGTCACTCACCCGTGTTCAGAAGATCGCGGTCGTGGCTCGGCGGTTGATCCGCCCCCACTTCGCTTGAAACGAGCAACGATCAGGCTTCGTCGTACAAACGACATGGCGCGCGTCCTTACAACGATTCTCGGGCTTCTCGCCTTCGCGGCCAGCGCCGCCGAAGCGCCGCCGCAGAACGTGAGCGTGCTGGTGCCGGTCGTCGGCAGCACGATCGGCATCAACAATGTCCGCTGGAAGACCGACGTCGATCTCTTCAACGACGCCCGCGGCGAGGCCAACGTGCTGCTCTCCCTCCCCACCGCTCCCGATCAGCCCTTCATCTTCGTGACGATGGCGCCAGGCTCGGCGCAGCACTTCAGCGACATCGTGGCCCAGACGTTCGGGATGGATGCCACACTCTCACCGCTCAAGATCACCACGATCGACAGCAATCGCTCCGTGCGCGTGCTGGCCAATGTCTACGGCGTGCGCGATGCCGACGTCTCCCCTTCCGAACCGATCGCCATCACCTATGGGGCAACGTACTTTCCACTCCGCACGCTGAGCGGTCTCTCTTTCACCGATGCCTTTCGCACGAATATCGGCTTGGCCAACCTCGGCGATCAGGAGGCTTCGTTCACCCTGGCGCTGCAGCGCGTTCCCGGACGCAACGTGGCCGTGACGCGCTTCACCGTTCGTCCCAATGCGCTGATCCACACCTCGGTGCAATCGCTCTTTCCGATGATCACGAAGGGCGAAAACTTCATGATTCTGGTCGAGACCAGCTCGCCCGACACGTACATCTACGCCTCGGTGATCGACAACGAAACGAACCAGACGCACTTCATCCAGCCGTCCATCAGCGCACCGCAGGCGCAAGAGGCGCTGAATCACTGAGTCAGGTATTCTTCGCCCTCATGGACGAGCCCGAATACCTCATCTGCCTTCAGTGTGAGACGCCGACGTATCAGTTCGAATACGCCAACGGGAAGCTGGCCTCGGTCGTTTGCAACACCTGCGGCGCCGACGACGTGTCGGACTTCATGACCGAGGCGGAACTGGAAGAGCAGGGCGGATGAAAACACCAGTCATCATCGGCATCGCCGGCGGCACCGGATCGGGCAAGACCACCGTGGCGCGAGCCATCTACGACCGCGTCGGCAAAGACCGCATCGAATGGATCTCGCACGATTCGTACTACCGCAACTTCGACGGTTACTCGCCGGAGCAGCGTCATCAGATCAACTTCGATCATCCCGATTCGCTGGAGACGGAGTTGCTGGTGCGGCATCTCGATGTTCTCTCCAAAGGATCGTCGGTCGAAGTGCCGGTCTACGAATTTGCCACGCACTCGCGCAATCCGGAGAAGACTCTGCGCGTGGAGCCGCGCAAGGTCATCATCGTCGAAGGGATCCTCGTTCTCGCTGAACCGGAGCTGCGCAAACGCATCGACATCAAGCTTTTCGTCGACACGCCCTCGGACATCCGCTTCCTCCGGCGCCTCACGCGCGACATCGAATCGCGCGGCCGGAGCTTGAAGTCGGTGATCGATCAGTACCTGACGACCGTCCGTCCGATGCACGAAGAATTCGTCGAGCCGTCCAAGCGCTATGCCGACCTCATCATCCCCGAGGGGGGCGAGAACCAGGTGGCCTTGGACGCCATCATTTCGCGGGTCGAGCACCTCCTCGCGTAGTTATTTGCACAGGGCGAAACCACAACCGGAGCCCCATCAGCGGGTTACAAAATTCACCGATGTCCGGAATGGAGCGGCGCTCCCTGCCCGTTTCGGTGTGCTGCCGTGGGCGGGTTTGACCGATTCCACGGTGCTTCTTAGAATCACGATCCACGGTACCGCTACACAGAAGGGGGGGATTGGGATTGCCTCTGGTGCACGTCAAAGAGGACGAGAGCTTTGAAAACGCGCTTCGCCGATTCAAACGGAAATGCGAGAAGTCAGGGATCCTCTCCGAGTTGAAGAAGCGGCAGCATTACGAAAAGCCGAGCATGAAGCGTAAGAGAAAAGCGATCGCGGCGCGGAAGAAAGTGTTGCGGAAACTTGCAGAAGAACGTCGTACAGGCTACTAGCCAAAACGGCCCGCGGAAACGCGGGCCGTTTTGTTCTGCGCCTTCGGCGCGTTGTCGGTTGTCGGTTTTCCGTTGAAACAACCACCTGACAACCGAAAACCGAAAACGCGCGAAGCGCCAATCATGAATCCCATCCCACTCCAGCAACTCGAGCTCGATCGCGTCCTCACGTTGATCGCGATGGAGGCGAAGAGCTCGCTCGGCAAGGCCAGCATCGCGCGCCGGCGGCCGTTGCGGACGCTTGCGGAATGCGAAGCGGCGCAGGCCGACCTCGCCGAGATGGTGCGCTTCGTTCTGACCGAGGGACTGCTGCCGCTGGCGGGATTGACCGACGTCGCACCACTGCTCGATCGCGACTCCATCCTCGACATCGACGAATCGTGGATCGTGCTGCGCAGCGTGCGCGCCACGCAGGCCATCCGCGAGACGTTCCTGCGCACCGACACGTTCCCGCGTCTGGCTGCGCACGCGCACGAGATCCCCGACCTCGGAGCGTTGATCGGTAAGCTCAACAAGTACTTCACCAACGACGGCAAGCTGCGCGAAGAGGCATCCGCGGAGCTGCGCGCCATCCGCCAGCGGATGCAGGGAAAGCGCTCGGCCATCCAGCGCGTGCTCAACGACGTGATGAGCCGCGCCGCCGACGCCATCCAGGAGCCGCTGGTCGTCATGCGCGGCGACCGCTACTGCATCCCCGTTCGCGCTGACCATCGCAATGCAGTCACCGGCATCCTGCACGAGCGCTCCGGCTCCGGCGCTTCGTTCTTCATCGAACCGATGCAGGCCATCGAACTGAATAACGACCTGGCCGACCTGCTGATTCAGGAGCGCGAAGAGATCGCGCGCATCACCCGCTTCCTCTCCGCCGCGATCGCCGAGGAGGCGGAGCCGATTCGCGATGCCGCGCGGGCCGGCGGCGAGTTTGACGCGTTGCAGGCCTGCGCGCAGTTCCATTCGCTCGTCGGCGCGTCACGGCCGATGTTCAACGCCGATCACATCCTCGAACTGATCGATGGACGCCATCCGCTGCTCGATGAGCGGCTGGCACCGGCGCGCGCCGAGGTCTTTGGCGAAGAGCCGTCCGACCGGAAAGTGGTGCCGGTCTCGGTCAAGCTCGATCGCAACAGAACTGCCCTCGTCGTCAGCGGCCCGAACGCCGGCGGCAAGACCATCGCGCTGAAGACGACCGGACTGCTGGTGGCCATGGCCATGAGCGGATTGCCAGTCGCTGCCGCCGACGGCACGGTCATCCCCATCGTCGACGACTTTCACGTTCTCATCGGCGACGACCAGAGCGTTCTCGAACATCTCTCCACCTTCTCGGCGTATCTCGTCCGGCTGAAGCGCGTGCTTGAGCGCGCCACCGAACGCTCGCTCGTCCTGCTCGACGAGCTTGGGTCGGGAACCGATCCCGAGGAAGGATCGGCCATCGCCACGGCGGTCATCGAGCAACTGCTCGAAACCGCCCCACTGATGATCGTGACCACGCATCTTTCCGCGCTGAAGAGCTTCGCCATCAACGATCCGCGCATCGTGAATGCCTCGATGGAGTTCGACTCCGCGACTGCTCAGCCGACGTACCGGATGATCGCCGGCATCCCTGGCCGCAGCCGGGCCATCGACGTGGCGCAGATGATCGGTCTCCCCTCTTCGGTCATCGATCGCGCCCGCCAGCACCTCGGCGATCGCTACGGCGAGACCGACTCGCTGATCGCCGAGCTGCAGAAAAAAATGTCCGAGGTTCTTGCGTCGCGCGACGAAGCCGCAAATCTGCGCGGCCAGCTCCAGACCGAGCGCGACGCCCTGGCCGCCGAGCGGGCGAAGCTGGAAAAAGAGCGCAGCCGGGTCGGCAGCTCGTTCCGCGAGGAGCTCGATCGGCTGCGCGACGATGTGCAGCGCCAGGTGGCCGCGGAGCTGAAGAACCTGCGCGAATCGGATCGCAATGCCCGCGCGAGCATCAACGCGGCGCAGATCGTCAATACGTTGACAAAGCAGGTCGACAAGGCCATCGACTTCCTCCCCTCGGAACAGCGCGACATCCACGTTGGCGAAAAAGCGGAGCATCGAAAGTTCAAGGTCACCGGTATCGTCGCCTCGATCGACGGCAGCAAAGCGGTGCTCAACGTCAACGGCCGGAAGATGACCGTCGACGTGAAGGACCTCGTGCCGAAGGAATCGACCGAAGCGAAGAAACCCGGCAAACGCTCCGAAAGCAGGCAGCCAGACACCCTCGAAGCCGTCGTCTCGGCCGAGATCAACCTCATCGGCCAGCGCGTCGACGAAGCCATCGATGAATCCGACCGCTTTCTCGATCGCGCGTTGCTAGAAGGAAAGCAGGCCGTCCGCATCATTCACGGCTTCGGCACGGGCGCGCTGCGCAAGGCCCTGCGCGAGCATCTGCGCAAGCATCCAGGTGTGAAGTCGTGGCGACCCGGCGGCGAAAACGAAGGCGGGGACGGCGCCACGATCGCAGTGCTGGAGTGATTTTCATGCGAGCATGTAGCGATGAAACGCGCTGCACTGCTGCTACTGCTGATCTCCACTCCCCTGCTCGCTGCGGATGAATTCACGCTCTACGAATTGCTCCCGCCGGAGAGCCACCAATTCGCCATCACCTACGACGTGACGCAGGATCGCGAAGGGGCGGAGTTGTTTTTCAATCCCATCCGCGTCGGCTCGATCGCAACGAAGGAGCGGGTGATCGCTCGCGCGGACGGCAAGGATCTGCAGTTCGAAGTCGTCAGCGGAAAAGAGGCCAAGACCAGCGGCCTGGTCTCCGACAAGACCGCCGACGATGCCCAGTTCATCCGCGTTCATCTTCCCGCTGCCGTCCCGAAAGGCGGCCAGGCCCGCATTCGCATCATCAAGACCTACACCGATGCGGCTTCCTACTACCTCAAGGACGGCAATCTCGATTTCGAGCGTCCCCTCGGCATCAAGCGCAACGTCGTCCTGCTGCCGAAGTCGTGGGAGCTGGTCGGCTGCGGCTCACCCGCCATCGTCACCACCGACGCCGATGGCCGCGTCCGCGTCAGTTTCCTCAACGACCGCGACGATCAATTGCCGGTGAAGATCGTGGCCCGGAGGCTGCCATGAAACGCGTTCTGTTGGTTTGCCTCGCTCTCCTGCCCACCTCACTTTTCGCTCAGGAATCCATCCACCGCGCCGAGCAGGATCGCGAGATCACCTACTGGCTTCTCGACCCCGCCACGCACCAGTTCCGCATCTCCCACGATTTCACCGTGACGCGTCCCGGACAGAAATCGGTCCACAGCTTCGTGCGCAAAGGGAGCGTCGTCTCTCCCGACGCGAAGATGATCGATCTCGATACCGGCAAAGACCTCGTCACGCACAACGTCCCGGGCAAGGACGTCAACGAGCTTGGCTACTACCCGAACAAAGTCGAGCCGGATTCCGTCGCCGTGCAAGGCGATCTTGAACATCCTGTCGCCGAGGGGAGGTCGACACGCATCCGTGTACAGGAGACGTATACCGATCCAGTCGGCTACGTGATGGAGGGAGCCGATCTCGTCTGGAAGCGCACGCTCGGCAGACCGCTGAACTACGTCACCCTTCCCGCGGGATGGATGCTGACGTCCGTGAACACGCCGGCCATCATCTCTCTCGATGCCGAGGGGCGCGTGCGACTGCGGTTTACGAATCCCCGCAATGACGAATTGTCGGTTGTGATCAAAGCGCGGAAGCGGCCTACTCCTTCTTCGGCTTCAAAGTGACAACGCCCAACCGCCGCCCGTTCGATGAATCATCGATCAGCGTGGCCAGGCGCCGCACGCGCGTCTCGTCCTTCTTCGCGCTCGTGATCCAGTAAATCGACACGCGCCGGTACGATGGCGGCTGGGCGTTGAAGAACTCCCACGCTTTCCTGTTCGCGCGGAACTTCTTCTCCTCCGCCGGCGCGAGCGTTCGCACGGCGTTTTCGTAGGCGTAGATCGCTGACTTGTCGTCGCGCCGTTTCTCGAACGCCCGTAAGCCGGCGGGAGCCATCAGACCGAGCTTCGTCAGCTCCGCCACGCGGGAGATGTTGATCGCGCTCCAGTTGCTGATGCTCTTTCGCGGCGTGAAGCGGATGCTGTAGCTGACGTCGTCGATCCGCCGCCGCACGCCATCGATCCAGCCGAAGCAGAGCGCCTGATCGACCGACTCCGGCCAGGTGATCGACGGCTTGCCCGAATCCTTTTTGTAGAAACCGACCAGCAGCTCCGTGGCCTTGTCGTGATTCCTCTCCAGCCACTTGCGAAAGGCGGCCGGCGCGGCGAAGAAATGCGGAGCCATGGGTCTCTCAGGCGAGCCTCACTATGATACCGGCAAGAAAATTTTCGTCAGCCTGTCGATTTCGATCAAGCCCGTTCGACTATGGAGCAAGGAGAAGAAAAACATGGAATACCTGCTGCTGATTTACGAAGGTGAGAAACGCTGGGAAGGGCTGAGCAAGACGGAGATGGATGCCGAGATGGCCGGCTACGGCGCGTTCGGAACGGAGTTCGCCGGCGCGATCAAGAGCGGCAACGCCCTGCAGCCCACCGGCACGGCTACCAGCGTGCGCGTGCGCGACGGCAAGCGGCTGACCACTGACGGTCCGTTCGCGGAGACGAAGGAGCAGCTCGGCGGCTATTACCTCGTCGACGCGCCGGATCTCGATGCCGCCATCGCCATGGCCGCGAAGATTCCGGGCGCGAGCTCCGGCACGGTCGAAGTCCGTCCCATCATGACGTTCTCGTAACTATGATGTGGCGGCTTGACCGCAATCGAGGAGATCTTCCGCGCCGAATGGGGCCGGCTCTTGTCTGCCCTCATTCACCTCCTTGGCGATTTCGACGTCGCCGAGGAGGCTTTGCAGGAGGCATTCGCCGTCGCGGTGACGGAGTGGGCCGACGACGTTCCGCGCAACCCGCGCGCATGGCTCTACGGCACGGCGCGACACAAAGCCATCGATCGCATCCGACGGCAGATGCGCTTCGCCGGAAAACAGGCGGAACTAGCGGCGATGACGCCTTCATTTGTGGCCGCCGAGGAAATCGAGGAAGAGTCCGTGCCCGACGAGCGCCTGCGGCTGATCTTCACCTGCTGCCATCCGGCGCTGGCGGAAGAAGCTCAGGTCGCGCTCACGCTGCGAACGCTTTGCGGTCTGACGACCGAGGAGATCGCCCGAGCCTTTCTCGTCCCGGTAGCGACGATGGCACAGCGACTGGTTCGCGCGAAGTCGAAAATCCGCGGCGCCGCGATTCCCTACCGCGTACCGCCCGCCTCCGAACTTCGCGAACGATTGTCCACCGTCATGGCCGTCCTCTACCTCGTCTTCAACGAAGGCTACGCCGCGGCCAGCGGCACATCGCTGGTCCGACACGATCTCTGCGCCGAGGCGATTCGGCTTGCCCGAACGCTACGGATGCTGATGCCTGATCCCGAGCTCGACGCGCTGCTCGCGCTGATGCTCCTCCACGATTCGCGACGCAACGCCCGCGTCGATGACGGAGAGCTGGTGCTCCTTGCCGATCAGGATCGTTCGCGATGGGATCGCGCGGAGATCGACGAAGGGCGTGCATTGCTTCAAGCATCACTAAGACAGTCGCGTCCAGGAACGTACGCGCTTGAGGCTGCGATCGCGGCAGTGCATGCGGATGCATCGATTGCTTCGCAAACCGACTGGCCTCAGATCGTGATCCTCTATCAACGTCTGTACGCGTTACATCCGACGCCGATCGTCGCACTCAATCAGGCGGTGGCGATCTCGATGGCGGATGGACCGGCCGCTGCGCTGCCGCTAGTTGAATCGCTAGCGGAGCAACTCGGTGACTACCACCTCTGGCACGCCACACGCGCCGATCTTCTTCGACGCCTAGGCCGCGCCGAGGACGCGCTGGTCAACTATCGTCAGGCACTTGAGATGGCGGGTAACGACGCGGAGCGGCGGTTTCTGCGGCGGCGGATTGATGAATCGGCGTTTGAGTCGTAGTTGCCGCCAATGCCAGGCCAGCGCCACACGCCGCCGTGTTGTCGGCGCGATTCGTAGCGCCGGAGGCGCGTCGGATATTAGCCGGTGGCAAGCGCGAAGCGCGCAGCCACTGGATAGAACGTTAGTAATGTTGTTGCGCCGGAACCTTCGTGCTGAACCCGTCAATGTGAATCTCCGACGCCCCCTCCGGGGTTGCGAAACGACACGCACCTGTTTCCGGTGGCCGCGCGCTTTGCGCTTGCCACCGGCTAATATCCATGCGCCTACGGCGCCAGAAAGGGTCGGACAACTACGGCTCCAACAGTGGACGAAAAGGAGAGCTCAGGCGACCTGCCACACTTTGATCATGACCAAACGCACACATCGTCAATCGATGGTCACGCGTCACGCCATCCTGCTGGCTCACAGCCTGCAGCCGTGAGCGTGCAACCAAGCGTTTCCGTCGTAGTCCCGGTCCACAATGGCGGCGCGACGATCGCAGCCTGCATCGAATCGTTGCTCGCGCAGACCATCGGTCCAGAAATTATCGTCGTTGACAACAATTCGACCGACGGGACCCCGGACATCGTTTCGCGCTATCCGGTCACGCTGCTGCACGAGGGTGATATCCAGACTTCGTATGCAGCCAGAAACCGCGGAATCGTCCAGGCTCGCGGCGAGATCGTGGCCATGACCGATGCGGATTGTGTTGCCCAGCCGGATTGGCTGGAAAAACTCATCGAGCCTTTTGCGAATGCTGACGTCGGAGCGGTATTGGGAGTGATCGCCGATAGCCCGCCGCAGAGTGTCATTGAAGAGTTCACGGGACTTGTGCAGCCGTTTGCCCATCCAGACCGGAGTGGATTGAAGAGTCTCATTACCGCCAACGTCGCAATCCGGCGGAGCGCCTTCGAGAGCATCGGATTATTCGATGAAAGTCTTCCAACGGGAGGCGACGTCGATTTTGGATGGCGGTTGCAATTGCAGACGAGGTTGAAAGTCGTCGACGCTCCCTCGGCCATCGTCCTGCATCGCCATCGCGACAGCCTGTCCGATGTGTTTTCGCAATTTCGTCGCTATGGGCTGAGCGAGATCGTGCTTGCGACGCTGTACCAGGGGCGGGCAGGATCGGTGAAGGGAATGCGCGAGGCCTGGCGGATGGCCAATCAGATCCGCGCGCTTCTCTCGTATGTCATCTCCCTCGTCACGCGATTCATACGATGGCCGTTGCATCGCTTCGAGCGCCGCTATTTGCTGTGGCCGATCTTTCTGATGGCCGTCGAGTCAGGGAACGTACTGGGCAAACTGGATGGCTTGCTGGCAACGCGCTTCTATCGCCGTAATCCATTTCGAAACGCAGGCGTTACTCCGCCGGCCGGCCTCCGAAAGAAATGATGTAGCCGTCGGGGTCCTCGATGTAGAAATCCTTTGTGTCCCACGCAGTGGCTTTGAGCGGCTGGATAATCGTCACTCCGCTGGCGACGCATCGATCGTAAAACGCTTCGATTCCATCGACGCCCGCTGCGGCATCGAGATGCTCGTTTTCGCGCCGATACCGGCGATCATCCTGATTCTTGGGAGCTTCCTTCAGATGCAACTCCAGTCCGTCCAGCTTGGCGATCGCGTAGAAACCGCCCCACGGCTCGCCAAACTCGAAGCCAAGCCGCTGGTAGTAAGCGATCGAGCGCTGGAGGTCGTCCACAAGAAATTGGGGAGCGAGCGACGTCAGACGTGGCTGGGTGTTAGTCATGGTGAAAATAGAACCGGTTTCCATCCAGATCCTCGACAGTAAACTGCCTTAGGCCCCAAGGCTTCACTTGCAGAGGATCAACGATGTTTGCGCCTGACGATTTCAACTCTTCGTACAGAGCATCAATGTCCTCTGCGAATACCCAATGAACCGCTGGCTCGAACGGCGGCGTTCTCTGTCGAAAGAAGACGGCCACATCTCCGCGTGACACTGCGCCAATCGATTTGCCTGGATAGAGCCATCCAATCTCAAAGCCGAGCAAGTCGCGATAGTGCTGTTGCGCGCGTTCGACATCAACGACTGGCAGTTCTGGCACTGGCTGAGCCATTGGCGACAGGGGTTGTTTCTCGCTCACAAATACTCCTTGTTCATGTGGACTGGAGAGTCCGGCCTACGTTAACCCGTTCCGCTTTACTACAACAATCGTCGTGTCATCGGCTGGCGCTTCGTTGCCGGCGTGCGCGTGCCAGTCATCGAGGATGGCCGTGACGATGGCGGCCGCGGGGCGGCGCGAAACCTTGCCGAGGAGTTCGCGCAGACGATCGAATCCGTAGGGATGCCCGAGGGTGTCGACGGCTTCGAAAAGGCCATCGGAGAAAAGGACCAGAGCTGAGCCGGTGGCGATCGATAACGGCGTGTCGTCGTATCGCCGTTCGGGTCCGAGGCCGAGTGGCAACGAAGGAAGCTCCACTTCGCGAACGCCGCTGCGGCCTGTGATCCATGGATAGGGATGACCGGCGTTGCTGACCAGGATGTCGCCGCTCGGGGGATCGAGACGCAGCAGCACGAGCGATGTGAACGTGCGCGGAGATCCGATTCCGCGCAGCACCTGATCGAGCCGTTGCAGGACGATGGCTGGCGTCCGGTCAGCTTCGACGAGACTGGCCAGTCCCGCCTTCGTCATCGCCTGCGCGATGGCACACGAGTAGCCGTGCCCGGAGACGTCGCCTGCTGCGATCCAGATCCTTCCCTCGACATCGCGCACGAAGTCGTACAGATCTCCGCCGGCCTCGGTGGCGAGAATCGATCGGGCCGCGATCTCGTAGCCGTCGATCTGCGGCATCTCTTTCGGGAGAAGGTTGAGCTGCATCCGCGCCAGCAGATCCATCTCGTACTTCAGCCGGTTCTCCTCCTCCAGCCGCCGCGCGAAGCCGGGCAGCGGAAGCGGACCTTCCTCCGCCGCGTCGTCACGCCGGATTCCGATGAGACCCAGCGGCAGAGGCGCGATGGCCAGCGCGGCAAGCAGCACCGCGGACAACGGCAGCCACGAGGAGTGAAGCAGCGAGAAGAGCGCTGCCGGAAGAGCAGCCGACGTCAAGGATGCAGTGAGAAGTGCCGTGAGGCCGAACTCCGCGTAGACATACACCAGCAGCACGGCCAGTAGGAGTCCTGCGACGACGGAGGCGCCAAAGGGTGCGAGCGGAATGCGGGTTGCCAGCACCAGCCCGGCGATGACCGTCGCTCCGCCGCGAATGCGCCGCAGCAGCGGGAAGCGAATCGCGGCGCAGATGACAATCATGATCAGCCCGGTCCGGAATGCTCCCTCGTCGATTGGCGAAGGAGCCACGCTGAAGATCGGGAGCCGGATGCTCCCATCCGTCGTCGAGACTCCCGGCACCATCGTCCCAACGGAGATTGCGATCAGCCACAGGCCGGCCCCGGCCGCGCCGACTGACCATCCGGCCAGCAATGCCTTCCCTCCCTTCGGCCCGAGGCGTCCTGCGCGCAGCGTGTCGAGCGAGGTGCGAAACCCCGGAACCGTCGATCGCAGCCACGACTCCGCGGCAGACCAGATGATGAACAGCGCCAGTCCTTTGCCCAGCACTCCACTGAACGAGTCGGCGAATTGAAGCCACGTCGTGGAGCTCCACAGCGGTCCGGGGAGGGAGAGCGCGATCGAAAGCGCGCCGAGAACGAGCCCCTTTTTCAGCTCGATCCGCCGTCGGGCCAGGAGCGTGACGAAGAGCACCAGCACGGCCATGAAATACGCGCTCCGAACCGTCGTCTCTTCGATTCGTGCCGTCAGCATCGATCCGATGGTCAGGTTCTCCATCCGGCTGCGCCACCAACCCGCCGAGCCAACCACCCGTTGCGAGAACGGAGTATTCGCGCCCCGAATCGACATGCTCATCAGCGTCTCGGGCGGAGACGATCGCGGAATGGCGGTAAGACGGGCCGTCCCCGTCAGCAGGTTCAGCTCGTTCGTGGGCACTGGCAGGGGCAGGAACAACCGATCCAGATCCAACTGGCCGGCAGTCGTCGATGACGCACCGAGCAGTTCGTCCGGAAGCCACATCGCCGAGACCGGCACTCCTCGGGCGGAGAAGAAGACGCGAAGCTGTCCCCGCTGGTTTCCCGCTCGCCACTGGCTTTGCGCCGTGGCCTCGACGAACGGACCACGCCCCTCGCGCGCCAGCCAGCCGGCAGCATGCGTGCCGAGGATTTCGTAAGCCGATTCCCGCTGCGGCAGCAAACCGTTGTCAGAGATGGCGCTCTTCGATCGGAGCTGTACGCGCGGCGCGGCCTCGATCCGGATGCCTGCGGGACCGGCAATCTGCTGCAGTCTCGCCGCGAAGAAGCTCTGTTCAGGCAGGCTGACGTTGCGCCACTCGGGAAGCCGCAGATACGCGACGGCGACGCCGATGGCAAACACGACCGCTCCGAGTGCGCCGAGCGCAAGAAGCCGCGAGCGTCGTTCCGATTCGGCCATTTCGATTCAGATATACAGGGAACGGAAGGAAATGTTCCACTAGAATTCGTCAAACGGCATGACTCCAAACGAGTGCACGATTTGGACGATCCTCGAGGATGCTGTCATCGCTCTGCCGTTTGCTTGCCTCGGTACCTTGGCACGTCAACTGCTGCCACCGTTCAACCGCCACGACCTGAAACTTCGAGTCCTTTTTCTCGAAGCCATCTTTCTGGAATCATTTGTCCTGCTTTCCGTTACCCTTTTCAGATGTCTAAGGGTTACCCATGACAGCGCCAATGCCTCAAATGGACAACGCTGACGACTCGGCAGTCGAACCTCGCGAGAAGGCATTTCAACGTCCAACGAGGCTTCGCGCGCTCGCGATGGTGGCTGTCATCGTGGTCGGCATCGCCTCCGCGCTCATCGCGCAAGGTATAGGCCTCTCCTTTCGCCTTTCGATCGCGCTGAGCGCACTCATCGTTGGAATATCGATTCCGATCTTTCACCACTTCCAGGATTCGGGCGCATCGCCGACGTCACGATCGCAGCACAACTAGCATCGGGCATCGCGGGCTGCCCAACTTCCTACTTCCCCACCGCCCCCTTCGGCCACCCACCCCCGAGGAACGTATCGATGGCCGGGAAAACGATCGCTGGCTGCTCCGCGTGAGGAAAATGTCCCGTGTGCGGGAGGCGGAGAATGCGCGCATTCGGAAGCGCGGTCACCCAGTTCGAGACCATCGCCATCGGAATGGCATCTTCTTCGCCGTGAATGATCAGCACCGGCGCTTTGACATTCGCAAGCTCGGACGTCCAGTTCCAATTGCCGAGGGAGCCGAACGTGGCGGGATTCGTTTTCGTCATCCCGAAACGAATGGCCTCGGGCGGCGCAGCGCAGAGATCCGACTTCACAACGCTGACCGGAACCGACTTCGCCAGCCGCGGCGGCGTCATGATCGACCAGTACTCGCGACAAACAGCAGTCGTGTCG
>Ga0307511_10002477_pt1 | contig 19308 bp, 27 predicted proteins | sample 13_EM_MG_FD_200266 | JGI IMG/M metagenome (GOLD analysis project Ga0307511, IMG submission 200266) | Populus trichocarpa ectomycorrhiza microbial communities from riparian zone in the Pacific Northwest, United States - 13_EM | ecosystem: Host-associated > Plants > Roots > Unclassified | place... | reverse complement strand
TATGACTCAATAATTTCCTATGACTCATGTATGACTCTAAAGGTTATGACTCACTTAATGAGTCAGAGATGGATTTCAAATCATGTATGACTCACTACTATGGCACAGCCACAATAGTGAGTCACAGCTAGTATTGGCATGTAATACTTAAGGGCTGAAGGTCTGCACCCAGAGAAGGAGATCAGACCTGGAGAAGACAGACACAGAATAGTTAGATACAACAAATATAAGGGTTCCACTGGTTAACTCTAGTCCCATGAGGACTCTTACTCAGAACTTAGTAATCCAATACTAGAAACCAAACACTTAGCCTTTAAAGTACTTATTAGTTCTGGAATATTACTTCAGGGTAATAATCCACCCTAAATACTTTAGGTCACCATTTACAGTTATTCTTGAGATCACTATAGTCTAAGTCTAGTTCTCATACATACCTTTCTTGCTGGAAGATATCTCCCAGCCCAGTACCGCTGCTACTACTAGCAGAGCTGTGGGATTGTGGCCTATGGTATGGCCTGATGGCAGAGGATGGTAGGTAGACTAGTTTCCCAGCCATTCAATTCATGGTTCTTCTTGGAGACATGTTGTCAGAGTAGTTGATGTTGGGAGGTGGTGGTAGAAGACGTGGGTATGAAATGAAGATGTGGTTTTCTACTGCAGGAGGTGGTAGTGTGGGAGTGTGGTTTTGTAAGGAGGAATGGTCTGAGCTAGAGTGGGAGGCAGAGCCCTTATACGTTCCTGCTCTGCTCAGTGTGTCTGCTATGAAGTTCTCCTCTCCTTCTATATACTCTATGTGGATATCAAACTCACTCATTACTTGTTGCCACCTGATCTTTATTTGCTTATCTTGCCATGTAGTCATAAATGTTACCAGGGGTTTGTGATCTGTAAGTACTATCACTTTATAGCCTTGCAGCTCACCTCTGAAATACATTAGTTAGTCAAAAATTGCTAATAGTTCCTTATCAGTTGTTGTATAATTTCTCTGACCCTTGTTCAGGCATCTTGAGTGGAAAGCTGCTGGCCTGATCAAACCATCTTCTTTTTGACCAATCCATCCTGATAGCCCAACATTGCTTGCATCTGTTATTAGGTATATTTGCTCATTTGAGTCATAATTGATTGGTTTGAGTACTGTATTACTCATTATTAATTCTTTGACCTGTTTAAATGCCTCATCATGCAGGTGTGTATATTTAACTTGTTTTGTTGATTTTTATAGTTCATATAGACATCTGCCTTTGGTTGATAAGTCCTTGCAGAATCTTGCAAGGGAGTTTACCACCCCTATGAATCTTTGTATTTCTCTTCTGTTGGTGGGTGTTTTGAAATCTACTACCTTCTTGAATTTCTCAGGATCAGCTTCCAGCCTATTGTTGTATAGGACATGTACAAGTAATTCTATTCTTTGTGGCATTATTTGGCATTTGTCTTTATTGAACATCATTTTGGGTTTTTTCAGTCTTTTTAATATTGCTCTCACAGTCTATATATGTTCTTCATATGTATTATTTCCAATCAAGATGTCATCTAGGTATACCAATACTGTTTTGCTAATCACCGACAACACCATGCAGGACAAGCCCACTTGGTCGATCTCGACAACCAGAGGGTTTCCGACGTCGGAGAAAACAGAATTCGACAGAGCGAACGGAGCACATCACAAATATCCTGTTTTCATGACGATTCGAAGAGAACTACAGAATCTCCCTAAGGGTCAAGTTTTGCAAGAACTCGAGCTGAACAGGGGCGATTTTTCCTAACGTTGCAACCGTGTTCACCAGTGATTGGTGGGTGCAACAACCAAGGATTCTACAGGCGAAAAGCGGATCGTTGCAACCCTAACAGCAGCGTAATATCTCAGTGTCACCTTGAGCAGCGGCTCCACAATTTTTTGGGAAATTAGACAAGGATGCCCAAGCACCGAAAAGACAAAGGAAAGGCTACAGCCCCGATGGCTGTCCCCTCTCTATACAACAGACCGAGATTTTCCAATCCGGAGGTACAGGTGCCTGTACCTCAATTACCTACTCCGGAACCTACTCAGGTCGTCAAGACTGGAAACCCTCAGGTATCAGTGGAGAGGAAGGTGGTGGAGGCGGCGGTGCCAGACCGACTAGTCAGGGTACCGGATGCCATTATGAGAGAGGCATTAGCACGGGCTGACTTAAGGAAACCAGTGGTTAGTGTCTATGAGGAGTAGGGGGAGGAGGAGGAGAATGCGAGTGGGGAGATTAGTGATGAGGACCACAATTTTGATGGTCCTTGGGTAGCGAAGGGAAATCCGACTGGGTTTCTTGACAGTGACGACGAGGCCATTCTGGATCAATCTGCACACGATTGGAAGGAGAGAAGGGAGGAAGCGATGAAGATGTGGGAGTGGAAGTTTGTCGCCACGATGTTGCTAAAATTTACAGCCAATCTTGTGGATTCAGAGCTGGTGGAAATAGAAGATTCCATGAAAGAGTTCGACCTAATGATTAGAATTCTTGGTGAGGATGGAAGTACGGATGGTGAGGGCCTAATGAGGATTACATATGCATTCATGAGAGTTGAAAGGGAACTAAATAAGTACCGAACACAACACGACGATGCAGATGATAGCCTGGAGGCACGGGATAGCATAATCGCAGTGCTCAAGGAGCAAATAGTACAGCTTTCGGTCCGGAAGGATTCTTCCGAATTAGAAAAGCAGCTAGCAGACCGGACCCATGATTTAACCATTCTTGCGGAGAATGGAGTGCGGGTGAAGGAGAAGTTGACGATTGCCGAGCGGAAGGCAGAGGAGGCAGAGGAGAAGGCGGAGGAAAAGTGGAGGGCATGGGCGGAGAAGGAGGGACAGGTGAAGGCAGGGAAGGAGTTGTCCGTAGAACGGAAGAAGTGGCAAGCTAAGGTTAAGGCACTACCGGTCGAGAACGTAATGATCGCCACCCAGACCGACTATATTCGAGAACAGACGGTGGTACAGGTGGACAATGGTATACAGACGGAAGTGGTATTAGAAACGTTGGAGAAGGCGATGGAGAAGAAGAGCGAGAGGAAGGGGAAGGGAAGAGCCAAGGACAGCGAGGATACTGTGATGAAGGATGGGTCAAACAATTCCGATAGCTCTCGGGAGATGTACGAGTACCTATGCGGATATGAGGATGAGGACGAGGCTATGGTAGCGGCACCTCCGGCTACAAAAAAACAGGCTGCTCCATTTTCGGCAGCAAAACCGGCTGGGAAGCGATCCCAACCAGCCAAAACACCCCCTCGGAGCGGATCTTCTGACAACAACGGACCGTTAGTCAAGGCGATGGTGATCCATGGGGTCCCCTGCTAGAGACCTATGGCAGACACGATACAGGATGTGGGAGTTAAAGGTATAATGGGAGCACGCTGGCTCTTAGGAGGTATGCAGAGATTGGGTAAAGCCACCAGCTCCATTGTAGTGTTTTTTGATAGGAAGTTGGCACTCGGGAGCCACCTGAAGGTGAGGGGATGCTCGTTACCGATTGAAGCCTATGACTGCGACAGAGGAAGGAGAGGAGTGGAACGCAGTGACTAGTGATGGAAGATTGTTAGTGTTGGCTTATACTATGTCTTTATCACTCCGCCTGGTTTCTTTCATTCTTACACAGCAAGTTCGGGTCTCACACAGTCTATATGTAGTTGATTTTCTCAGGGGTCGACTGCGGCCAATGAAGGTTCCGTCAAAGGTTCCAGGCCGCCGCATAGCCTTAGCCTGATAAGGCGTATAGACTTCAAAAAAAAAAAAAAAAAAAACTGTTTTGCCAATGAATTCTCTTAGGAGCCAATTCATTACTCTCATCATTGTTGCAGGTGCATTGCAGTCAACTTGTTGGATAACTAGTGAGTCAAATTTTCCCCTGTGACATGAGAATATTGCATGTTTGACTGAGTCAGGGTGGTGCCTAATATTGTGGTATCCATCTGTTAGGTCTGGTTTGGATTTAAATCTTTTGCTAGCAAGCCAATCAATAATTTGATTAATAATAGGCATAGGCATCTCATCCTTTTGTGTTTTGAGGTTTCTTGTAATCCAGTTTACAAGGAACCTTGCTTTCTTACCATCTTTCTTTGTTTGTGTAAACAACATTATTGTATTGTGGGATTTAGATGGTATGATTCTACCAGTTTCAAATTCCTTGTATATTTTTTCTGTGATTTGATACTGAAACCTATCATAGCTAGGAATATATTTAGAGTGCCATTCTGCTTCTTCTATTATCCCTATTTATGTTGCAAGATTTCCATTGGTTCCCTTAGTGGTAGTAGCTCTGTAGGTTTTTACGTTGGAAATCAGTGTGGGAATTCTGAGTAAAAGTCAAATCCTTATTGTAGAGTTAGGTGGTTGCAAATCAGGTATCCACCTTCATACATGACTGGGTCTGGTCCTGGTTCATAGTCTGAGTGAGACCATGTTTCCTATAATCCTAGATTAATTTCTTCTTCTTCTTCTTCTCACATAGTATATAGGGCATCTTGCCCTAATATTCTTCTTCTTTCTGCTTCCATGTTTTCCATGAGTTTATCAAACTCATAGTCTAGCCATAGGTGTATGTCAGCTTGTTGTCTTCTGATCATATTGTTATCTCCTATCCTTGCTTCTAGGTTATCTAGTCTTTTATCTAGGGTTTTACTGAGGGATCTATTTTCCTCATCCCATTGTCTTAGTTGTTCATCTATGTTAGTAATTGACTTATTGTCTGATGAGTCTTCATTATCTGTTTCATCATATGCATAATCTTTGATTGATTCTGAGTCGGATGTTCTGTCAGATTCTGCAACTGAATATAGGTGTGCTGATGATTTACTTCCTGTTTCATATGTTGGTTGCATCCACATTGCTGTAGATCTTATTGAGTTATTTCCAGTTTTCTGTAGCATTATGAGGTTATTTCTGCTTATTCCTGGTGGTTGGATGCTTAATAATGTTATCATGGATGATCATTATTGCTTTTAGTTTCTTTAATGCTGGTTCACCTAGTATAGTATCCCAATTTATGAGATTGGCTGCATAGAAGGTTCTTTCTTCTTCATATCCTTGTACATTAATAAGCAGTGTTGCTTTATTTGTTATTAGTGATCTGCTTCCTTGGATTGCTGTTTCTAGAGGTTTCTTTTCCAGCTGTGTTAATGGGAGTTTTAATAGTATGCAGAAGAAATTGGATATTAGATCTCCTCCTTGTATACATAGGTCTAGTAACATATGAGCCTTATATCCATTAATTGTGATTTATATAGCCATGGTTTCTTTTGTTGCTTTAGGTATAATGAAGCTTCTGCTTTGGTTAGTGCCTTTCATTACTTGTATTAATGCTGACTGTATGTGACGGAAGACCATTTCTTATATTTGTCTTAGTACGCATTTCCTAGCTCCTATCATGGTTACCAGATACCTCGGGCATAGTACCTTACGTACTATTACCTTGAGCGTATCCGGTCCTTATGTACTTTTCTTTTATAATGATGCATTACGCATCCACACCTGTATTTCTGAGTACTTGAGGCCTGACCTCCCACACCTGTATTTATGGTCATGGAGGAGTGCTTTCTGGAAAGGCCAGAAAACAGGTTTTTCAGACTCCAGAAAGCTTGGTGGCTAGTGTAAGTACTGAGCCGATCCGCCCTTCTGGAGGAGGATTCTCAGATCAGATCACATCAGACAGAGTTCAGACAAGCCTTAGATAGCTTCAATACAGAGAGATTACACCTGTTAATTCTCTTCCCGCTTGGGAAATCTGTATGCTCTCAAAGACCCCCTGAGTCCTGGAACTAGCGGAACCAATAACAGACATGCACTATCACTTCGGTGATAGTATAGACTCTGTTAAACGGCCCGCGGTGCTACTATTGGCATCGCCAATTACATTTTTTTTAACACGCAAAATAATCTATCTGTTAAAACCCACTACCACGGACTGATCACCCGTTGGTATCTTTATAATACCTTTTCAGGTATCACCTCTATCGGACATCAACACATTACATTCAACGAAAGCTAGCAACAACAATCCAACAACGAGACAGAGATATTCTCAACCTGCAGTCAACAGAAGGCCTTGTGCAAGACAAGGTAGAGCTCTAACGGGCAGTGGTATACACCATTAAACATTTACACGCTTTTTCCATCACCTTACCCCACCAATATCGACACCATCTCTTGCATTCCTGGCAACTACAATCCCCATTCATCTTCTTATACCAGAGAGCATAAGACATCGCGGCACCACACGTCCCAGGAATAATCGCAACATACAAATATGCATTACTATCCCACGGCTCACCATCGTTCTTCTCACCATTAGAGGAAACATACGAAAGTACAGCAGGAACTACATAGCTACTTCCTGTTCCATCCAACACCAGATCCCTCACAGGCGAGGCACATCTATCCTCCTTCCCAACTGAACCATTTTCAGTTGGCATCATCTCAAAACTCGAGGAGTTTGAGCTATCCAACTCTTCCATAGAAGGAGACCACCTCACGGTCTTCTTGCCGCCACCCTCACAATCTCCAAAACCTACCATCCAGAAGGGCATCTTGGCCGTTGTTGGTATTACCCATGTCTCAGGAGTACCTACCATCGTGGTGGCAGAAGAAAACGACGAACTAGCATCCGTGCTCTCCTCGTTCCCACTATCCTGCCTACATATCGAACAGGCAGCCAAGCCACAGTCATCCGAAGTCGATCGGAAATCATTTACATCCGGAGCGACGTACTTGTCCCCACAATATATGGACAAGGGGGAAAAATAACTCGTAATATCCGAACGAGTAATCTACATTATGGCCTCCAAAACGGACAAGCCATATATCTATCATAAGTCACGAAGATTAGCTATGATTCCTGAGGACATCAAGAAGTTAATCTCCGACACACCACGAAAGAAAAGAGACAATCCCGAACCACAAACGTTCGAGGAAACAGTCAAACCACCTACTCTCACCGTCTCCACCGTTGACGTCGGGAAACCAAAAGAAGACTGTCCCCTCACAACATGGGGATTTGAGTCACCTCCTATGACAGAAGCAAACTGGAAGAAAGTACCACTTCAAATACATGATATCCTCGCCTTTACACAAACGCTTGGGTATCTTCACTCCTTTCATCAAAAGGATATCCAACTGCTTCTCGAAGCAACAACCAAACACTATCTTTGGCATACAACAATCCCATTTGAAAGTAAGGACTTGGAGCTTACCACGGTGCTTGCAGAGCGCTTGAAACGCCCCAAGATTCCTCAGCTCACAGAACCTCACTGGGTTCTGAAGCAATGGGATGATATTATGTCCTTTATGCTATGTGGTCAGCACCTTTTTTTGCCTGTCATACCAGGACAATTTGAGGACCCACCTATAGACAAACGACCAAAAGGACAAGACAGAAGAAACCCTCCTGAGACGCCAACCAAACAACGCTCCGCACCAGAAGTCAGCACAGGATCCCAAACTGGCATCGTGCCAGAAGATGACATCGTGGTACGTACCTCAGATACTGGCAACCCAAACAATGGAGAAGACGATGATGACCAAACCCCTCCCTTAGGACGAGGTACCACAGCAGGCGGAGGAGATGACGATGGATACGATAGTAGCTCTAGCAGTGGAAGCTCTACCAGCGAATCGTCAGTTCACAGTCACAGAAGCATACGCAAACCAAAGAAGAAGGTCCAGAAGATCAAGAAACGGACAGATCGTGGTAAGACACCAGAACAACAGCAATGGGAAACAACGACAGGAATTGTGACACCTGAAACGTCATCAAAAATGTCCAAACGAATGAAGGGTATCAAGATAGATGCTCCAGAAAATCTCAACAGTGGAGATAAGAAATGGCGAGACTTACAGTATCTTGACACTTGGGTCAACGCGATACAGAGATGGTTAAGTGTGAAAGGTATAAGTTTGGAATCGAAGGAAGCGTTGGACTTTATTGCATTCAAACTGCAAGGCAGCGCACTCACTAATTATAACCATCACCTCATCAAGGAAAAGGACAAGACGTCCTTCTTCAGCTTCATGCTAGTGGTACGGGAATTCCTTATTCTCTCCACCAGCAAGGACCTCCTTTGGAAAGAATGGGAGGCCGCATCACCCCACAAGGATGGATGACACATGGGTATCAAAACCTTTGCCAAGTGGCTGGATGAACTTCAGATTAAGCTTATGGACAAGGAGGGCAACCAATGCATCTCGGAAGAAGTCAGATGCAGGAAATTCCTCAACCACCTACCGGATTACATGGAAACCACCCTGGTTCCACAAATACTTGATCCATGGACGTTCAACGACCTTGTCAAGAAAGCGGAATCATACGAGGCTGCACGAAAAGATGGGCGTATCTCAACTACACCCAAACCTGCTCGACAGCCTGCTACTCAACCAGCTCCGAACCCTAGTCGAAATCATCGCAGGGATCGCAAGACAGACAACAAGAAAACAAGTTCTAATCCTGGAATAACCCCTGCCACGAAAACAACTACTACCAAGGATCTGGACTGGGAAGTTGTTAACAAGACGTTAACATCACAAGACAAGATGAAGTTGATCAGGGATCGGAAGTGCCTATGGTGCCGTGCACCTGGTCACACCTTCAAGGAATGCAAGAAGCGAATATCCAAAGTACCCATGCGCACCGCCGCACAAGTCCTATCCCTGCAACATACCAGCAAACCAGTTATCGCCAAGAATAACTACAAGGGCAAAACCAAGGCAAAACCCCAGTCTACCGAAGAATTAGACTATAGCATGGTCAGGGTCAAAGTTAACGGCCACCCTGCATTAGCCCTTGTGGATATACAGACGACCGGAGGAGACCTAATCAATACACAATTCGTACACCTCAACGGCCTACCCACCTACGGAATCGACAAGAAGTCACTCAACACCGCGATCCAAGGATCAAAGGGTGTGATAGAAAAAGCATGTGATGTACAAATGGACTATGGAGGATATACGGAAACAAGAACGCTCTATGTAGCGCATCTTGCAGGCTGGGATATGATCCTAGGCAAACCAGCGCTTACAGCCCTGAACGCCTTAATCCCAGCAGGACCAAAGCCAGTCACCATCCAACCCGAAGGGATCGCACGCTTTGCGCTCAAAGAATGAAGGAAAGTGGGGCTTGCTATTGTGCAAGTCACATCTGCTGCACTCTTCGTAGAAGACGAGGTACCAGACTATCTTCTACCACTCTGGGAACTCATGGTCTTAGCTATGAGCCTCGGAGAATGTTGGGAATTCAAACCCTACGTTGAGTTCGCCCAATTATTTCCGGCAACCACACCCAACGAGTTGCCACCCCTCAGAACCATCAACCACTGAATCTGCCCGAAACCCCGTGCTACATGGGTACCTAAATGGCGACCCTCAACCTCCAAATTCTATGTGGAGCTCACGGAACAGCTCAATGAGGAAGAAGCCTCAGGCCGGATTTATCGCGCAGAACATGATACCAATGCGGTAGTTCTGTTCATACAAGCCAAACGAGATGATCCCACCAAACCTAGACGTCTCCTAGACGCTAGGGATCGGAATGATGCGGTTGACCCCAACCACACACCCCTACCAAGCATTGAGGAACTCATGGAGCTAGTCGCCGTTCGGAAATACTGGAGCAAAATCGACCTAGCAGATGGGTACCACAACATCAGAATCAAAGAAGACTTGGAACAACACTCCACCTTACTCACACATATGGGATTAAACCGCAGTCGTATTATGCAACAAGGCGACCGCAATGCTCCTACCACCATGGTACGAGCCATGCACGAAATCTTTAAGGACATGGTCTTCAAGGACCTTGTCATCTATTTTGACGACATTATTATCTTTTCAGATACCTACGATGAACATGTAGCTACCTTACGGAAGGTTCTACAACGACTCCTAGACGAGAAGTTTTGGTTGAAGGCTAGCAAATGCCAGTTCTTTACCAAACGTCTAGATATCTTGGGACATATATTAACTCCGAATGGGTTACACATGGATCCTAAGAAGGGCAAGAAAGTATTAGAATTCAAGGTTCCTAGCCACCGCCGGGAACTACGAGATATACTCGGCGTTGTCATATTCCTAAGCAAGCTTTGTCCGGAATTGGCCTCCTGGTCAAGCACCCTGTCAGAACTGCAAGGCGAAAACGCACCCTGGAGATGGACGGACATCCACACCACAGCACTCGAGAAAATCAAGGAACTTGTGAATTCTCCACAGATTCTCAAGCCTTGGGACCACTTCTCGGAAGCGCCAAAATACCTGGTATGAGTTGCTAGTGATATTGGACTAGGATCATGCATAGGAAAAGGAGAACTAGGATCAATTCGACCCTGTCGATTTCATTCTCGGAAATTCAGCCCTGAACAGCTAAAGTACCCCACCTACCAAAAGGAGTTACTCGCTATTGTTGACTCCCGGAAGTTTTTTGAGGCTCAACTCCGAGACCACAAATTCACAGTTCTTACGGATCACCAACCACTACTCTCTTTCCTCCGACCATGACAAAGATCTCAGAAGCTGGCCAGATGGCAAGCTTACATGCGAGAATTCGACTTGGTCATTGAACATAGGCCTGGAAAAGAAAACCTGTTGGCAGACACTCTATCAAGGAAACATAAATACTCTCTCGATCCCACCGAGGAACAAGACTTCATCCCTCAGAGCATCGATCCTACAGAAGATAACAGCAACCTCAAAGACACTTCTATCACTACCAACAACCTTTCTATCTCTCCTGTACCAGAAGAAATCACAATGGTTTCCCGCGGCTGCATCAACTTCAAGCACACCGACTGCGACTATAAAAAGTGCGCAGGCCGTGACGAAAGCCTCGGTCACCACCCCTCTTGTCCCTATCTCGACAACGAAAACGATTGGGACTATGAAGATTACGATGATATCAAGGAGGAAGAAATGCAATCAGATGAGGATACCCTCTACACCATCCCCGAAGAAATCTTTGACGGGTATGAGTTCGATCCTCAACCCCACATTGTTGAACATGATCAATTAAACGGTTATCATCACATCAGCGCTTCCGCAGATGATACCTCCTCCATCACCAACGACAACAATATTCCCGCTATCATTACAGACATTGTCAATGATGCATGGGACCACTACAAGCAACACCAAAAGCGACACAATACGGACTGTCATGGCTACTACTGTCGCTCGCATGGTAGCTCGCACCAGAACGGGAATCGCTACCGTCCCACCACCACATGCTCAGTTTGCGGAACCTATGGACACGGATGTTTAGACTGCGCTCTAGTGGAGGCAGTTTATCAGAAGGATAAGGAATTCCAGTCGAGTTAGCGAGACTCATGGAAATTGAAGGCTCCCACTATCCCTCCTAACAACATCCCCTCCTCTTACACTCCCGATATTGACATTCCAGAGCTTAACATCAAAGAAGCTACTAACCGCACTCACATGTGGTGTGCGGAAGAATGGGCAATAAGGAACGCTCCTATTGCCCGCCACGAACCATGGGGTCAGCAAACCGAACAAAAAAACCCATGGGACTACAACATCAAGATCGTACAAGATGAGGAAAGACCCTCCTTCCTCTCTGCCGCAGTCAACACCAGATTTCAACCCAATGCAGCTGCCGGAGAAGCCAGCGGATCCAACTAAGGTCATAATACCCTCCTATCCCCCACTAATCCTATGAGATATGTGCCAGGAGTGGGATTTATGCACCAACAACATCACACTTCAAATGAGGAGAACAATCACGTTCAAGACCCTCAAACACAGGAGAAGACGTCAATTCCTCCTGCACCTACTGCCAGTTGTCGATGCAACTTATGCAAAGGCGAGGGACACTATGCATCAACATGCGAGGCAAAACACAAGGCAGACGCAGACCTCAGGTATAGAATCGTGCCAGCAACCAATATGGCAAAGATATACCTCGATCTCGATGATGGCCCTAAAGACGACCCCGACTTCTATCTCGTTGCTTACGTTAACAAAGATGATAGGATGAGGGACGCCTATATCGCATGCATCAGGATATGCCTCATGTGGAGTCAGCTCTACAACGCTGCAGAAGGAAAGAAAGGAGTAAGCAAGGACAATGAGTTCTTGCATAAGAAAAATGAGAAATGAGAATGGCGGCTGGTTTTACCAAGCACGTTCGATATGAACAGTAAGAACTACATCGAAGATGCAATCAAAGAAGCTCATGATGCTACGGCACATGGCGGAGTTGAGAAAACGTTGAAATGGTTGACTGACAAGTTCATTTACCAGCCAATTTCAAGGCTCGTTAAGGAATACGTGGCAAGTTACGATATCTGTCAACGGATGAAGTATAGCAACAAGCCACCACTAGGACAAGTAACTATGTTACAGGTTCCTGCAAGAGCCTGGACGGATATCACTATGGATTTTCTTAAAATGTCTTCTGTTTTCAGTTATTGCCCTACCTTATACCGGAACATTCCTTTGGAAGACGATCATATGATTTGCTTTTCGAGACTTTGGACAATTGTCTGTAGACAATCAGGATTTATGTTTCTCATGCCAGTTTCTGATAACCTCACGGCAGAGAAGTGCACTGATACCTTTGATAATCTGATAACCTCACGGCAGAGAAGTGCACTGATACCTTTGATAAGCACGTTGCTTCTCTTATTGGTTACCACTATTATATTGTTTTGATCGTGACACTCTCTTTATGTCAGACTATTTCAAGGATTGGGCAGCAGGAAAGGGAATCAAGTTGGAACCGTCTACTGCATACCACCCTCAGACGGACGGTCAGTCAGAAATTGCCAACAAGGTAATCCCCCAAGCCGCACGAGCGTGCAAGGTCTAAGGAAACGAATCGCTGCACAAACTCTCCGAGATTCAGCTCAAGTTGAACTCTCGAGATAACACCGCAAGACAACACAGTCCATTCTTTTCACTTCTAGGCTTTGAGGCAAAGCTAGGTCCTTCCTCTTTCCTTTACCCAATCACTCCATATACCCCCGCAGAGGAACGTCATCTTGATACCTCTCGCAACCTCTATTTATCCAAAGTCAAGCAGGCGAAACAAGCCAACAAGAAGCGGTCTGTTCCACCACTTCTTTCAGCCGGCCAAAAGGTTCTTCTATCTACAGAGAACATCAACCTCTTGAACACATCTAGGAAACTCAAACCTAGATGGGTCGGACCTTTCCGCATCCAAAACGTCAACAGGAAGCGGAACAACTATACACTCGACCTGTCAATGGACAGTCGACTCTCCCTTATCTACAATACCTTCAACATCAGCAAGATCAAACCTTACGTTGAAAACGATTCAACCAACTTCCCAGGTCGTCACGAAGCACAACCTGGTGAGGTAACGGAAGGCAGATGGGAAGTCGAACGAGTACTCGAATTTCGTACCGCTCCTGGTACCGGCGAAAGCCAATACCTGGTACGTTGGAAAGGGTATGGAAGTAATGACGATGAGTGTATCAACTTCGTAGACATCAGCCTTGAAATCGTTCAAGACTTTTGGACAAGCGGAAATTATTCCAACACCCTCAAGCAACGAAGATCCTCCAAGAAACACAAGAAGCGTCACACTCGAGAAACCCCCAAGTCAATTGTTCAAACTGAATGAGACAGAGTTCTCGCCCTCAGTTCTGACGATCAAGACCTCACCTCCACTGCTACCAACCTTGCAGAAGATATCTTTAATGTTTTCCGAAAGTACTGATTCGCGCCAGTTGAATTAACCTGGCAATCCCACGTTCCTTCTTGTTGTTTTAATTGTCGTTCTGAATTAACGATGGAAGAAGGTATGGCAAACAACGTATTTATCATATGTTTTCATTGTTCCTTATGTCATGAATGTTTACTAAGGATGATTTGAAAGTTACGTTGGTCTCCTACAGTTCATTGCTAAGACTGCTACTCTCATAATTGTCGTGCTTGCACTTGATATTTCGGACTACCTCCAGCTTGGGCAAGACAACAAGAGTAGGAAATCCTTTTAAGTGGGGAAGTATAACGGAAGACCGTTTCTTATATTTGTCTTAGTATGCATTTCCTAGCTCCTATCATGGTTACTAGATAGCTCGGGCATAGCACCTTACGTACTATTACCTTGAGCGTATCCGATCCTTATGTACTTTTCTTTTATCATGATGCATTACGCATCTACACCTGTATTTCTGAGTACTGGAGGCCTGACCTCCCACACCTGTATTTATGGTCATGGAGGAGTACTTTCTGGAACGGCCAGAAAGCAGGTTTTTTGGAAAGGCCCGAAAACAGGTTTTTCAGACTCCAGAAGGCTTGCCGGCTAGTATAGGTACTGAGCCGATCCGCCCTTCTGGAGGAGGATTCTCAGATCAGATCACATCAGACAGAGTTCAGACAAGCCTTAAATAGCTTCAATACAGAGAGATTACACCTGTTAATTCTCTTCCCGCTTGGGAAATCTGTATGCTCTCAAAGACCCTCTGAGTCCTCGACTTAGCGGAACCAATAACAGACATACACTATCACTCCCGTGATAGTATAGACTCTGTTAAATGGCCCGCGGTGCTACTATTGGCATCGCCCATTACAATGTATTTCTATATTAAGGGCTGCAGCTTTGATTTTGGGATTTCTATTCCTGTTTTGGTATTGCTGTTGGCTAATCTTTTGGCATAATAAGGTCATCGGTTTCTTGTGTAGGCACTTTGATGCCATATGACCAGTTTACTTACAGTGATAGCATTTACCTTCCTGTTTGCGTTTTTCCCTTTCTCCAAAGGATAACACATTTGCCATGTTATCTTTCATTTTTCTAGCACTAGGGAAATTACCATACTGTCCTCCTAGTCCTTCTTTTGCCTTGGCTGCAGGAGCTACAATCTTCTTCTTTTCACTAGGGAATTTATAATTTGATTTGAAAAATTCCATTGGTTTTCCCACTGACCATTGTTTACTAGGTGGACTCGGTTATCTATTTTGGTTTATTATTGGTGGGGGTTTATGAGTCTGTTTCATAGTGGCTTGTACTTGCTCTGCCTTGTGGACAATTTGGTCAAATGACATATCCCAATCAACTGCTAATTTTACTTGTTGTTTAACTAGGGAGGTCAGACTATTTACAAATGTTATTTTGAGTGAATGGTCTGAGATAAGGGATTTACCCTTATTGTCTCTGCATCTGAGTTGGTAGTCTTGTAGATGATGTGCAATTGTGTTGAGAGGGCTGTCTTGTACAAATTGTGCTTGATGGCAACCTTCATATCTTTTCCATAGTTCTTCCCTTGCTGTGGATAGAATGATCTTTTTTCTCAGGAAAACTATAAAACCAGGAATATTCCTCTTCTTTGGTTTTGTTTTTTCACTATAGTCTTTCAACCATCTGGCAGCCATACCAGTAAATTGGAAGCTTGCTCTTTCTAAAGATTCTTCTTTTTCTACATCCAAGCCTTGCCATTTCAACCATCTTACCAACTATTCTATATATTCATTGATAGTAATTGGGTCCTTCTATTTTTCTGCTCTACTATCAAAGGTTTCTGGCTCTTTAATTTTTGCAAGCCTAGTTACCTTTTTGATGGTATCTTCTTTGATTTTATTGGCATGCTGTTTGCTTCCAGTAACTTGTTCTCATTCCTTCAGGCTTGGTATTATTTCTCTTACTAACCTATCTGTTTCTGTTCCAGATTCTTCAGAGTCTATTTTATCAGACTTATCTGATTCAGGTTCAGATTCATTATCACTACTTGAGCTACTGCTTGGGTCTGGGTCTGTTTCTGGATTTATTTGGTCCTTCTTCTTTTGAGGTAAGGGTTTATCTTTTTTTGTTTCTTAGGTGTTTCAGGTTGTTTTTCTGTTTCTTTACGGTTGTTCAGAGGTGTTTGTGGTCTATCTTTTGATCCACTTCCTGATTCACTTCCTAGCTGAGTCTAAGGTTTTATGCCAAATAGGTCTTTATCTATCCATTCTATTTCCTCAGTTAGTTCTTTGTCATGTGGGTTTATTATTTCTGGAGTTCCTAGTTCATATAGGGTTCCTAGCATAAGGCATTGTTCGATTTCTGGCCAATTTTTAACCAACCATAGTATTTCTTTTACTGAGTTATATGTCGGTTGGAGTGGTCTTGTCTTAAAACCTGCATTTAGTTCCATATTTTCTAATGCATGGTTGCCTAATTCTGTTGCCTCTTGGTAGATTAAGATAGTTCAAACATGCTTGAAATATTAACCCTATTTCCTCAGCAGTTAGATCATATTGGTTGAGGAGGCAATATGTTTGGACTTGTTTTATGTATTGGTTCCATTTGTTCAGGTTACTATCCCAGTATTGTTTTGTTGCCACTGGAGTTCTAATTATTCTTGCTGGTATTAATCCCTTTACTTCTATTGTAATTGTTTTCTAAACAGCATCTTTGTCTGAAATGTCTATTCCTTTTGGAATAGCTTTTTTAGGTGTTTCTGGAGGTACTAATTCTTTGCATAGTGTTCTTGCCTCATCAGGAGTTAAGGCCTTCCTTCTTCCTTTTGTGCTACTCTTGGTACCTTTCTTTCCATTCCTGAGAGTTGCAAACATATCTATCTTCAGAAATTATATCACTAGGGATGTAGCAAGGCTTTGTTTCCTTCCTGCTATTCCTTCTTTTGTGTATGCTAATGAGGAGGAATCCTTTTCAGGTTCCTATCATAGTCCTAAGGACTATTTCTTTGGCCAGATGGAGCCTAGACTATGGCCTTCTTCTGTCAAATCTGATCCTTCTTTTGGTAGGCAATGGAAGGTTATGGAGGTCAGGTTTGATGATGGCCTCAATACTACTCTTGTGGGTATTCCTCCTGCTTATAACAGGAATACTTCTTGGAGGCTTAGAGGTTGGACTACTAGGGAGGCTCACTATTTCTAGCAGGAGAGCTATAGGTGGTGTCCTTGTTGGGAGTGTAAGGACAGGTGTGACTGGTGGTTCTCCTTGTGTTTTTCTTGGGTTTGGGGTACTAGGTATCCTTTACAGGAGTGCTACTCTTCTGTTTGTTAGGGCTGCAATGAATATTGCACGTAAGTTTCTAATTGCCTTTTTAATCTTATTGGCTCTTTTTACTAATATTTCCTACTAGGTTTGTTGATGAGCCTTTCCTTGGTACTGAGTCTTTCCAGTTCAGGTAACTGGTTCTTTTAACCTCTTTTGTTCTGGAATTGGTCTGTTGTAAATATCTGTTAATGTAATATTTTTACCAACTGGTTTTTTCTTTCCCAATGGTATTAGAGGACCATAGTATGTTGCAGGTTCTACCCACATCTTTACTCTGAGTTTTCTTGGTTTGTAGAAGCTATAATTTTTGGCAGTTCTTCTTGGGTAGATATCATTGAGTCTTTGTTTTGTATAATGCTTATTTCTTTGACTTTTCCTTACTGCTGAGTTTTTTGCTTTTTGTCTTATACTTATGCAGTAGTTGCAAGTTTCTGTTGTATTTCTTATGCAGGTTCTATTGTACTATTTATTGTTGTGTATTTCTTTACAGACTATCAGGCTTGGTTCTACTATGGTTTCTTATCCACTATAGAGTTGTAGTACTTGGTAAGTGGTTTCTTTACTACTTATGTATAAGATTATAGGCCAGGGTAATTAAGCCTGCATTGATATGAAAGTCTTTTTTAGGTTAAAAAAATATAAATGGGGACCTAAAGTATTTAGGGTACAATGTTACCCTAAAGTAATATACTAGAACTACAAAGTACTTTAAAGCCTAAGTGCTTGGTCTCTAGTATTGGATTACTAAGTTCTAAGTAAGAGTCCTTATGGGACTAGAATATAACTAGTGGAACTCTTATATTTGTTGTATCTAACTATTCTATGTCTGTCTTCTCCAGGTCTGCTCCCCTTCTCTGGTTGCGGACCTTCAGCCCTTAACTCTTACATGCCAAGACTAACTGTAACTCACTATTATGGCTGTGCTATAGTAGTGTGTTATACAGGATTTGAAATCCATCTCTGACTCATTTAGTAAGTCATAAACTTAGAGTCATAGGAAATTATTGAGTCATAGGTGACTCAGAGTTAACATATGATAATAAAGAAAATACATGTAATACTTCCAACATAATTAACTAGGCAGGTTAGTAAAACCTAGTAAGAAATTATATAGTAGATGTTGGTTCAGAGTAAGTTTGTGAGGTGGTGATAGATCAGCATAGTGAGAATATCACTTTCTTACAAGTGGTGCACACCATTAAACAATTCCACCCTCATGCTTTCACCTTACCCCACCAATATCCACACCACCTCTTGTATTCCTGGCATCTACAATCCCTATTCATCTTCTTATACCAGAGAAGATAAGATAGCGCAGCACCATACATGCCAGAAAGAATTGTACTGTACATATATGCATCACTATCCTAAGGCCTACCCTGATTTTTCTCACATTTAGAAGAGACATACGAAAGGACAGTAGGAACTAGATAGCTACTTCCTGTTCTATCCAATACTAGATTCCTAACAGGTGAGGCACATATATCCTCCTTCCCAACTAAACCACTCTCAGTTAGCATCAGCTCAAAACTTAAGGAGTTTGAACTATCCAATTCTTCCATATAAGGAGACTACCTCATGGTCTTCTTGCCACCACCCTCAGTATCTCCAAAATCTTCCATCCGGAAGGGTATCTAGGGCGTCCCTGGTATAACCCACCCTTCAGGGCTACCTACCATTGTAGAAGTGGAAGAAAACGGTGAACCAGCATCCGTGCTCTCCTCATTCCCAATATACTGCCCACACATCGAATAGGCAGCCGAGGCACAGTCACCTGAAGTCGATTGGAATTCACTCACGTCCGGAGCCATGTACTTGCCCCTACTGTATACAGTCAAGGGGGAAATATAAATCGTATTATCCGAACCAGTAACCGACATTATATAACGGAAGACTGTTATATCTATTTGTCTTAGTATGCATTTCCTAGCATCTATTATGTATATCAGATAGCTCTGGAATAGTACCTTATGTACTATTGCCTTAACCATATCCAGTCCATATGTACTTTTTCTTTATTGTAAAGCATTTTGCATCCATACCTGTCTTTTTGAGTACTGGAGGCCTGACCTCCCACACCTGTATTTATGGTCATATAGGAATGGTTTCTGAAACATCCAGAAAGAAGGGTTTTCAGACTTCTGAAGGCTTGGCAGCTAATATAAGTACTGAGGCATTCCACCCTTCTAGAGGTGGATTCTCAGATCAGGTTACTTTATACAGAGTTCAGACAAGCCTTAGATGGCAACAATACAGAGAGATTGCATCTGTTAATTCTCTTCCCGCTTGTGAAATCTGTATACGCTCAAAGACCCTC